>ULNO01004119.1_pt1 | contig 13059 bp, 9 predicted proteins | sample 1951961 | NCBI WGS metagenome assembly ULNO01 (sample SAMEA4835581, study PRJEB28245) | human gut metagenome | biome: gut microbiome; material: fecal sample | place: Denmark | collected 2008
TATTCACCTAAAGAGCAAACAGCCATCCGAACAGTGATCACTGATACCCCGGAACAAGCCGGCACTATTAAAGAATTTCATTACGGAGGCTTCCGAAATACTACCACAAACAAAATATTTCAACCCTCAACAGTCACTGTATATAAAAAATCAGAATAATCAACTCATCTAAAAAAAACTCTAAAAAGATAAATAACTATGGACAATACCAGAAGTGTATATGGTATCGATTTGGGTACCACCTACAGTTGCATTGCACAAGTAGATAAATTCGACCAAGCCATTGTTCTCCGCAATTTCGAAGGAGATGCCACTACTCCATCCGCTGTATATTTTGAGGATATGGACCATGTTGTCGTGGGAAAAGAAGCCAAAGGTATGTTGGCCACTGAACCTACCAAAACGGCAGTATTCATAAAACGCCATATAGGTGTAGATGACAGTTTCGATAAAAATACAAACGAATTTCCCTATCATTACGACCCAACAGAAATTTCGGCTTTCATCTTAAAAAAGCTGGTTAAAGATGCCAACGATTTGGGAGATAATCCGGAACCGATCAAAGATGTCGTTATCACTTGTCCGGCCTATTTTGGAACCAAAGAGCGTATGCAAACCAAGCAGGCCGGAGAAATAGCCGGCTTAAATGTACTTTCTATCATCAATGAGCCTACGGCTGCCGCGATCTCTTACGGTGTAAAGACTGATCAGAAAAAAACGGTTTTAGTATACGACCTCGGAGGCGGAACATTTGACGTTACCCTAATTAACGTGAACGGTGGTGCCATTAAAGTAATAGCCACAGGTGGAGACCATCATTTAGGAGGAGTAGACTGGGATACCGCATTAGCTGAATATATGCTGGCAGCTTTTAACGAACAAAATAACACTTCTTATTCGTTCGAAGACCGATTAGACCTAAAATATGAGTTGTTATTACTTGCAGAAGACAAGAAAAAAGTATTGACAGCCAAGCAGACAGCGAAAGCAACTTACCAATATGAAGGCAATTCCGCACGTATAGAGATTAGCCGTGAGTTATTCAATTCACTGACAGAAAGGAAACTGGACGAAACGATTGATGCCACCAAGAAGGTTATTGCTATTGCCAAAGAAAAAGGTTACAATAATATTGATGAAATACTGTTGGTGGGAGGCAGTAGCCGCATGCCACAAATAAAGGAACGGGTAGATAAAGAATTCAATTGTGATGCCAAACTAACCGACCCGGATGAATGTGTAGCCAAAGGAGCGGCAATTTATGCTATGAATGCCGCCTATTCACAAGCAGTTCGCGACTATGAAGAAGGAGAAAGTGATGATAAACCGGCTCCTCTCCGTGGAGATCGCACTACAGTGGTCAATGTCACCAGTAAAACATATGGTACCGACGTAATCATTGAAGGACAAAGCATGGTGCAAAACCTCATTTTTGCAAATAGTTCGTTACCCACAAAACGAATTGAAACCTTTACTACTTCTATTCCTAACCAACGAGGTGTATCTGTGAAAGTATTTGAAAGTGATTTCACAAATATGGAAACAGAAAGTATCGTGGAAGAAAGATTCTGCACACTAATTGACGACCATACGCTTAAACTGAGCAAAGACTGGCCTCAAGGTACCCAGATTTCAGTTACATATCAGATTGACCAGGAAGGTATCTTGCACGGATTAGCTTATGTAGAAAATGATAAACTTGAATTCGATCTCAAAATCACCGGTGTAAAATGTGAAGAAGAACTCAGAAAATCAAAAGCAATCATCGACAAAGCATCAGTAGAGTAAAAAACAGAACAAAGCAGAACCCTATAAATGGATAAGACTTTATTAAAACTGGAAATCGGCAAGTGGAACGAAGCTTGTCGATTTCTTAAAAGCAAACAAACAGAACTCTCTACAGCAGAATGGACTGCTATAGAGACACTGGCCGACTATTGGCGAAAAAAATTTGATCCGGATGCTACCAGCGAATGCATGGACCTGATAAGCACTCTTGAACAATCGGATAAATTACACAGCAATAATAAAGAAATTATTGTATGGAGTAAAGAGTTTCGTACCATCGCCAGGAAGTATTACACTAAAGACGAAACTACATTTTTAGTATTCCAAAATGCGTTAAAGGAATTATATCAGAGTTCTGCACCCCGCTCTTCGGCTCCTCTTCAGACACCTGTCAACAGTGAATCTCAAAATATCATATTAAAACAAAATGCAAAAAAATGGGTAAGCACTTATTCGCAGTTATACGAGAATCAGAATGAACTGGACCGAGATGAATGGAATGCTGTCCGTTTCTTAGCCAATTTCTGGAAAAACGGTACATTTAACGAAACGTCCCGAAAAGAATGTGAGCAGTATATCTCCATTCTAATCGCATCAGACAAATTGCATAGCAATAACAAAAACATCATTACCTGGAGCAAAGATTTTCGTGGAATAGCCAAAACATATTATACAAAAGATTCTAAAACTTTTGAGGACTTCAAAAAGTTCATGACGAAATATACTCGCGAAAACCCGATACAAGAAAGGACCCCTCAGGAAAGAATACCACAAACTCCTCCCCGGCAAACATCCCCTTCCATTGAAATAACCGGATTGGTAATTGCCAATACTGACGAAAAAGGTGATCCCATTCCTTCGAATCAGGCCGAGCTCGATACTCGTAGCTGCTATTTACAGCCTCGAATTGATTATCGAGTATTAAGAGGAGGGAGCAGTGTAGATATATGGTACAAATTATACGCTCCCGACAGGACACTCATGACAGCCAGCAACAGCAAGTCCGGTTATACGTGGTATGGTAATGTCCCTCTCACAGGTTCCCGATCTGCATATCCCTTGAATGGCTTCGGAAGTATGTCTGGAAATGTATTCTCCGCTGGCCAATGGATTATTGAATTCTTTGAGAATGATCTGCAAATTGCAACGTACACATTCACTATCAAACAACACCGGACCTCTACTCCCCCCCACAATCACGGGTAACGCCGCCACCTCCTCCAAGAACTCCATCTAACCGACGAACATCTACAGTTTCGCCTAAAAAGGGGCACGGAGGTTTGTGGTCGTTCTTGATTATCGCCGCTATTATAGGCTTTTGCGGCTATCAATATTGGTATAAACCTATGACCATTGATCGGGATGCAGAGCGTACCTATGTATACGTATCCAGCTTGTTGCAACGTTCCGATAAAAATGCAAATGTAGAATATAATCGTATCCAATCTCTACCCTATGGTTCGGAGCTCATCACTTACCAAAAAGAAGGAGATGGATGGTCATACATTAAAGCTAATGAGAAAAAGGGATATGTATCTACCAATTATACCCTAAGTAAAACTGATTTTGAATTGTTGAATAACTTATGGGGAAGCAAAGAAGCTATGGAAGGAGCACCGACAGCAAAATGTCGGCTGGCACTCGTAGACTTTATAAAGAAAAACAACTATAAAACAGGGACGGGGCAATGGCAGTTGTTTGCACAACCTATAGAAGTCAAACCTAATGCAGTACTTTACCCTCGACTGGCTAACGGATATACGAAGTTTACAGAATTTGCATTTGTCTTATCCAACAGCTCCACACATGAAGGTGTATTGGCTATTTATTCGTTTGCAGATGACGAAACTCCCGTTTTTATATATCAAGAGCAAACAACAGAAAATGCCAAAATAAAAGATGTTAGATATTATCCATGGAAAACAGATAAATATAAAGTTATCTATGCTACCCCAAATGCTATGGTTAGCCGCTCGCCTCAACTCCCAACCAACCAGCAACCGTCAAAAGCAAAGAGTGAGAACGGACTAAAAATAACGAAGGCACTTTTTGGAAATACTGATAAAAGTTACAATATTCTTACTCAATTTGGGACACAGCTCCCCACCACCACTCAGTACTTGTCTCCACGTATTTTCTATGAAAATCCTGCGGGGAAGAGTTCAGTGGTCATCAAATATAAAATTATCACTCCACAGGGGAACTTAATGACTGGAACAGGATCACCCTCCAGATATACTAATGAACAAAAAGTAACTCTAAACAGATCCGGATATATTAATTTAGCCGGTTGGGGAAATACAACCGGAGATGCGTACACTTCTGGAACTTACCGAATAGAATTCTGGTCCGAAGGAGAATTATTGTATTCAACCGGAGTGCAAATTCAGGGCAATTCAGAAAAGGCTGTAACTGTTTCTTCAAACCCAGTTGAGTGTCCCATCAAAATCCGAACAATGTTATTTGCCAACTCAAACGATAAAGGGACTATTTTAGAAGATTATGGGAAGCCGCTTTACGGAAATAAATTACAATACCTGAAACCAAAGATTATTTATTCAAGTCTAAACGGGGTCAGAAATATTACATTGTATGCCAAAATCTATCGTCCCAATGGTGTACTCATTGCCAACAAGAACTCGCCGAACGGATACACTTACAAACATGGTATGTATACACCTGCTGTCGGAGCTGATAACAATGTTTCTTATTTAACAAGCTGGGGAAGTCCAGAGTGTGACGTGTATTCTCCAGGTACTTATCAGTACGAGATATGGTACGAGGGAAGTAAAATCTTCTCCTGCCAAGTAATTGTACACTAAGCATAATACAATGAAAAAGAAAATTATACGGTATCTAATTATATCGCATCTAACATTTATCCTTTCTATAGGCGGTATGGCAGTAGCTTTCTACTACTACCATACTGCCCAAATGGCACAAATTAAGAATGCGAACATTCTTCTCATCTCAAAAGATGAAATGAAATTACGCTTAATAGACTATAAGGGCCAAGAATTATTCACTGCCGACATAGCTTGTGGGAAGAATTATGGCAACAAGGAAAAACAAGGAGATTTAAAAACTCCTGAAGGAACTTTTAAAATAATCGATATCCAAGATGCTTCTAAATGGAAACACGATTTTGGAGATGGGAAAGGTGAAATAGAGGGTGCATACGGTAATCATTTCATCCGGTTAGAAACACCCGGACATAAAGGAATTGGGATTCATGGCACCCACGACCCATTATCTATTGGGACCCGAGCGACCGAAGGATGCATTCGAATCAAAAATTCAGAATTAGAGCAATTAGTATCTTTAATCCGAGTGCCGACAACTGTTATCATCACGCCTTCTGTAAAAGACATAAAAACCCAGTAAATAACAAACTGATGAAAACATTCAAACGATTCCTGTTCATTTGTATCGGACTATTCATTATAGTCCTCTCTACCCAAGCTTTGGAAAAGTATGAAGTGACTGCCAATACTTTTTCTAAACATACGTAGTCATGGAAGCACAAATGCTCCTGTCATCGGAACAATAAATCATGGAGGAATCGTAAATGTAGAATCAATAGATGGAGAATGGGCAAAGGTATCCTTCAATGGCGGATATGGATACGTAAGTACGACCTACATACGACCTGTTACTCCAACACCTCCCGCAAAAGCTCCAACAAATACATTCAGCGACTGGTTTCGACAAACAAATTATGATTGCCGCCCTTTAGTTTATATCATATTAGGACTTTCTATTGTGCTATTCATCCTTAGAATGCGTCGTGGAGAAAGTACTCCGCTGGAAGACAGCGAACATACGATAAACCTCAGTTTATTCATTACCGTCTGTTTGTTAGAACTATTTTATGTGTTTTCAATGGGCGCAAATAGTATTTGGTTTTGCACTCCCGATAAAATAGGATGGCTATGGACCATCATTAATTTCTTTATATTCGGTGCAGTTGTATTTAATCAATGGATGTGTTTTTTCAATACCTTGAATGATGTGCAATACAATTCCTACGCAACTTTCAATTGGACATGGGGAATATATACTTGGGGCATCTGTATCATAGGCGCTATCATCTGTGGCTTTTTCTTTGCAGGCTTTTTGCCTGTGGTAGGAATTGGATTTCTTGTCGGACAATCTGTGCAAACAGGTATTATTTTCAATAAAGTACTTCCCAAAGGTGGATGGAAACATGCGTGTATCTGTACATTAACTTATTTAATTGGTTCAACAGCCACTGTCTTAATTGTAGCTCATTTCCTCATCCTTTTACTAATTGTACTAATCGCTCTCTTTCTGCTTTCACTTTTAGGAAAATCATCTTCTTCATCCGGCGGTAAAAGATGCTCCAATTGTAGTCACCTCAGTGGTTCCAGTTGTAACTTAAGCGGACGTTATATCAGCAGCCCGTCTACCACCTATTGCGATAATTACCAATAATACTATTTAGAAAGAGAAACGTCAGGCAACGCATTTCTCTCTATAGATAGTTGCAGATAATCAAAAAATAATCTACTTTTGTTTTCAAAATGAATCAAAGTGCCAATTTTATAAATACTTAATAAGATGGTAGACGTAAAAACGATTATCGAAGAATCACAAGAGAAGATGGATATGGCAGTGATGTATCTGGAAGAAGCACTGGCACACATCCGCGCCGGAAAAGCAAGCACACGCTTGCTGGATGGTATCCGTGTAGACTCTTACGGAAGCATGGTGCCCATCAGCAACGTAGCTGCCGTAACCACTCCCGATGCACGCAGCATCACGATTAAACCTTGGGATAAAAGCATGTTCCGGGTTATTGAAAAAGCCATTATCGACTCCGATCTCGGCATTATGCCGGAGAATAACGGTGAAATTATCCGCATCGGTATTCCACCTCTTACCGAGGAACGCCGTAAGCAACTCGCCAAACAATGTAAAGCTGAGGGTGAAACAGCCAAAGTCAGTATCCGTAACGCACGGCGCGACGGCATCGATGCACTGAAGAAAGCTGTAAAAGACGGTTTGGCTGAAGATGAACAAAAGAACGCAGAAGCTAAACTGCAGAAGGTTCATGACAAATACATTGCCAAAATTGAAGAAATGCTGGCTGAAAAGGACAAAGAAATTATGACCGTATAATTGAAATACAAGTTACGGGCTACCATACACATCTGTGTATAACGCCTCATCTTAATAGCCCGTAACTTGTAACTAGCTGCTTATAAAACATGAAGGGATTAGTAATAAAGAATACAGGTAGCTGGTATCAGGTAAAAACTGATGACGGGCAGCTGGTTGAATGTAAGATCAAAGGTAATTTTCGGCTGAAAGGCATACGGAGTACAAATCCCGTTGCCGTAGGTGACCGTGTACAAATCATACTCAATCAGGAAGGAACAGCCTTTATCAGTGAGATAGAAGATCGGAAAAATTACATCATCCGCCGTTCATCGAACCTCTCCAAACAATCACATATTCTTGCAGCCAATCTCGACCAATGTATGCTGGTGGTGACTGTTAACTATCCCGAAACTTCAACCACTTTTATCGACCGCTTTTTAGCATCGGCAGAAGCCTATCGGGTACCGGTGAAGATTCTTTTCAACAAAGTGGATGCTTATGATGAAGACGAATTGCATTATCTGGACAGCCTCATCACGCTCTATACCCAAATAGGTTACCCTTGTTTTAAAATATCCGCACTGACCGGTGAAGGAGTCGATGCCATACGCGAGGAATTGAAAGGTCGGGTAACCCTCTTCTCCGGACATTCGGGAGTAGGCAAGTCGACCCTTATCAATGCCCTTGTTCCGGGGCTGGAAGTCAAGACTGCGGAAATATCAGCTTATCACAACAAGGGAATGCACACCACCACTTTCTCCGAAATGTTCCCTGTACCGGGAGACGGATACATTATCGACACTCCGGGCATCAAAGGTTTTGGTACTTTCGATATGGAAGAGGAAGAGATAGGTCACTACTTCCCCGAAATATTCAAAACTTCGGCAAACTGTAAATATGGAAACTGCACACACCGCCAAGAACCCGGTTGTGCTGTTCGGAAAGCAGTAGAAGAGCACTACATCAGCGAATCACGCTACACTTCCTATCTGAGTATGCTTGAGGATAAGGAGGAAGGAAAATACCGTGCGGCATACTGAATCTCTGCTATTTTTCAGAGAATATTCTTTATTCTATTTTAATGCTTCACTTGGCAGAGCAACTGCTTCTCCTACAAAAAATACGTTTCGATCTTCCGTCTTCCACCTTTTTCCACTTACTCCATTAATGATCAATGCAATGACGCGGTGGAAGATCGCATTTTCAGCCTGTTTATCTTCCACCCGCATCTTCTATCTTCCACCCGTCAACTTGAGTGCCATCCAATCGTTAAGACGCTGATAGGCAACACTAAGGAACGTATTTATTAACTGAATACATTGTTTAGAGCATTGTGCTTTCCTTTACTGTTTAGTCGAAAATGATCCGTTCTTCATCCCATCCCCGCCACCCGGGCTTATGAGCCCGTATACCAAGGCCCATGAGCCCGCATACCAGGGCCGGAAGAAACAAACGGAGATTCATCATAACATACTTGTATACAATCGTTTAATATCAAAAACAAATACCGTTGGTTAGTTCGTAATCCGCGAAGAAAAAAAGAACCGTCGCACTTTATCAAGAGGATGATTCGATGGCTGTTACAATAAGTCCTCACTCTTTTACTAAAAAGATAATGAGGCTTTCATATGTATACAGATTACCCCGGATATGGTTCGCTCCATCGGAGAGAGTTTATCGTTTATCTCCGAAAGTATAACAGGCCCGTCAGCGACCGACACCTTCACCAAACGCGAAAATACAGCATTGATTTATAATAGAAGGGATACAGCAAGAGAAAGCGTAACTACTCAGATATCAACAGAGTACATACTATTCGTCTCACTATTCAATAACAGCAAGAATGGCATTGCATACCGTTTTTTTTTAATTAGTTAATTAAAAAAAAATCTTTTTGGAGGATGTTCATATAAAAAAAAGTCATATATTAACAAAATAATAATTTTATTATTACTGAAAACCAAGAAACCTTACTAATTATGAAAATACTCTTTTTCCTAGACGTCTCCAATCAGCGACAAGTTGACTTTTGTAATAGAATACTAACATCTTAACAATATGTAAAAATTGAATCTATCACTTCCTTTTGCATAAGCACGCTTATTAAGAAGACAAGTAATCATTATAGTAACAGCCTGGAGTTACTATATAATATTAAAAGATATATAAAATCCCATGAAAAAAATATATCCCTTTTTATCTTTGCTAGTCATAATTCTTGCGTATCCATTAATTAGTCTTTTGATGGTATTAATTATTGGGAACTTAGTGCAAAGTCCAACTTTGAGACCACATCCCATCACTCTATTATCCCTCATTATATTTATTTTATTATTCAGAAAGAACATTCAGTTTCGCCAGTCTTTCAACACCAAAATTTCCATAAAAACAATTATTTCAATTTTTATCTTAAGTATATCCGTGCATATAGTTATAGGATTTATCGATTTTATTTCCAAAGACATATCATTAATAAAAAAAGAATTTTTTACGTTTCCAAGATTGATATATGGCTTGGTTTTAATTCCTGTTTTAGAAGAGCTAAGTTGCAGAATTATTATTATCAATAAATTTAAAGATAAATTAAACCAATGGATTATAATTATAACGACCGGATTGTATTTTGGCATGCTACATGCAGGGAGTATATATACTGTCATTGGTTTATCATGCTTCGGATTTATATTAGCATATTTATATATCATATCAAGAAATGGACTTCTTCTTATATTATGTCATTTCTTTTATAATGCTATTAATTTCTGCTTATATAGTATTTTTTGGTCTGCTACATCAAGAGCCTCAAATTATATATATAATCCCATACATTACATTATAGTTGCTATTTCAATCATATATATTATTTACTTTTTCACCAAGAAGAAATATATTTAAATCAAAGCATTATAGACAATATAACTAAAAGACATATATGGAATTATGAATTAGATAAAAGCACATAATACCGTACTAACAACAAATTAATAACAAAACCAAAATTAAAAGAAACATCAAAATTAAAAGAATATAAAAACAAGAAACGTAACAGCAACTGAAAGGAGACACTGAAATCCTAACAGACGATTTGAGTCTATTAATGCGTTTTTTCAATCCATTACAGGCCATTTTTGATCACAGATTAAGAAAACATAATCGATAAGATACCTTAACACAAAAAATAAATCTATATTTTAATTTCTCGATTAAACCTTTCCCTATCGTCTTAGTCTAACCTTTGAACAGACATATACTAATACTAAGACATGGATAAAAAGGTAAAATGGGGCATCGTCATCTTGGTTGGTGCCGGACTGATAGGTTGGGGAATTTACTCCCGACTTCCTAAAGCAAATGAAGAGTTGGCAGCAGCCGACAAAGTGATGACAGGCAAACAGATCAATAAAAGGGTTCTGAACGTAAACGCCAAAATCATAAAACCACAATTGCTGACAGACCAGATTCAAATCAGCGGTAGCTTGATGCCTGACGAGGAGGTGGATCTTTCTTTTGAGACTTCGGGAAAAATTGTTGAGATCAACTTTGACGAAGGAACAACCGTAAAGAAAGGACAACTACTGGCAAAAGTGAACGACCGGCAATTACAGGCCCAGTTGCAACGTCTTGTAGCTCAACTAAAACTTGCCGAAGACCGTGTGTTCCGCCAAAATGCTTTGCTCGAACGGGATGCCGTCAGTAAGGAAGCTTACGAGCAGGTAAAAACGGAACTGGCCACCCTGAATGCAGATATTGATTTGGTAAAAGCGAATATTGCCATGACCGAACTTCGCGCACCCTTCGACGGGGTGATCGGACTCCGGCAGGTCAGCGTCGGCTCTTATGCTTCACCTACTACCATCGTAGCCAAACTGACAAAAATCATTCCTCTGAAAATAGAGTTTTCCGTACCCGAGCGTTATGCCAGTCAGGTAAAAAAGGGAACTAACCTCAACTTCGAACTGGAAGGAAAGTTAAGCTCTTTCCCCGCAAAGGTATATGCCACCGAATCACGAATCGATCAGTCTACTCGTACACTGACCGTTCGTGCACTGTATGCTAACAGTAACGGGGCAATACTACCGGGACGTTACGCCAGCATCCAACTGAAAAAAGAAGAAATCCCGAATGCCATCGCCATCCCATCGGAGTCCATCGTACCTGAGATGGGTAAGGATAAAGTATTCCTCTATAAATCGGGTAAAGCCGAACCGGTAGAAATAACCGCAGGTATCCGTACCGAAGCTGAAGTACAAGTCATAAAGGGCCTACAAATGGGTGATACCATCATCACTTCGGGAACCTTTCAACTCCGTACAGGATTACCTGTCACACTGGATAATATCAATTAACTCCCGACCGCCTTATGAATATATCCGAATTAAGTATACGACGGCCAGTACTCTCAACGGTACTGACCATCATCATTTTGCTCTTTGGACTGATCGGGTACAACTACCTGGGTGTCCGGGAGTATCCATCCGTAGATAACCCTATTATTTCGGTGTCCTGCTCCTATCCGGGTGCAAATGCCGATGTCATCGAGAATCAGATCACCGAACCCCTGGAACAGAACATCAATGGTATTCCGGGCATCCGCTCACTCTCCAGTGTCAGTCAGCAGGGACAAAGCCGTATCACGGTAGAGTTTGAGCTTTCCGTCGACCTGGAAACAGCTGCCAATGACGTGCGTGACAAGGTATCACGCGCCCAACGTTATCTCCCGCGCGACTGTGACCCTCCTACCGTATCGAAAGCCGATGCCGATGCCACCCCTATCCTTATGGTGGCTTTGCAAAGCGACAAACGTTCTTTGCTGGAACTCAGTGAAATTGCCGACCTGACTGTAAAAGAACAGTTGCAAACGATCTCTGACGTAAGTAGTGTCTCCATTTGGGGAGAGAAACGATACTCCATGCGTTTATGGCTCGACCCCATCAAGATGTCCGGTTACGGGATCACTCCTATCGACGTGAAGAATGCGGTAGACAAAGAGAACGTGGAACTCCCTTCAGGTAGTATCGAAGGAAATACAACAGAACTTACCATCCGTACTTTGGGACTGATGCACACTGCAGAAGAGTTCAACAACCTGATCGTCAAAGAAGAGAACGACCGCATCATCCGTTTCAGTGATATCGGACGAGCCGAACTGGGCCCTGCCGACATCAAAAGCTACATGAAGATGAATGGTGTACCCATGGTGGGAATCGTTGTAATCCCCCAGCCGGGTGCCAACCATATAAAGATAGCCGATGCGGTATATGAACGCATGGAGAAGATGCAGAAGGACCTCCCGGAAGACGTGAAGTATTCTTACGGATTCGATAACACCAAATTCATCCGTGCCTCTATCAGCGAAGTGAAAGAAACCGTTTACGTAGCTTTCATCCTGGTTATCATTATTATCTTCCTTTTTCTGCGCGACTGGCGTGTTACACTGGTTCCCTGCATCGTGATTCCGGTATCGTTGATCGGTGCTTTCTTCGTTATGTATCTGGCGGACTTCTCCATCAACGTGCTCTCCATGCTGGCTGTTGTGCTGGCAGTGGGTCTGGTGGTGGACGACGCTATCGTAATGACGGAAAACATCTATGTCCGCATTGAGAAAGGTATGCCTCCGAAAGAGGCCGGCATCGAAGGGGCTAAAGAAATTTTCTTCGCTGTCATCTCTACCACCATTACGCTGGTTGCCGTATTCTTCCCCATCGTCTTTATGGAGGGGATGACAGGACGACTGTTCCGTGAATTTAGTATTGTTATTTCCGGTTCGGTTATCATCTCCTCTTTTGCGGCTCTGACCTTTACTCCGATGCTAGCCACCAAGTTACTGGTAAAACGGGAGAAACAGAACTGGTTCTATCTGAAAACAGAACCTTTCTTCGAAGGAATGAACCGCCTCTACAGTCGTTCACTGGCTGTTTTCCTCCATAAACGTTGGATTGCCCTGCCCTTTGTAGCAATTACCATTGGCATCATTGCCTTCTTGTGGAATTACATCCCGGCAGAAATGGCTCCGTTGGAAGACCGTTCACAAATCAGTATCAATACCCGTGGAGCCGAAGGTGTGACCTATGAATACATCCGGGACTATACGGAAGACATCAATGACCTCGTAGACTCGATTGTACCGGATGCCGAATCGGTAACCGC
>ULNO01003542.1_pt1 | contig 12955 bp, 7 predicted proteins | sample 1951961 | NCBI WGS metagenome assembly ULNO01 (sample SAMEA4835581, study PRJEB28245) | human gut metagenome | biome: gut microbiome; material: fecal sample | place: Denmark | collected 2008
CCATGATTATAATAAATGAAATAGATCGGTCCGAAAGAACCGTCTTTCTTTATTTCACGAACTACGCGGCCAATACCATTTCCATCATTGGGGTCATCCTTTTTGTCCAAAGCAACTCCATAATTCCCCATTGTAATCAGTTTGCCGGATTTAGAGACATAGAATCCAACACGTTGGTGCATGATGGCAATCAAATCTTTGGCCTGCACACCCGGACGAGATTCTTTGGTATATCCATCGGGCACTTTATAAGGAGGGAATACAATTTCCGGATTCGTCCAGTGATATCCATCCTTCGAAGTCATCAGAAAAGTCTGTGAAGGCGGTATGTGTTCATCAGAAGGGTCTGCCAGGTACTGATAGAAAAACTGGCCATTCCAATAAGCGAGCATCGGCTGGTGATTATAAGTCCATCCATTGCCGTTCGAAGCATCCGGATGTTCGCGATTGGCACGTACCAATTGAATATTATGCACTCCGACTACCGGAGACAGTTGCCCGTCGTGATAAGCAGGATTTGATAATTCTTTTCCTGTATAATGGATTCTATCTTGTGCAAAGGCTGTAGTAGTCAACCATCCGGCAGCCAGTACAAAAAGAATTTTAGCAGAGTTGTTCATGATTTATTTCTGATTTTAAATTAGTTCCGGATTTATTTCTTTTCTTCCAGCAATGCCTTTACTACTGATTCCGGAGCTTTGAATATTGTTCCATGCTTATGTCCCACAGGGATGCTTACCTCTTCTGTTACGTCTGTAAAGTTCCGGAAATCCTTTGTACGCATAGCACCATATATTTTTTTCTTATACACATCAAAATAGATTAGATAATCATCGCCCAACTTCTCTACAGACGGTCCTTCTACAAAGGATTCAGTAAAAGGCTGAGATGCCGGCGAATAAGGTCCGGTCATAGAATCGGAAAAAGCGATTTTCAGATTACGCTCCGGACGGGTGTTATCCTTAAGCACCATGACATAATCATTCTTCGCTCGTTTCACTATGACAGCATCAATGGTGCTAAACCCCGGGTCGTACAGAAGTTTTGCTTTCGAAACTGTTTTAAAATCTTTTGTAGTGATATAGTATAAACGATGATTGTTATTCTCTTCCTCTATCCCCTTTTCAAAACGTCCGGGGACACAAGAGGCCCATACGACCATAAACTGTTCACTCTCGTCGTCATAGAATATCTCCGGAGCCCATACATTAATGGTAGTCGGTTCGTCTGCCATTACAGGAATCATCTGTTGCTCCGACCAGTGAATCAGGTCTTTGGAATGTGCATAACCAAATCCCAAATCACCTTTCCAACTTGTAGTCCAGACCAAATGGTAGGTTCCATCCGGAGTGCGCACCATTGAAGGGTCCCGCATTAGTTGATGCTGCCCCAATTCCGGTTTCAACCAGATTCCCGGAATACTGTCCCAATGCATTCCATCCTCACTATATAAGTATCTCAATCCCTCATCAGCCGGTTCATGAAATGAAGTGAACATATAGTAGTCTTTGTTACCTCCACAAGAAGCCAAAAACAGAAGACTAATTGCAGCTAATGTATTTCTTAACTTTTTCATTTCTATATTCTATAATTGTATCCTTTATACAGAGGAGACGATAATAAGTCTAATTTGTACTCAAATATAACGGAAGAATCACTAGATTCAAAATTTATATATGATAAAAGGGCGACTCTCCGAGCCGCCCTTTCCACCATCAAACAAACTAACCATTTACAATGGGAAAGAATTTCGCTTCTTTTTATAGTATCTTATTTTTTTATTATAGAGAACCTCCACGAGCTTTTACACGTTTATACCATTCCTCACGTTCTTTCTTCAGGTCATATCCACGTTTAGCCAGATAATTATTGATACGTCCTTTGTACTTTCCGAAAGCAGCGTGTTTCTTGTTCGAATTTTCTGCATCCAATGCGAATTCACGTGCCTCTATCAGCCAAGCATATATTTGGGCTTTTTCCTCTTCTTTCAAAGTGGGAATCATGTCCAGATGTGAGTCATAAGTCACTTTCACCACTCCATAAGTCATGCCATCCTTCACCGCCTCTATTTGCTTTTCATCAAGAAAGAGGGATAAATCGGCAGGAAAAGCGAAATGTGAACGGTATAATGCCGCATCTTTTTCATTTTCGGCAGCTTTCAGTGCTTCATTTTTAGCATCGCCGGTCAATCCTGAATCTTTTACCTTCTTGACTTTTGCATCCCGTACTTCATAAATATCATTTAATTCGAAGTAACGATTGGCTATGATATTACGAACGTCTTCGGCAATTTTCGCATCTGTAAGCTCTAGTTTATCAACGATCTTCTGGGATCGGCCGACAATAGACTTCACATATTCAGGATCACGATTCTCTTTATTTAAGTCGACTGCCTGTGCGGACATCCAACCGGAAATAAAAAGCAATGATAGTATCAGTATCTTTTTCATTGATATTGTTTTTAAAGTAAGATGCCGAAAGAAAACTTGGCTCCGGCATCTTACCGGCGATTACATTAATTTTCCTTTTTCAGCCAATGTATCGTAGTTGTTCTTCATATCTCTCCAATCTACTTTATGCTTTGTGCTGATACCGTTGATATATTTTTCAATATTAGTATATCCGTCACCTGTACAATCCTTATTAGCATCACTCGGATCATTCGGATTCAAACCATTGGCAATTTCCCATTCATCCGGCATACCATCACCGTCTGTATCTACATAAGGAGTACCTTTATATTCAGGGAATCCACCCATCTGACGAATATCAGTAATAATACCCTGCTTATAAGAATCTTTCGGCAAACGACGATATTTAAACTGTCCGTCCTCACCCATTGATTTAGGAGACAAACCTGTCAAGTCGCCATAAGCATCTTTCGGAAGTTTCTTTTCATAATAAGGAATGCCTGTTTTCACTTCTTCAATCACACGTTCATCTACAATATCACGACAAGGGATAGTTGCACCTGCATGTTTCAATACATAATCATAGGCATCATTAGCACCCATAATATTAATATACGGCATCTCAAACGGTTGATAGCTCCGTATGTTTTCAGTATATCCGTCAGTATTTGATTGGTCTTCAATCTGAATACCACCTTTCCAGTTGTCCGCTGTAATGGCAGGATAACCTTCCATGATGTTTCCATCAGCATATACGCGTCCATATGCCTTATAGTTCAATTTACTACGTCCGGCTTCCGGTTTCAGGATACGATGTCCCACATTAGAGTCTTTCGGCGTAGCAGGTCCCGGTTTGTAGTAGTTATTAATCATATTGAACATAGCGGTATAATCACCACCGTCAGAAGAACGATGAACCCAGTTGAACACTACATTATTGACAAAGTTGAATATTCCATTCCAACCGATAGAAGGGTTACGTCCTGCATTACTAGCCCACAGGTTACGGGCAAATGCACAGTTTTCACCTCCCAAAGTGCTACCAAATGCATGGTTGTATGTATCCAATGCTTTTGCAGAGATTGTATTCTGAATAGTCACATTTACAGTAGGAAGTTTCAAATCTTTGCTTTCATATTGACCTTCACTAGGATCATACATATGACGATAGAAAGAAATATTCTCATCCAATCCCCATGAGCAAGAACAGTGGTCTATCATTATATTACCGATCGGATTACCTCCGAAAGAGTCATCACGATGCCAAACCTTTGTTTCTCCACGACGGAAACGCATATGACGCACAACAACATCATGTGTATCTACCCAAAATGATTCGCCGGCAATGCAAACGCCATCCCCAGGAGCCGTTTGTCCTGCAATAGTAACATAAGGAGCACGAACTATAATCGGAGACTCCAAACGGATAATACCTGCCACATTGAACACGATAATACGAGCGCCCCCTGTTTCACAAGCTTCACGGAAAGATCCAGGTCCACGATCATTCAAATTAGTCACAGTAATTACTTTACCGCCGCGACCACCGAAGCTATACATACCGCCACCTTCTGCTCCAGGAAATGCCGGAATATTCGCTTGTGGCAAATCACATGGACGGCTAGCCCAAGGAATATAAGGACGTCCCTCCTTTGCTTCTTTCTGCACTATTGGCAGTGCCTTTGCCCACGCTTCATCAGAGCGCTTCCGCTCTTCGGTCATCATCTTTTTGTAATTTTCTTTGGCTTCGTCGGTTATTTGTGGGTATTGCGCCCATGCAACGGTCGGAGTCAACATTGCAGCAGCAAAAGCTGCTAAAAGTACATGTTTCTTCTTCATTTTTATTTGGTTTAGTGAAGTTGTTAATTCAAAAATACAATAATAAGACGAAAGAGAAAAAGATTTGTAATCAGTAGAGATTAAATTATTGCTTAAAAACTAAATTTCTTCAATTATGATAGATTTATACCAAACAATATAGCGTCTCTAACATTCCTTAAAAAGAAAAGTAAAGACGCTATTAATAATCAACAGTTATCTATTATTCTATTCTGCCAATGGATCATAGGTACCATTAGCACCACCATTCATGTAATCACCCCACCCAATTGTTTGCTTCAGTGTTGTGTTAGCACTTTGTGCACTCTGATACAAACCGATAAAATAATATTTAGAATAGAACTTCATGTATTTTTCTCCTTTATCTGTTGTATATGCATCACCTTTCTTTTTCTTACGAGTTAAATATGTATTATAGAATGATTTTAACTCATCTTGTTGCTCTGTAAGTTCGTTTCTCAAATCTAAAGCCTTCGGTCGTTCCACACTTTTCAATGGGTCCGGATTCTTAGTTTCATCCTTTGCAGGCCAGCTGTTTCCCCCAATGCCATTACTCCAACTATTACTTACACGGAACTCTAAATTATCACGACGTTGTCCATTAAGAGGTTTAAAACCCAGATAGGTACAAGTATTCCCATTCCAACCTGTTAGTGTCCATGAGTCAGGTGCACCCTCTACTCTTTCTGTACCGCCATCAAACAACATCCAACGCCGTAAATCATCGAAACGCTTACCCTCATAAGCCAACTCTATTTGACGTTCATATAAAATAGCAGCAAAACATGCAGCCTTATCAGTTTCTATCTGAGTCGGTAAGCCATAGTTATTACTAGCTGTATAGCCTACACGGGCACGAATTTTTTTCAACTGTTCAACGGCCACATCTAAATGATCAGCTCCACAAGCAGCTTCGGCATAATTCAATAAAACCTCTGCGTAACGTATTTCCATATATGGACTTGCACAATACTTGAAACCATTTGACGCATCAAATAAATATCTCGGACTTGCATTTATATCACGATCATCTGTACGTTTGCGAATATAAAATCCTTTCGCATTAGATAATAGATTGTCAGCTCCATAAGTACTTCCACTTTCCACATCGTCTCTATCAGTAGCAGAGGTATACCAAACATAATTCCACAATTCATATTCAGTACCATTATATGGATTATTGTTTTTATCTCCACGAGGATCACCATTAAAGGCCCAACGTACGCCAGGGAAAGCAAATGTACGATAGAAGCGTGGATCACGATTCATAAATGGAACATTCTCATCATAAGTGATTGCAGACGCATCTAATGTCGTATAGGTATCACAACTACCTGGTCTTTTTCCATCAGCCATCGGAAACATATCTACCAACATTGCAGCAGGTGTTTTTCCTCCACCACCCATAGCATTAGATGGCCGGATACCATGCTCCCATGTATTATTCTTGCTAAAATCAGCAGCACTACTAGATGAATTTGTATTATAAAGTGTAACAAACACTGCTTCTGTATTTCCTTCAACTCCAGAAAACATACTGGCCCACCCAGAGGCATTTACTCCAGGATTGCTCTCGTAAGCTAAACCATATCCACATGCATTTATTGTAGAAATAGAATTACTGATTACTTCATAAGCTTGTTTCCAACGACTTGCATCATTCTTACGATTAAACAGCGGACTAGCATAAAGTAGAAGAACACGGCCTTTCAGAGCCAATGCAGTACCTGAAGTAATACGTCCAAAGTCGCTAGTAGGCCATCCTCCATTTGTTGTAAAAGGTCTGAGCAAATCAGCAGCTAAATCCAAATCTTCACAAATAAATTCTATGCATTCTTTAGTAGTTGCCCGCGGAACAATAGACTCTGCAACGATATCTTGTACTTCTTTAATAATAGGCACACCACCGTACCACTTCACTAAATTATAATAACACCATGCACGAAAGAAATAAACCTGCCCAAGCAGTTCATTCTTTTCCTCCTGTGAAAGCGTGCTTCCTATAATACCTTTAATAACATCATTACAATTACGAATACGTCCCCATGCCATTTGTTGAATATTACCAGAACTTCCATGGAAATAATCCGGTACCGGATTATTTCCCGACTGATAAGTCATTTCAGCATCAGGATCTACAAAAGATCCAAAACCACTATATTCCTCCGTCGATTTGGATTGAATATCTGACAAACCTGTACTATTATATTTCCAACTTGGATTTGCAGTAGCATCTGGTAGACACCATGCATATATATCGGCTACACGTCCTAAAGCACCACTATAATAATTATACGAGTCGGCACTAGCGCTGTCATAATTCTTTTTATCCTGTAGAAATTGATCGCTACAAGAAGTTAGAGATGCTACCGCCATTAAGGTTATACCCAAAGTTATTATTTTTCTTTTTTTCATCGTAATTTTCTTTTAGAATGTTACATTTACACCAACAGTGAACTTACGCAAAGTAGGATAACTGCCATATGAAGTCATTGGGTCGATAAAATTATCAGGATAAGGATTATAGAAACTAAACAGATTCTGTCCTGTGACATTAAAGCGACAACTTTCAATGCCAATCATTTTGGTATATTTAGTAGGAATAGAATATGCCAATGTCAATCGATTAAGTCTCACACGTGTACCACTTACTCTCCAAAAACTTGATGTTACACTATTAACACTACTCCATCTTAAATTGGGGTATTTAGCATCATGATTAGCCTTTACAACTACATTGCCTGCAGCATCAACCACATCATTATAAACATACATATTATCTGTGTCCCAGAAAGATGGCATACTAGTATATTCAAGATCTGTATAGCTACCCGATCCTGCACCTACCATATTTCCGATCTTAAGTGCAGAAGAAGGAATGAAACTATAACCTCCCCAACTTGCACTGATTTGTGCAGATAATGAGATTCCCTTCCATTCAGCACTCAAGTTTGTTGTCAATCCATAAGGGTTACTTCTGTTAGACAAACGCACCTGATCGTTATCCTTGTCAACAATTCCATCAGGTCCCGAATAAGTACCGTCTGTCTGTAAAGCCCCTCTGACGTCTTTATAAATTAACATACCTGGTTTTACATTTTCTTTCGTCATACCCATGTATGAAGTGATATTATATTTTGCAAAATACTCATTAATATCCTGATAATTGCGGAACATACCTATACACTGCATACCCCATGTACCTGCATCTAACCGATCTCCTTGACGAATACTCTTAAATGTCAATGGATTATCCCAGTCTCTCACTAAAACTTTATTGTCTGAATAACCTGTATTTACAGATACTTTATATTTGAAGTCTTTCCCTATTTTGTCTCTCCATGTCATAGACAACTCTAATCCATAAGTATCCAATTCACCATAATTAATATACGCCGATTGAGATCCCACTGTGCCTGGAATAGCTGCTACATATGGAAGTAACATTTCACGATTCCATTCATAATATCCGTCAATGTTAAATGATAAACGATTATTTAAAACATTAAAATCAAGACCAAAGTTGGCTTTGTACGATTTATCCCAATGAGCATCACGATTTACTGCAGAATTATTTTTATTCAAAGTTATGTGACTTCCTGCATTTACAGAAGTACTAGTACCAAAAACCGGTCCTTTATCTTTGTCTGTACCATAATTCTGCATCCACTGCCATGCTACTGTATTATCACGCCCTGTCAAACCAAATGAAGCACGTATTTTCAAATAATCAACCCATTTCACATTATTTTTGAACCAATTCTCCTGCGAGATAATCCAACCACCAGAAATAGAAGGAAATACACCCCAATAATTTTCGGGAGCAAATTTCGTTGACGCATCTGAACGAAGAAGAAATTCTAATAAATATTTGTCTGCATAAGCATAATTGATACGACCTATGTAGGATAACGTGCCAGATTCCGAACGTGTAAATACTGTACCAGCCTCACTCCCAGCACCAACTGAATTTGATTGTCCTGTTGTAAACTCGTATGGATAAGTTACACTACCATTCAAGTATTCACTTTCTGCTTCAGATTTTTCTATAGAGAACAAAGCACCTATATGATGCTCACCAAAATCACGACTGTAAGTTGCCATAAAGTTCATTTGATAATTATCTGTACGATTCATATCACGAGATAAATAAGACTTATCTCCATTATATATAGCAGCTCCGCCATTAGCCAACAAGAAATTATTATCATTCATTAATCCTTCATAAGCTGCTTCCTGACCTGAAATCGGAGTATATAAATGACTTCCACTACCTGCACGATCAGCCATATAATACAGTTCGTAAGAAGAACCATATTGATTATTTTTCGAAGAATTTATACTTTTTGAATAAGTAAATTTCAATTTCAAACCTTTCAACCACTTGCTCCAGCCAAAATCATATTCTAAACCAGCATTAATATTCATATTAGACGTCATTGTTTTATTATAATCGCCTAAATTTTGCAGTAGAGAAAATGAATAATTCTGTGAATTACTAACTTGTGTATTACTTATACCATATGTAGCAAGAGGATTACCATTAACTGTTTCCGGAATATAACGGGGATGGGTCAATAAAAGATTATAGTCTGTTTCAGAATTGGTTCCTCCTACTTTAACATTTGGGGTGTTCTTTTTTCCGTAATCTCCTGAAACTTGTAGATTGGCCTTCAGCCATTTACTAATTTTCACGTCTACTCCTGCACGATAGTTCCAACGATTATAATCTAATTTTCCCAAGTTACCTTCTTGATCAAAATAAGAAATACCTGCAAAATAACTAGCTCTATCCGTAGCACCACTCAAATTTACACTATGTTGCTGTGTCAATGCAGCTTGCCAATACTTATCCAATAAATCATAGTTTAATCCTCTCATTGCATTCAATTCATCAGCTTGAAACAAGTCTGTCAAAGGATTAATGGAGGTATCTGTCGGATCAGCAGCACGTACGGCATTCCAAAGTTTACCATATTGATATGAATTTAACATTTTAGCACGTGAAACTTCATCTGCAATACCAAAAGTTCCGCTATAAGATATTTTAGGTGCTCCTAATTTTCCTCTTTTTGTTGTAACCAAAATAACACCATTGGCAGCACGAGCTCCATAGACAGCTGCAGCCGCATCTTTCAGAACTGAAATGCTTTCTATCACAGACGGATCTAAGTTATTGAACGCAGTTGCACCCAGATTTTCATTTGTGCTACCAATCTTAACTTCTGTTGGATAGATGTAGCCATCAATAACATATAATGGTTCTACATTACTTGCACTCATACTTGTCAATACATCATTTTGACGAATACTAATCCTTGCATTCTCACCTGGGCGAGCATTACCACCACTGACGCTAACACCATTGACTAAACCACTTAATGTATTAGCCAGACTACCTGAAGATATATCTTGAATCTCGTCTACTGGTACAGTGGCTATAGCTCCAGTCAAATGCGCTTTCTTTTGTGTACCATAACCTACCACTACAACTTCATCAAGCTGTTTTGTATCTTCCTTTAAAACAATCTTTGTTTGTTTTAAATCCGGCAATACCTGAGTTATATATCCAATATAAGATATTTCTACTTGTTTTCCTGATGGCACATTTATTAGAAACTTCCCATCTAGATCTGTAATTGTTCCGGTATTTGTTCCTACGACTTTTACAGAAGCTCCAATAATAGGCTCTCCAATTTCGTCTACCACAACTCCTTTATAAGTTTTTGCATTTTGAGCAAAGGATGGAAGGGCCATCACAAAAGCCAGCAACATACTTAAATAAAAACTGAATATTTTTTTATGTTTCATTTTTGTAGCATTATAAATTTCCTATATCTATTTAAACCAACGAGGATCACCAGCTTTACTAGAATAAGCCTTTGTTGTATTAGCCGGCACAAAGTTTACTTCACTTGGATCCTTATCTACAGGACCTACAAATTGTGGATTTTCTACTGTTCCATAAGTCTGGTCTGTATTATCTAAGCTACCAACATTGTCACTTTCAACTGCATATAAATAATTATCACTAATAGCTTTCGTTGTATTACCTGCTATTTTCTGCACTCTATATGTATTATAGAATATATTGTATTTTATAGTAGTTATCACCTTATCTACACTTGCCATATTATTAGCGAAATCCTTCTTCGACATCGTTTGGTAAAATGTATTATTTGTCATAGTCACGCTTCCAGAAGTATCATTCCAGGTTTTATCAGGTCTGGCATTACTTGCATTATTCATACGAATGAAGTAAGCTTTACTATTAGTCTGCAAATTATAGAATGTACTATTCTGAATAGATAAATCTTTTATAGCTCTACCGCCATTATCCTCAAAATTAATAATAGGTTTACTAGTTGTACCATTATTAACCTCTACAATACAATCCATAACACGAAAATCTTTCACCGCCCAAGGACCGTTATCTTTTCCTGCATAAATAAGACTATTATTTATTTCCTTAAAACTACATCCTTGAAAAACTATAGAGTGGTCAATAAGATAAGCACTACCTTTTTCTGTAGCCGGTGCACCACTAGTGGTTGCATTACCTAATGTCAAAACACCTGTTTGAGTTTTCATGGCAGAACAGTCAAAATTGATATATTTGATTTTCAGTCCTCCTTCTGTCACAAGCCCACCATCTGCTCCGATAATAATAGTTGGAGGATTCTCCTGATTTCCACGGAAAGTTACTGTATTTAATCCAAAATCGGCTATACTATTCAAATGGTAAGTTTTACCAGCCTCCAAATTAACACACTGTTCTTGATCTTGGCTGAAATCTTGCATAGTATTATTGACATATTCAGCAATATCATCACCTTCATGTAAAGTAATAGTCTCAACAAAAGCTTTATAATCCTTTTCTGTAGTAGTTTGGGATCCTGTATTATTCAAAATCTCATTACCTACAGTTTGGACACTTATCAAATAATTTGTATCCTCCTGTTTAACAAATGCCATTGTACAACCATCTACAATACTGTCTTTTACGACACTTGCCGGATTACCAGGGTCATTCACATTATAAACATTCACATTATAGCCACCAGCTCCCAAAACAACAGGCCAAGTTAATTTTAAACTTTCAGAACCATCAGAATTTGATAAGGTTGAAAAACTTATACTTTCGGGAGATTCCAATTGTGTATTTGTCACACCTGAAGAAAAGGTTTCCTCATCAAAACCATCTCCTGCACAAGAGCCAACAGAAAAAATCATCGACAAGCACACAAAACTTCCGACGACCGTCTTTTTAATCTTCATCTTACTCTTCATAGATTAAATTTTAATTTAAACAAAAATAATATATTATATCTTCAAAATCTAAAAGTTCTTTTAAGGAAAGACGTACAATCAAAAAAAATGTAATCACTTAAAAGGATAAAAAATAGATTTTGCGCTTTTTCTCTCTCTTTGTAATATTAACTATATCATAATCATCCTCCTATCTTTACTGAAACACTTCTTTCAAATACTTAATATTCGTGCCATAATTCTTCTTCACATTTCGCACATCATCCTTATCACGTGAACGTTCTACTACTAGCCATCCACTCCATCCCATCTTGTCCAAAGTTTTTTTCACCTTATTCATGTCCAATCGTTCATTAAAAGGCAGAGTCACTCCATCTGTATCCGTACAGTGAATCTGGCAAATATTCTTTTTCCCCAGAATCTTCAATTCCTTACATAAATCCCTTCCATTCTCCAATGCATTTTGAAATTTAAAATAGATCTTGATTCCCGGAGAATTAATTTCTTTCAGCAGTTTTACATCTCCTTTAGCATCCAGTTGAGTTTCAATGCCGATAACTACTCCTTCAGAAGCAGCCATATCTCCCGCCTCCTTCAAACGTTTTACAACTTCTGTTCGAAGTGCCGGATTCTTTTCCCATCCAGTTTCGATTCCCCCTAAAGGAAGAAAAGCTACTTTAGTATTCATTACTTTCATTGCATGAAGGCAGTCTTGAACCAACTCTTTATAATTAATACGTTCCAGAAAAGACTGTCCGTAGAAACCGGACATAGCAATAGAAGAAACCTCTAATTGATATTTTTGAGCAGTTTCACGAAATAGCTGCTGAAAATGAGGTTCCCGCAATTTATTATCAAACATTTCTCTCTTGCCAAGGCCACCCATATCTAGTTCGACGCCGTCACCATTCAATTCGTGTACCAATTGAAATGAACCGATTTTCTGACGCTTCAGAATCATCCAGTCACATACAGCTATTTTATAACGTTGTTCCTTTTGCTGCGATCCGGCAATCGCTAATAGAGGGAAACACTCTGCAAGTATTAATATCCAAAGGATATGTTTGAATAAATTTCTTCTTGTTTTCATCTTATTGCCTACAATTTACATAGTAGACGTATGAAAGAGATTTTTGTAATCACCTATAAAACAGAGAATAACTATAAATGTGGCAGAGCATAGTCTAATGAAAATAAGATAATGACGGTATCCGGGAGAAATAGTGACGCTATTTTAGCCAGATACCGTCACTATCCCGAGCATATAGCGTCGCTATTTTCCGAGAAGTAATAATAAAAGTAAATGTAAAAAAAATGGGCTGCCGGACTATAAGAAGTCCGACAGCCCTGTCAACCCAAAAACGATACCTATGAAACACTGTGTGTTATTTCAAATCAAACTTTAAATATTTGCCGTGAACAAGTTCATCATGTGT
>ULNO01018575.1_pt1 | contig 12738 bp, 7 predicted proteins | sample 1951961 | NCBI WGS metagenome assembly ULNO01 (sample SAMEA4835581, study PRJEB28245) | human gut metagenome | biome: gut microbiome; material: fecal sample | place: Denmark | collected 2008
TTATGCTATTTGTTGAAACATACTCCAGGTACAAGTCCTGAAGGAGGTTATGACACAAGTATGTTCTCCCAGGCAATCGACTATGCGGCCTTGCCATTTACCCGTACATTCGGTTTATCAGTTAGTTTAGGTTTCTAATCTTAAATAATATATAAACATATGAAATTCAATTTATATAAATCTATTGCAATCTGTTCATTAATGGCCTTTTCCGGGTGTCAAGATTTTGAAGAAATGAACACTAATCCGTATGCTCCAGTGTATGATCCTACGGTGATAGGCGGTACAGCCGATGGTATTGACATCGACTATACACTGTCCGAATCTGCTTTAAAGAGCTTGCAGGCTGTAGAAAGTGCTGCTGGCGCTACTTTTGCCAACTTCTTATATGAGGGGTTATATAATGACTATCAGACTGCTACCAACCTGACACATGACATTTATGCTGCTTATAGCGGATCAAACGCTTTCCCTGGCAATGCTCCGGCTTATTCTTACAATGATAATTGGTCTGGTGGTCGTTGGAAACACTTTTATGATGACCGTACAGTGTCTGAATATAGCCAATTGCTGAAAATATTCTGGTTTTGTAATAAGGACTACTATCACAATGCATTTTATATTACCCGTATCTATTATGCATTCTTATTGTCGGCTCATACTGATACTTATGGTGATGTTCCTACTCAATATTATGTGAAAGGCGCTTTGCCACTTGAAGAAAATGTGGCTTATACGAAACAGGAAGATGTGTATAAGATTATATTCCAATTGCTGGATCAAGCTATTACGGCTTTGCATAATCCGCCTACTGGAGTGAGCCTTTATAAATTCTCTTCTTCAGAAGATTTATGCTATAAAGGTGATGTGGATGCTTGGCTGCGTTTTGCCAATACGTTGCGTTTGCGCTTGGCTTTACGTATATCAAATGTTAATCCTACTTTAGCAGAGGAGCAAGGAGAGAAAGCACTAGGGGATCCGGCTGGTCTGATGAAAGATCAGAAGGATAATATGAAACTGGTTCCAAAGCGTCAGTATATAACCGGAGGTAATGAAAACATATTTGCTTTAATGTTTAGTTGGGGAGCTTGTGTGACTTTGCCTAAAGAGATGGAGTGGGCATATAAGAACCAAGCCTTGAAGAGTGATGCCGGCACAGGCGACTTTGTGGCTAAAGTTTCGGATGACGTGGATGATGAAGGAAATGTTCTTCCAAATACTATTTTCGGAAAGGATGATACAAAATATAATGAGAATTCTGCGAATTGTTATTTAGATCCCCGTTGTGAAGTGTTGTGGTTTCGTCCGTCACCATTTGCTGACTTGACTTCACCTGACGGTATTAAGGAATCAAATAAAGATTTTGGTGGCTACCGTAATGGGGTGAAAGGGATTGGAGTGGCATATACAACAGATTACTCTCCAATGCGTTGCAATGTTGCGTCCGATGAGATGAATCGTAAGGTATGGTGGAATATGGCTCGTGAAATCATTTGGATGGGTTATTCTGAAAGCTTGTTCTTGAAGGCTGAGGCTGCATTGCGTGGTTGGGAAGGTGCTACTCAAACTCCTAAGGCTTATTATGAACAGGGCATCCGGGCTTCCATGAATTATTATGAGATTGATTCTGACGATGCAGGCAAGGAGAAAATAGAGAATTATATTCAAAATCTGCAAGGAATGGCAGCATTCTCAAGCAATTCTAAGGAAGAACAACTGGAACAGATTATTACTCAGAAATGGCTTGCCGTATATCCAAATGGTAATGAAGGTTGGGCAGAGGTTCGCCGTACAGATTATCCTCGCTATCTTTTGTTGTTGCGATATGGTAACAGTTCAAATGGAGAAGTTGATAATACGAAGTTAATCAAGCGTATCAACTATCCGAATAGTGAATCTAGAAATACGTTGAAACCTAATTATACTCAAGGTGACAGAGTATGGTGGGATGTAGCAGACACGATGGATGATAATGGCAAGTGGCATACTCCGAATAATTTCAGGTAAATAAGAGACATAATAACTGACACTACTGTTCAGTTTAAATCTAGAAATAGGCCTAAGTACGTCTCTCGCTGTGATGTACTTAGGCTATTTTATAATTTTATGATACGCAATAAAATAGTAATATTACACAATGGACAAAATCAATAAATTTCTTCTATTTACCCTAGTGGGAATAATGACAATAAGCTTATTTACAGCCTGTCAGTCTAAAGCGGCAGGAGAAGTGAAACGGACCACTAACAATCCGGAGGCTGTGTTTGGTAAAGTAAAGTCGGCGGCAGGGGCTAAAATGCTAACTCCGATAGTACAAAGAGGTGACCTGAATGCTACTGGACACATTTTATTCGAGATGAACCAAGCTGCTGAATCTCCCACTACCGTAACATTTCGGATAGATGATGAGGTTCTGAATGCCTATAATGTACTGAATGGAACAGGTTATACAATGTATCCGACTGATAAATTATCATTTGAGAATGAAGGAGTTGTAACGATCAAAACAGGTGAGAAGAAATCTGAATCAATCGAGTTGAACATTCAGCCTACCGGTATTATCGGTACAACTTACGCTGTGGCTATTTCAGCAATAGCAGTTGATACAATTGGTAACCACTCGAATAATCAGGCTTATATATATATAGTGAAGCCATCAGCTAGTATTATTTCCGTCCATCAAGACCGAAAAGTGAAAAACCTGTGTTATGTGGAGGTAAACAGAGAGAGTATGCTCAATGTGGGCGAATATACAATGAAAATGGATAAAACTCCTTTTTTCGACATTGCAAGTGTATTTGCTGCTAATATTCGTTTAGATGATGAGGATAAACCTATTGTTTCATGTAACGAACAGACGCAGTTTGTACTCGATAATATTGAGAAGACGGTACGTCCGTTGCAAGATAAAGGTATCAGAGTGCATCTTTCTATTTTAGGTGACCACACTGCTGCGGGAATGAGAAGCTTGTCCAGAGAATCTTCGCGTGTTTTTGCTAAAGAATTGAAGAAGTATATGGATATTTACGGCTTTGACGGAATTGATTTCGATGATGAATATTCTACTTACGTCACAGATCAGAAAGTTGAACCTTATATTCCTTCACCTGCCGTAGCTCCTACAATCGAAGAATGTACGCAGCAACGTTATGCAGATTTAATTTATGAATGTCGCCAGATAATGCCTGACAAAACAATGGGTATTTATTGGTATGCCGGATATGATTATCCTGTGGGAACAACGGAAAATAAGACTGTGGATGAAATGATTGATTATTCTATCTACGGATGGTATCGAAAGTGGAGAACTATTGGTGCTGATACAATTAGTGTTGCTAAGCAATGTCCGTATGCTATAGATCTTTCTTTGATCAGGGGAGAGGTGAAAGTAGAAGATGCTTATTTGAAAAATACTAAAGAAGACGGCTGGGGATATTTTGCAATCTATGACTTGAATAATGAACGTTCTTATGAAAAAGAGTTCACTATTATTTCCAATATCTTATATAATGATGAGGTAGAATGGAGCGGTAAGTCATTTGAACGGACCGATTTGATGCCGTCATCTGTGCAGAAAGAAGAAATTGTTATAGAGGAAAAATAGCGTACTATAGATATTGTCAAGTAAAGGACATCGTGAACTTAGGTTCTTATTACGTTGTGGAGTTTGTGCCACCGTGGTGGCACAACTATGCCATCACGGTGGCACAAGCGTGACACTACGATGGCACAGTTGTGCCAATATGATGTCACTGTTATGGCATTTAAAGCTTGTTACCAATCATAGTCTTCAATATACGCATCGAACCTTGGTGGTTGAGAAACACCACAATGTTTGAGGATATTCAGAACTTGCTGTTGTTCGAGAGGGGAGAGTAAGCGTTCACCTTTGCGAACACGGTAATAGGTTCTACGGCTGAAAAAGCTCATTAAGTGTGAGATTACGTTTTCCATCTGTTTGTGAGGTAGACTTTCTAAGATACCTATGAATCCTTTTGCGTAACGTGCCTTGATGTTGCAACGATAGTAGGGGCAATCTCCTTTTGTTGTAGTTAAATGCTTTGGATTGACAATAAATAGGTATTCGATTTTTTCCGGTACACTTTGTTCTGCGAGTTGTCTGAGACATGTGTCAGCTTTCGGACATTGTTGGTTAAGGCACATTATGTATTGATAAGGGACTTTTGAGAAGTCAAGTTTTTCTTTCATGTTTATGAGCTGTTGTTCGTGGGAGCAAAGGTAGTGAAAAAGTAACCAAACGCTGATAAAAATAACCTGAAAGTATCTTTTTAACTTTCAGGTTATTTTTATCAGCCGGAATCTTGATGGATAAAGGCTTCTTTATTATGTGGTGTTAAGGGATATGCCTTATTCTTTAGAGAAAGAATAAGGCATATCCTCTTCTTTTGTTCCTCTATTCTGATTAGCTTTGTTGCTCATATCTACTTTGATAGTACCCCCTTTGAATAAATCTTCGTGGCGAAGATAATTCCTGGTATAATCAGTTCCATTGAAATTCATAGAATTGATATAGAAATTCTTCTTGCTGTTGTTCGGAGCATCAATTACTAAACTGTTGCCATTCTCAAAATGAAGAGTTGCTTTCTTGAACAATGGGGCACCTACAATATATTCATCTGTTCCCGGGCATACAGGGTAGAAACCTAAGGCAGAGAATACATACCAGGCAGAAGTTTGCCCGTTGTCTTCGTCACCACAATAACCATCAGGCCCCGGAGTGTACATCCTGTCCATTACCTGGCGTAACCAGTATTGGGCTTTCCATGGTTGGCCAGCATAGTCATACAGATAAATCATGTGCTGAATCGGTTGGTTGCCATGTGCATAGTTGCCCATATTCATTACTGTCATTTCACGAATCTCGTGAATTACTTGACCGTAGTAGCTGTCGTCGAAAATGGGAGGTACAGCAAAGACAGAATCCATCATAGTGATAAATTCATCCTTTCCGCCCATTAAGTCAATAAGTCCTTGAGGATCGTGGAAAACTGACCAGGTGTAGTGCCAGCTATTTCCTTCCGTAAAGGCATCCCCCCATTTCAACGGAGAGAATGGAGACTGGAATGTACCGTCAGCATTACGTCCGCGCATCAATTTAGATTCTTTATCGAAAAGATTCTTGTAGTTCATGGCACGTTTGGCGAAGAGGCTAATTTCCTTTTTCGGACGTTTCAGTTCTTTGGCTAGTTTATAGATACACCAGTCATTGTATGCATACTCTAGTGTACGGGCGGCGTTCTCGTTGATTTTCACATCATAAGGAACATAGCCCAATTTGTTGTAGTATTCGTGTCCCAGGCGTCCTGTAGAAGAGACTTCTGGATGCACATTTTCTGTGCCGTGAAGCAAGCCTTCATACAAAGTCTTTATATCGTCTACTTTTACACCTTTCATATAGGCATCTACTAAGACAGAGGCAGAATTGTTACCAACCATACATCCTCTGTGTCCGGGACTTGCCCATTCGGGGAAGAAACCACTTTCTTTGTAAGTATTGATAAGTCCTTCCTGCATTTCTTTGTTGACAGAAGGATACATCAGGTTCAATAATGGGAAGAGACAACGGAATGTGTCCCAAAAACCAGTGTCGGTGTACATATATCCCGGCAGGACTTGACCGTTGTACGGGCTGTAATGAATCGGTTCTCCGTTGGCATCCAATTCATAGAACTTGCGCGGGAAAAGTAATGAACGATACAAACAAGAATAGAATGTGCGGTATTGGTCAAGATTGCCACCTTCTACTTCTATTTTACCTAAAACTTGATTCCAGGCTTCTTTTCCTTTCTTGGCTACCTGCTCGATATTATCTTTACCCAGTTCTTTCATATTTGCGGCAGCCTGTTCGAAGCTGATGAAAGAAGAAGCGATTCTGGCATGTACTTGTTCGCCTTTCTGCGTGTGGAAACCGATAATAGCTCCGGCATGATCAGTAGTCTGTTCGGCTATGTTTTCTTGCAGATTACCATTGGCTACTGTAGCTTTATAAGTGAAAGGTTTGTCGAATTCAATGATAAAATAATTCTTGAAGTTTTCGGGAACTCCACCGCTGTTACGAGTGGTATAACCGATAATTTTGTTTTCTTCAGGGATTATTTTGATGTAGGAACCTTTATCAAAGGCATCTACAACAACATAAGAATGATCGTTTTCAGGAAAAGTGAAACGGAAGAGAGCAGCACGTTCCGTCGGTGCCATTTCAGTGACCACATCATGTTCTGCAAGATATACTTTATAGTAATAAGGAGTGGCAATCTCTCCTTTATGCGCAAACCAACTGGCACGCTTTTCTTCATCAAACACCGGTTTGCCAACTATTGGCATGATAGAGAACTGTCCGTAGTCATTAATCCATGGACTGGGTTGATGGGTTTGCTTGAAACCGCGAATTTTATTTGCGGTGTAGGTATATTGCCATCCGTCTCCCATCTTTCCGGTTTGCGGTGTCCAGAAGTTCATTCCCCAGGGGCGGGCAATGACCGGATAAGTATTACCTGTTGATAACTCGAAGGTAGACTGTGAACCCATTAGTGGGTTGACATACAGGGTCCAGTCTTTGGCTTTGGCAAAGAATGCGCAACCAAGCACACAAGCTATTAGTACTATTCTTTTCATGGTATAAGTGTTTTGTAATTAGGCTTGTCAGTCATCCGGATTTCCATTGTTCCACCATCTACTATATCCTGATGATTGAAGAATAGAGTCTCCAAAGACTTGCCATTCAGCGATATGCTTTCAATGTATTTATTCTTTTTGGAGTTGTTCTTTGCTATAATGCTGAATGTCTTACCTCCGGGCAGATTAATCACTGCTTTATCGAATGCGGGACGCCCGATAGAATATACTGGCTTTCCGGGACATACCTGATAGAATCCCATAGAGTTGAGTACGTACCATGCAGACATCTGACCACAATCCTCATTACCGGATAACCCGTCTACACTGTTGGCATACTGACTACGATAAACACTATCCACTAATTCTTGAGTTCTCCATGGACGATTTACGTAATTGTACAAGTGGATCACATGATGGCTCGGTTCGTTGCCATGTGCATATTGACCGATAAGTCCGCTGATATCTGACGATGTTGCTTCGCCTTCGAGTGATGAATCAACCGTAAACAGTGAATCGAGTTTCTGAACGAATGCATCCTCGCCACCCATAAGGTTGACCAGTCCTTCTACATCGTGAGGTACAAACCAAGTCCATTGCCAGGCTGTTCCTTCACAATAATCATCGTTGCGATGAGTCGATGCACGTGGATTGAATGGGGTGCGCCATTCTCCTTTTGAATCAAGTCCACGCATGAAGCGGGTTGATTTGTCGAAATAGAATTCGTATGCTTTGGCAAAACGTTCGTATTTGGCTTTGGACTCAAAATCGTTCATAGCTTCTGCGAAAATAGAAATGCACCAGTCGTCATACGCATATTCCAAGGCTTTTGCAACGGATTCATTTTCACGGTCGCAGGGAATGTAACCAATAGCATTCTTATAATATTTCGCTTTCGGCATGAGATGAGGCAGCACCAGATCCGGACATTTGATACCGGTGGTATCATATTCGGCTGCACGCAGACAGGCTTTATAGGCTTCTTTTGCATCAAAGTTACGGTATCCTTTCATGTAAGCATCCACTATGACAGGGACAGCATGATAACCAATCATAGTACCGGTATAGTTGGAAGCTAAATCCCACATCGGATATATTCCACCTTCCTGGTGTTTCTTTATCAGTGAATTGATAAATTGATTATTCAAATCGGGGTCGATAATCGTCATTAACGGATGCAATGCACGAAAAGTGTCCCACAATGAGAATACTGTATACACAGGATTGACAGTATCTCCCTGATGCACTTCGAGATCCATCCCCAAATAACGTCCATCTGCATCGCTAAACAGATTCGGACTGATTCCTGTATGGTAAAGAGCGGTGTAGAAGATAGTTTTATCTTCCTTGTCGGAAGTGGTAATATCTATTTTCGACAGATATTGATTCCATGCCTGACGTGCGTCTTTGCGTACTTTATCGAAATCCCATCCGGGAATTTCTGATTCTACATTCTTGCGTGCGCCTGCTATATCGACAGCAGAAACACCTACTTTCACAAGCACTTGTTCGTTCTTCTTCGTATCGAAATGCAATAGTGCTTTGCAAACGGGAAGTCGTTTGCCGTCGTCCATAGTAATAGAATCCGTAATCAATGTATAAGAGAACGGTTTAGAGAATTTAGCATAGAAATTAATATATTGGTCGAAAGCCCAATAAATCGTTTTCTTATGTCCGCGGATTTCCGTGTCACTGATTACTTCGATTTCCATCTCCGAGTTAGTCTGTCGTTGCAAGCTGTAATCTAAATCAATGATAAAACCGGATTCGGTACTTTCGGGGAAAGTATAACGGTGAATAGCACCACGTTTAGTTGCTGATATTTCAGCTTTTACCTGATAAGTATCCAGAAAAACTGAATAATATCCAGGTTCTGCTACCTCATTTTTGTGAGAGAAAGAAGAAGCATAGACCAGTGTTTGGCTTTGGGGATCGGTAGTTAAATATTGCTGTTTTCCAACGGTAGGCATCAACAGTACATCCCCGTAGTCACAACAACCTGTACCGCTGACGTGTGTATGCGAGAAACCATTGATGGTGGAGTCTGCGTAATAATAACCAGAGCAGGCATCCCAACCGTCAATCCGGGTGTCCGGACTGGGCTGAATCATGCCGTGGGGAACTACCGCTCCGGGGAACGTATGTCCATGTCCACCGGTACCGATGAAAGGGTTGACATAAGCACTATAGTCTTTTACATTAGTGGGGGCTGTGCAGGAGCTAAGTGTGAATAAACCTCCTAAACATCCTACTGTTAGGAATGTTCTTAGTTTCATGGTATTAATTGCTTTTAAGTTTTATCAGGTCCGTCTTTAATTTCTTATTGTGGAGAAATAAAGATGTTGTTTCCAACGATTTTATAATCAATAGGGATAGAGTTTTGCAATGATTTCAACACCGATTCGATATTCGACTTTCTCTTCAGTACACCGGAATATGTTTTGCCTGCCTGAATATCAGGAGACAAAATAATCTTCACGTCATAGAAACGCTCCAAGGCCTTACTGATTGTGAAGATATCCGCTTGTTGAAATGGAATCAGATTATCATGCCAAACCGCATCCAGTTTTGCATTCACCTGCTTCACGGTCAGACGTCCGTTGTTTTTGTTCAATTCGGCGCGTTGACCGGGCGCGAGAATAATTTGTCCTTCTTCTTTGTTGCCTTTCACTTCAATTTCACCTTCAATCAATGTTGTTTCTGCTATTCGGCAGTTCTTATCAGACTTGAAGTTGAATGTCGTTCCTAATACACGTACTCGCATCGCGTCACTTTGTACGGTGAACGGCTTATGCCGGTTTTTGGTCACCTCGAAGTAAGCTTCTCCATCCAAATAAACGTTACGCTCTTTCTCGGAAAACTCACGTGGATACTTTAAAGTTGCCGAATTATTCAGCCAGACTTTGGTTCCATCCGGTAAAATAACTTCTTTAACGATACCCTCATTAGCTACTGCAACCATCATTTGTTGGTCGTTTCCGTTTTGATAAAGCCAATATCCAGCCCCACCGCCAATTACCAATATGACAGCGATCATTGCAGCGTATTTCATCCAACGCTGCATGTTTAGTGCTGTTTTCTGTTTGCTTTTTTCCTCATCCAACTTTTTATAAAGCTGTTTTTCCGCACAAAGTATTCGCTGTTCGTTAGCATACTGGGCAAATTTACCGAGATGGTAAATTTCTTCCATACGAAAGAGCTGACGGGAATTTTCTCCTGATTCCTTCATCCAGGTATTCACCTCGATGAGCTCTTCTTCAGAACATTGTCCTGTCAGATATTTGTTGATTATATCTTCACTTAGATTACTCATTTTCTTTTCCTTCATATTAATAATACAATTCAGAACACAAAAACACTTATCAACCTCCCCATAAAAGTAAGAAAAGAATTATCCAAAGCGGATTAAGACGATTGCGCAAGTACTTCAGAGCTTTATACATATGAGCTTCCACTGTACGAAGTGAAATACCAAGAATATCGGCTATCTCTTTGTTTTTCATATCATGCAGATAGCTAAGTTTGAAAACCTCTTTGCACTTGTCAGGAAGTTCATTAATCGCATCATGGATTTCCTTACGGAGCTCCCTGTCTTCAATTCTCCGAATAACTTCGTTGTTGTCCGGTTGGTAGAACTCTGTACGTCTTTGGTTGATTTCTTCCATGGCAACACAATAACCATCTTCCACATTGCGATGTTTCAGAATGTTGAGGGCGCGGGTATAAACGGCACGATAGAGAAAGGCCTGAATTTGATCGCCTATCTCTATGTGGTCTTTCCGCCTCCATAATTCTACAAATACATCCTGTACTACATCCTCCGCTTCTTCTTCTCCTACCAGACGGGTGGCATAGAAAATCAGGCTGGGATAGTACCGGCGGAATAGTGCTTTATAGGTTATATCGAAGTTTTCGTTCATTCTATCAGTCAGTTGTTCATGTTATATTTAAGGATTGTTTTCTTCGGATATGACTCCGCTTATTTTAGGGGTCTTACTCATTTCAAATTCGACAGTCACTCCACTCATTATTTGCTCATGGGTGATATACGTTTTGTCATACAACTGTCCGTTAACTTTGATAGATTGGATATAGATATTCTCTTTATTAACTTTGGGCGCGAGTACGGTAAAGGTCTTTCCATTAGCCAGATGCAGCTGCATTTCAGGGAACAACGGAGTTCCTATTTCATATTTACCGCTGACAGGATTTACGGGATAGAATCCCATAGCGCTGAATACATACCATGCTGACATTTGTCCGCAGTCTTCGTTGCCGCAGAGACCGGCTGGCTCATTCTTGTAAAGCTCGTTCATAACTTTGGCTACATATTCTTGTGTGCGATTTTCCTGTCCTATGGCGTTGAATAGATAAATAACGTGATGACTTGGTTCATTACCATGTGCATATTGCCCTATCATACCTGTACTGAAAATGGGTAGCTCATCATCTGCTGCCGGATGGTAGGTAAACATGCTATCCAGTTTTTCGGCAAAGGGGTTTTTACCTCCTACAAGGTCGATCAGCCCGTCAATATCATGCTGTACAGACCAAAAATATTGCCATCCGTTGCTTTCGCAGATGTGCGGTGTATAGTCATCGGCTTTGAAATCCTTGATAAAGACGCCTTTGTCGTCACGTGGCTGCATGAAAGAAGTGGCGGGATTATAGACATTCTTGTAGTTTTGAGAACGTTTGTAAAATTCGTCTGCAATGTCTTGGTTACCCATCTTCTTTGCCATTTCGGCAATACAGTAATCATCGAAAGCATATTCCAGAGTTTTGGATAACGACCAGTTTTCTGCGTTGTAGTGGTCTGTTACATTGTAAGGTATGTATCCTAGTTCTTTGTAGAGTCCGATACCGCGATAATTATCCAGATTGGCTGTTGCTATGCAAGCATCGAGGGCTTTCTTAGCATCAAAGTTACCGATTCCTTTCAGATAGGCATCTACAATGACAGGGACAGCATGATAACCGATCATCATATCTGTTTCACTTCCATAGAAGTTCCATACAGGCAGACGTCCGTTCTGTTCGTAAAAAGCAATGAAAGATTTCACCATGTCGTTAACACGTTCCGGCTCGGTGTAGGTAAAGAGGGGATGGGCGGCACGGTACGTATCCCATAAGGAGAAAGTACTGTAATTTACCCAACCGTCGGTCTGGTGCACTTTCTTATCGGGGCCGTAGTAAGCTCCGTCTACATCACTGTAAATAGTAGGAGCAATCATTGAGTGATAGAGAGCAGTGTAGAAATTAACTTTATCATTCTCGTTATCCCCTTTTATTTCAATCTTTCCGAGTTGATGGTTCCAGTTTGCTTTCGTTTCGGCCAGGTATTTGTCGAAGTCGTTTTCGGGGACTTCTGCTTGCAGGTTCTTCGCTGCGCCTTCCATGCTGACACCGGAAATAGCGGTGTTTACTAGTATCTGTTCATCCTTTTGAGTGCTGAAATAGAAACGGGCGATCACCGCAGTGCCGATGCGTTTATTATCTTTGATGATAGCGGTAGTGTCCAACTCCATTTTCTCAAAAGGTTTGGAGAAGCGGGTGCGGAAATAGATATGCTGGTCGCGCGCCCAGCCGTCAGAGAAACGGTAACCTTGAATAGTGACGGAGTCTACGACTTCGATATGAGAATCGTTGGTGAAATCCCAGTTCATGGCTTTCTTCAGGTTTAAGAAGATGGCGGATTGGGCTTCCGGGAATGTGTAACGTTGGATACCACAACGCTCGGTGGCGGTCAGTTCAACGTTGATGTTGTAATCAGTCAGATGTACTTGATAGTAACCGGCATGGGCACTTTCATCTTTATGGGAGAATTTAGAGTGGATGCCAAGTGGAGCTTCTGCTTCCTTGTAGGGAAGGGTGACAGGCATGAAAGAAATGTCATACAAATCTCCTGCTCCGGTGCCGGAGAGATGCGTGTGGCTAAAGCCGGCAATTGTACTATCCGGATAGAAATAACCGGAGATACGATCCCATCCGGGAAGTCCGTTATCCGGACTAAGTTGTACCATGCCAAAAGGAGCTTGGGCACCAGGATAGGTATTTCCGGTGAAGTCGGTTCCGATAAATGGATTTACATAAGATGTGTAA
>ULNO01012895.1_pt1 | contig 12695 bp, 8 predicted proteins | sample 1951961 | NCBI WGS metagenome assembly ULNO01 (sample SAMEA4835581, study PRJEB28245) | human gut metagenome | biome: gut microbiome; material: fecal sample | place: Denmark | collected 2008
ATATATCGAAGCATTTGTCCGCACATTCGCACAATACACTCCCTGGCAGAAAGGCAATCGTCACGAATCCATGCTCGCCCTCGGAAGAAGCGCACGACGTAAGGGATTTTCAAGAGAAGAACTTGAAAAATTAACGTCCGTTATGACAGTAAAAATCGTAGGAGACGGATATACGCTACAGGAATTGAAAAAAGACTTGGCCTCTGGATACCAATACGTTGACCTATCCTATGCCCCCAAAAAAGAAGCACAGTCACTGTCAACACTGTCAACCGTCACCTATACGCCTGTTCCCGTGAATATCGAAACAGAGAAAAAGGAGGCAGTGTCCATAAAAAATGAAGAATTACGCGCCTCATCCCCCTGTATTCCCGATGAGGTGTATGCCCGGCTCCCCAATTTTCTGAAAGAAGCACTGAAACCGGCCCGCAACAAGCGCGAACGTGACATCCTGCTCCTCGGAGTACTCGCCAACCTAAGCGGATGCATGCCACTCGTCCGCATCACTTTCGACCAACGTCCCAACAGCCCCCATTTATATATCCTCGTTATCGCCCCACCTGCTTCGGGAAAAGGCCTGCTCACACTCGCCGGACGACTGCCACAAGCTATCGAGAATTATCTGAAAGGAGAAAACAAACGGAAAAAAGAAGCTTACGAACGTGAACTGAAAGCATGGGAGCAGGAACAAGGACACAAATTCCGTCAGAAACAAGAGCAGCAACCTGCCGAAAAAGCGCCTGCCACTATGCCCGAGGAACCCGAATATTATCACCTCTGCGGTGCTGCCAACACTTCGAAAAACCAGATTGTCGCCCGTCTGAAAACCAACGGAGACCTCGGTCTCATCATCAACGCCACCGAACTGGATACAATATCCGGTTCGATGAAGCAGGATTATGGCAAACACGACGACGTATTCCGTGCCGCTTTCCATCACGAACCGGTGGCTACGGATTTCAAGGTGGACAGACAGATTATCATTGCCGAAGAACCACGGCTGGTTCTCTGCCTGTCCGGTACCCCCAACCAGCTTGCCACCTTTATACGCTCCACAGACGACGGAGGGTATAGCCGGTTCGCCCCCTACACCTGCGGAGCCAATTGGGTATATCGTTCCGCAGCTCCCATCAAGGGACAGGAAGATTACGTCAGCCTCTACAAACGGCTTAGCCGCGAGGTGCTCGATATGTTCCTGTTCTTCCAACAGTCGCCCACGGAAGTCACTCTGACCGACAGCCAATGGGAAGAACATACCGCATATTTCGACCGTGCATTGAATGAGGTTGCCAGTGAGCAGACCGACGCTCCGGGGGCTATCGTGCTCCGTAGCGCACTGATAGCAGCCCGCATAGCATCTATTCTCACAGCTCTTCGCAAATTCGAATGTGCGATGCAGATGAAAGAATATATTTGCACGGACGATGATTTTCATTCCGCCATGCAAATCACTCAAGTCACCCTCAACCATAGCTTGCTCCTCTCTTCTTCATTGCCGGGAGACGAAAGCAAGGCCAAACCTCTGCAATCCTATTTCCGAATCCGCCCGATTATAGCAAGTCTTCCGGAGACATTTACTTACAAAGAGATTAAGCAAAAAGCACTGTCAGCAGGTATCAGCGAAAGCAGTATTTGCAGATATCTGAAAGAGTTGGTAAGGCTAAAACAGATTGATAAACAGGAAAATAAGTATATCAAAAACAAAACTTATCCAGCCAAATAGGCATAAAGTGACAGTTGACAGTAATGCCCCTCGAATCAAGCCTGCAAAATAGTACAGAATAATCTACAGAATGAAGCCGGATAAGCGGAAAAGCAGAACAAAGTCAGTAGAAGAGTGAAGCCGAACATGTAGAAGAATGAGTCAGGAGAAGTAGAAGAATGAACCAAATGAAGTACAACAACCGAACGAACGAAGTACAGACTCCGGGAAGAAGATGTATCGGGAACGAACGGAAGAAGTACTTCATTTTTAAGGCTCTCCCAGATACTTGACAATCTGTTCCACCTCCTGACGCAGAAAACGATGCCGCCGTGAATTGTAGCCGATCACCTCCAATGCCTGTACCAACTGTCCGCACTGATTGATCCAGCGCGTCAGTGTTTTCATAGCTGTTTCCTCCGAACGACCGGGACAGTAGAGCAACGCAAGTTCAACCTTATCATACGCCCTTAACTCAAATTTTTTCTCTTCTTTATTTTCTTCCATAACAGCAGTTTATTAGTATTACATAATGGTATAAAGATACTAATAAAAGCCCGTATTGTCAAATAATAAGACAACAACATTACAAGTATCAAACAACTATTCTTTTCGATCATTACCTCCTGCAAATACAGACATTATCAGACAAAAAGGGACAATTACAGACATCTACGGACAAATACAGACATAGCCCATCCCCACTGCCGTACTTTCGTAGTGTCATAAGCAAGGAACCACTTATGACGAAACAAATTAGTAATCCCCAATTAATGATTCAAAAAGAATAGTTATGGCAAAAGTTTTTTCATTCACCAGCGTGCTTCGTAAGAATATGCTGGACAAAGAAAAGCCTGATCTGTATTACGCCCTCGCCAAATCGAGCGGCGAGATAGATATTGACGAGATGGCAGAACGTATCCAGCGTTCGAGTACCGTGAACTGGGCGGATGTGGTCTGCGTACTGCGCGCACTCCAGACGGAAATGATCGAAAGTTTCAAAAAAGGTGAAATCGTCCGTTTGGGCAACCTGGGTTCGTTCTACGTCACCCTAAGAAGTTCGGGCACACTTGTCCTGAAAGATGTGAAAGAGGGGTTGATAAAAGGTGCCCGCGTCCGTTTCCGTCCCGGCAAGGAAATCAAAAACGCACTGAAAACGCTGGAATACAACAAGTACAAAACCGAAGACGAGAAGAACAAACCGTCGAACCCGGACGAGAAGCCCGATCCGAATCCGGATGAGGGAAGTGGCGAAGCTCCGGACCCGGCAGCTTAATTCCTAAGAAGCCAAGAACAGATAATTCAGCAACGTCATGAGAATGATTAATTTAATCGTGATTCACTGTTCTGCCACACGAGAGGACAGAACGCTCACACCGGATGATCTGGAATTACAGCATCGCCGCCGGGGGTTCAACGGGACAGGATATCACTATTACATCCGCAAAGACGGAACAGTATGCCTCACTCGTGCAGTCGAACGCATCGGAGCGCATGTGAAAGGATTCAATTCTGAAAGTATCGGAATTTGCTACGAGGGTGGATTGGATTGCCGGGGACATCCGGCAGACACACGGACACCGGAACAACACACGGTACTCCGGCTCTTGGTTCGTCAGTTGAAAGAAAGGTTTCCCGGCTGCCGGGTGTGCGGCCACAGGGATCTTAGTCCCGACAGAAACGGGAATGGAGAAATAGAGCCGGAAGAATGGATCAAAGCGTGCCCATGCTTCGAGGTGAAAGAAGAATTCGACAGTTCCACCGCATAGCGGACATCAGTTAAATATTTTAAAGTATCGGAAAGGAGGTGTGTAAAGTTATGGCAATGAAGAAATCCCTTTGGGACATGATTTTGAAAGTAGTTATCGCAGTGGCTTCGGCAGTGGCAGGCGTTTTTGGCGCTAATGCAATGAATCTGTAAAAGCCGTAAAGTAATGAGGCAGAAGTCGATCACTTCTGCCTCTAAATGTATTAACAATAAAAATATTATCATATGAACAATCTATTATTAAACTATAGAAGATATTTATTTCTAATGATTATCATCACTTGTTGCAATGATGCATCTGCTCAATCCGTGCTACAATATGATGCCATTTCACCAAATGTAGGCTCCTTGTTGAGAGTAGAAAACATGCCTGTCAATCTCTACACAGGACGCCCCAACATTTGCATCCCATTACATACCATAGCGCTCAAGAATTACTCTTACGACATACAATTAATGTATAATGCAGAAGGAAATAAGCCGGATATGCCCGTGGGCAATGTCGGGTTGGGATGGTCTGTCACGGGAGGGCAAATCACCAGAATAGCCAATGGAGTGTGGGACGAAGTATATACTTTCACCCAATATTTGGACAGAACGGAGAAGCAGGACTGGAATCAAGAATCAAATTTGCATCCTTACTATGATGATGTGGACAATGGAACGGATAAAAACTTTCAAAAAGAGCCCGATTTGGATGAATTTATAATCAATATCGGACAGATTAATGCATCATTTTATATGTATCAGAATCGGGAAGGGAAGATAGTCACGAAAATAGCCTCCCAAAACAATGCGCATTTTGAAGTAAAAGACGTAAAAATAGGCTCATTCCCGGAAATACCTTTTGCGGAAGGTGCGTTTTACGTTTCATGGATGGATAGAACTTACTATCCCAAGATATCTATTGTTCCACGACCTGTAATGTTTAAGGAAATTACAATAGTCGATTCTGATGGGGTCACTTATATTTTTGGAGGAGACGTGCAATCCATTGATTTTTCATGCGAATACTTCCAGGATACCAAGTATAAGAAAGATTATAACATCTATGGAGATAGAACAAATGATTGGGGACAAAGCTGGGAAGATTATCATTCATGTCTATATGCTATACCGTCTGCATGGCATATAAAAAAGATCATACTACCCACCCAAAAAGAATCTATAGATTTCCATTACTCAAATGGAAACGTAAACATTATGGAAAGGATTGATTTGCACGATTCTTCTGCTTTCGGAATGTATGGTCCGGTAGAATCCAACACAGTTAGTTATGTTGAAATTCCAACCACTACGAATCCCGAATATTATCTATTGAGAGATAAGACATATGATATTGTTTACCCCTCTTCGTTAACAGGTATTTATGCCAGTAATGGAGACTTCGTAGAATTTGTCTCATCCAAAAGAAATGACTTGAAAACATATGGTCGATATGAAAGAAAACCTCTTTTTTTATGGGATAATTACGGAGGGCTGATGCAGAAGATAGCAACAGACAAGTGCTACTCATTTAAATTGGATAAAATAAAAACCGGAGCCGGAAGAACTGTAGATTTTTATTATACGGATGAAAATGACCGACGACTTACATTGGATTCATTAAAAATAGATCGGAATGAGGCATACAAATTCCAATATAACCCGCAACGTCTTCCCGATTACAGCACAACACTCACAGACAACTGGGGATATTACAACGGAAAGAATTATAATACTCAAAGTTGGAGTGTGCCTTTTGGTTCACTTTATGCTATCAGGCAACCGGATTCGACCTATGTCAAAGCTGAAATTCTTGAAAAAATGATATATCCTACCGGAGGAGAAGCTCAATTTCAATATGAACTGCACTCTTATTCTAAAATTGCCACTCAATATCCTTTTGAAATCAAAGAGGAAAACGGACTAGCCGGTGGAGTAAGGATAAAGAAGATTATCTATTCGGACAACGGAAATCCACAGACAACGAAAACACAAGAGTTTTTATATCAAAATGAAGATGGCACCTCGAGCGGAATACTGTCTGTTGTGCCCTGCTACGCTGTGGGAGGCAGAGATTATTCTACAGAATCCAATACTCAAATGAACTGGGTAGACCAATTTCACATGGGATACTCCCGCGTAACGGAACTGCTTTCCGATGGATCAAGAACTGTTTATTCTTTTACGAATCATGACCAAGTAAAAGATGAACCATCGGTCGGAAGTTATACTCATGGAGTGTCGGACTTCCTGCACAACAAATATACATCCAGAAAGCTTGACAGAGGACTGTTACAATCTACCAAATACTATGATTCGACGCATCATTTACTGAAAAAGGAGATTTTTAAATATCATTCGGATTTGTCGGACTACCTGAAAACGATTAATCAATATTATTTTATTGGCGGATATCCAAGACGCGTCAGTGCCAACAAGATATACACTCATTTTCCTTTTCTGCAAAAGAAAATGACCACTCTTTATGTCGGATGCGACAGCATAAATGAAATAGAAGAATATGAATACAATCAGTATCGTTTATTGACCTGCACAAAAAAATACGCTAACGGTCAAGACACTGCTCCCATGATGGAAACAGATACTCGGTATCTTCCGGAACTGATGGATGAGTATGATCGTGCAACTTCAGGAAGCAACATTCCGGAAAGTTCGCCGTTAAAGGTATATGACACTATGAGAGTGAAAGGATTACTGAATTATCCGATAGAGACAGTAACCAAGCGGGATGGAAAAGTGGTTACCGCCGAAATCAGGACCTATAAATTGTCGGAGAAGCTGATGGTTCCGGAGAAAGAATATAAATTGGAAACGGATGTTCCTTTAGAAGATTATTCTTCGTTCAAACTGACAAGTTCCACTCAACAGTCCATTGACCCAAGATGTGTGGTGGAAAAGGAATATCTTGATTACGACTCTAACGCCAACCCTACAAATATAACAGATAAAACAAATGTCAACACAGCTTATCTCTGGGGATACAATGGTAAATACCCCATTGCAAAAGTGGCGAATGCCCGAAACACATTCAAATCTACCCTTCAATATAAAGATGTAATAATGACCGAGGCAGTGAACTTACAAGATGTCAAGACGAACGGCACTCCGAAAACCTATAAGTTCAAATCGTCAAAGGCCGGTACCGTCACAGTACACTTGGAGGGTGAATCTGGTTACAACTGGCATGTACAACTAAGTCTTGATGGTAGAATTTTCCATCTTATTCAGAACAGAAGCTTCGTAAATGCAGGAGAACCATGGACAACCTATGGGAATACTTACACGTTTCGCCAGGACATTTACCTTCCGGCCGGCTCTCACGAACTAATAATTCAAACCATCCAGGCATACAAGAGCGTCTCTTCACCCAACTATTACGGCAGAATGACATTCTCATATTGGGGAGCGGAAGGTTCGGTGGTAACAAGTGGCTCCGATGATTTCTTTTTTGAGAATTTTGAATATAACAGTCCCTCATTCGGATATTGCAGCAAGAGCAGCTATACAGGGGCATACACCGTTTCTATGAAAACTAATCCTCAAAGGAAATATTTCATCGATTATCAAGTTTTCAAAAATGGAAAATGGAATTACATGAAACGTGATTTTACAAACGACAGTACCACCATTGATGAAAGTATATTCCCCATAGACAACGTACGTGTATATCCCAAAGATGCATCTATCACCACATACGATTACTTTTCACTCATCGGGTTGAGAAGTGAAACTGATGAGAAAGGATTGACTAAATCTTATATGTACGATGATTCAGGCAGACTAACTACCGTCATGGATAACAATCAGAATATAGTCGAAAAATACGATTATTTCTATCAAGGCCAACCCCTGAAACCGGATACCATTTATTACAACAAGGAAGTAAGTCAATATTTCACCCGGAACACTTGTGATGAGTCCATAGGAGAACTCGGAAAATCAGCTCAATATGTTGTTCCGGCAAAGAGATACAGCTCTTCCTCATCACAAGAAGATGCCGACCAAAAAGCCTATAATGATCTATTGACGAATGGGCAACAATATGCGAATGAACATGCAGAATGTTCTCAAAATATCATTTTACATATATACAACATTACAGAAGAAGATTGTTTACTGTTCTTCAATTGGGGCACCCAGGGAAGCCTTAGAGATGATTATTATCATATCCCTCCTTGTCAAAAAGTAGCAGATACAGGAGATCCGTATAGTGACTATGAGCCAGTAACCATATATATACCCAAAAGGTATTACCGACAAGTCAAAGCAGTGCTTTTGGAAGACAAGTCAATAGAAAAGAGCCTCTTTATAGTAGCCTTTCCTGACCAGAATTATGACATCGTCTATGACCTTTACCCCTATTATGAGGATATATACATCATACATAATTAAACAATCAATCAGCAATGAAACATTTCTTATTTTACTTGTTAATAGGCATATTATTTTCTACAGAAAGTAATGCTCACCCCCCCAAAACACTTGGTGGTTCACTACCAACAGATAAAAATCATATTGTCTCGCGCACTTACACCCATACGACCGGTTCAACCTGGCAGGACAAAATAGAGTATTATGATGGTTTGGGACGTCCGGAACAATCCGTTTCAAGATATTCCCACAGTGTTAATAACGTGATTACTTATCAGGAATATGATATATTGGGGCGCATTTCTCATCAATGGCTACCAGTTTCTCTATCCGATAATGATGGAAAATTCATTCTTCCTGATGAAGTAAAGAAGAAAGCGACAATGATGTATGGTGATGCCTCTCCATACTCCCGCCCAGTATATGAAACGTCTCCTTTAAATCGTATTCTCGAGCAATACGGTCCCGGAGAAGACTGGCAGCAGAACGGACATAGCGCAAGAAGCGAATATCTATCCAATATTTCAACAGTAGACACGTTAAACTGTCTTTGCTTCTCAATGACTTATATGAGAGATACAATCGCGCAAATAAACCGGACAGGCAACTATCAATCCGGGCAGCTTTACGTGACCCGCATAGAAGATGAAGACGGTAACAGTTCTTTCGAATTTAAAGATAAACTGCAGCAAGTTGTATTGACACGCAGGATAGAGCAGACCGAAAGTGGCAAAGAATTATATGACACTCATTATATCTATGACAATTTCGGCAACCTGACGGCAGTACTTCCTCCGGCAGCATCTTCCGCTCTCACAAATAACAATACGGGAAGTTGGAATAGTGCAGAAAGTACTGTACTGCGCGATTATGCATACTTATATCTATATGACAGCCGTCATCGTTGCATCGCAAAAAGACTGCCGGGCTGCGATTGGACATTTTACGTTTATGACAAGACCGACCAACAGATATTTTCTCAAGACGGCAACCAGCGGAAACTCAATGAATGGTCATTCAGTATCCCTGATCTGTTTGGACGGGAATGTATTTCCGGTATTTGTGCCAATTCATTGAATCCGTTTTCCAATCCGTTACGTTCACAGACTGTCAGAGTTTCCTGGTTCTCTGAAACGGCTTCGGCTCCCGGCAATGGTATTTACAAGGGATATTATCTATCCGCCACTGACTTAGAATCTCCTGTAGTATTATCCGTGAACTATTATGACGACTACTCATTTCTGGGGAAGAACGGACTACCGGATTCCACAAATAGCAATGTATGTTATGACAGCGAAGCCGAGACAGAAAACTTCGGCATGCGGTATACAGCTACTCCCAAAGGGCTTCTTACCGGCAAACTGGCAGCCAGCCTTAACGAAAGCAAGAATCCGTCTTATCTGTACACCGTATTGTATTATGACGATCATGACAGAATCATCCAAAGTAAATCCAGCAATCATTTACCAGGAGGAACAGAAAAGGAATATGTCGCTTATGACTTTGTGGGTAATCCCATCAAACGCAAACACGTACATTCGGCTACGGATCAACCCACACAAACAGAGAATTACACTTATACGTATGATTATGCAGGAAGACTTTCTACCGTTACTCATCGCCTGAATAACAAATCCGATGTGATTCTTACGAATAATGAATATGATGAATTAGGACGTTTATTGCGAAACAAGCGCAGTGGTCATACCAATCTACAGACTGATTATATGTATAATATTCGTTCGTGGATAAAATCGATCAATGGCCCTTTATTCAGCCAAACCCTCAATTATCAAGAACCAGAAGAAAAGAACATCCCATGTTATAATGGAAATATCAGCAGCCTGTCATGGAAAACAGAAAGCGATACAAACGAAAAAGGATACCACTTCACTTACGATCCACTTTCACGATTGAAAAATGCAGTATATGGAGAGGGAAATCTGTTAAATCACAGCGCCAACAATTTCACAGAGCAAATAACGGGTTACGACAAGAATGGTAATATCCTGGGATTGAAACGATACGGACAAACTGCTGCCAATGGTTACGGATTAGTAGATAATCTGACCATCACCTTGAATGGTAATCAACTGAAAAGAGTTGATGATTCCGTCTCGGGTTCCGCTTTTGGTGATAATTTTGATTTTAAAGACGGAGCAAAACAAAGTACGGAGTACTTTTATGATGCTAATGGTAATTTATTGAAAGATTTGAATAAAAAGATAATTGATATTCAATATAATTCCCTAAATTTACCGAACCGTGTAGAGTTCGAAGATGGCAGCTCTATTTCTTACCTTTATGATGCAGCAGGCACCAAGCTACGTGTTGTACATAGTATCGCGGGAAATACAACTACTACAGATTATTGCGGTAAAGTGATCTATGAAAATGGGATTCCTAAGACTTTATTGACAGAGGCCGGATTCGTATCTTTGAATGATAAAAAGTATCATTATTACTTACAGGATCATCAAGGGAACAATCGGGTCGTTGCAGACCAAACCGGAGCAGTGGAAGAAGTGAATCATTATTATCCATTTGGCGGTATCTTTGCTTCAACTTCATCCGTTCAACCCTACAAATACAACGGGAAAGAGCTGGATAGAAAAGGCGGACTGGATTGGTATGATTATGGAGCGAGAATGTATGATGCGGCATTGGGAAGATGGCATGCGGTGGATCCGATGGCGGATAAATATTATGGCATTAGTCCGTATAATTATTGCCTTAATAATCCATTCAGACTCATTGATCCTAATGGTATGTGGCCGGGTGACCCGTTATTACAACCTTTTGGTAGATACCAATATGGAAGTAATGCGGCATTAAATACTCTTAAGTTTATTCACAATACGGTTGCTTCGGCTGTGAATACGCCTATTCATATGATAAATGGATTGGCAGATGAAACGCAGTACATTTATAATAGTGGGGTAGGTTCATATCTTTCTTCAGGTGCTAAAAATATAGGGGATGCAGTCAGTTCGGAACTTTCATATCGGATAAACACACCGGTATCCCAACAGGCTTCGGATACTTGGCAGGCAATGAAAGAACCTCAAAACTGGGAGAATGCAACAGCTACGGCGGCTCTTATGTTGAGCCCAATGAAGGAAATTTCTCCAACTCTAAAAGGGGGTGCTTCTGTCGTGTCAACAGGAACAGAAGCGACAACGGTAGTTAAAGTACATGGAAATTCATTGAAAAGTCAGAGACCAACGTGGGGATATAAGCTATATTCTACTGATGGTACTTTTTTGAAGAATGGAATTACATCACAAGAAATACCGCAGAAAAGATATACTAATTCTTATATGGTAGATAAAAGGATGGAACCCATAGAACTTTTTCCCAACAGGCTGGCAGCTTGGGATTGGGAGTACCAACAAAATTTAATTCAACGAGGACCGTTAAATAAAAATATGCATTAAATTATGGATAAAACAAATATTTTAGGATGTTTTTTGAAAGTAGGATTTGACCCCAATTTGAAAAGAGGTGAAGCTCATGAACTAGCAAATCAAGTTAGTTCTTATATTTGGGGTGAGAGAGGCATATCTGACAATCTGAAAAAAATGAAGATTGAAGATTATGGCAAGGACTTGAATTTAGTTTTACTTGAGTTTCATGTAAAGCCTACTCCAACTGAATTATCATATCTGAAAGAAATAGGTTCCTATCACAAGAAGGACAGCTCCATAGGTATTCCAATCATCGTAACAGATGAGAACTTTTTCAGCAAAACCGAGGAAGAAAGGTATCGATTTCTAAAAGAAGCCATACTGAATAAGATGGATTTACTTGAAAATGTAGTAAAGAAAAAAAAGCTAGATACTGATGTGAAGAAACTTAAAGCCGATATAGATAGAATACTGCAACTATAAGCTTTGTCTTTTTTACTTAAGTTTGTATTATACCCTGACATAAGTTGTCTAAAGAACAATTTATATCAGGGTAATTTTCACTCTCACTTTATCTCAAAGTAAAATTCACAGTTTTCCACACTCTGTTTCTATCTTCTTTAGATATTCCTCTTTGATCTTCTTGAACTTCTGCGAAAGAGGATTGTACCGGCAGATAGGAACATGCCGTAACCGGATCTCATCCGTCCGCTGATACTCCAGTTCCAACTGATCCTCTTCAGAGACACGACGGACATGCCGAGTCTTGAACAAATCATACTTGGGCGTATTACGCAGCTCATGAACAAAAATTTTCTTCATCCGCCGAAGTACTTTCTTTTCTTCCCACGAATAAGGCTTACTTCCTGTTTCATTGATGAAAAAGCAATTCAGTTTACTTTCCAGTTCTTTCAAGCAGCATAAACGAGAATGAACACTAAATGGATTCTTGGACGGCAGATCCAACCTGAAAAATTCCTGATGTCCCCAAAAAGCAACATCATCTTTTGAAAACTTACAAAAAGAGCATGATTCAAGAACTTCACCTTGTAGTAATGACACAAATAATGTCGTGATTCGGGTTAAAGCCTCTTGCTCCTCACATGAATAAGGTTGATCTACCTGATTAAAGAAATGTATATAAGCATTAGTCAATACTTCTTCTACATTCACTAAACGACGCAAACGCCACCAATCATTTAGCACACGACTGCCAAGCAGACATACTTCTTCTTTTTCTTTCATAACACGTGAATTAAAACATTATTAAATATATTATCCATTCAAAGTAGAAGATATTTAAATGTAAATAACCACGCAGTATTTAGCCTTTATAGTAACAATGGTAACAACTATCATACAATCCTGTATTTCAAGCTGTCAAAATCAGATGATATCTTTGAAAAACAGAAAAACACCGGGAAATTTATTAAAAATTTGG
>ULNO01026918.1_pt1 | contig 12628 bp, 16 predicted proteins | sample 1951961 | NCBI WGS metagenome assembly ULNO01 (sample SAMEA4835581, study PRJEB28245) | human gut metagenome | biome: gut microbiome; material: fecal sample | place: Denmark | collected 2008
CGTTGTTTTCCAACCGATTGTTCAGGTGGATCTCACCGTTTACCAGGTCGCCGCCCAGCACCAAAAAACAATTCTGGCCATTGTGGCGCTGCTGGATCACATACACCTTTTCTGCATAGCGCTTCAACCGGGCACGCAGCACCTGTTGGTCAAAGCTGTTGTAAAGGTTCTCAATCTTGACTCCCGCATGCAGGTCGGTCAGGTGAACAATCAGGTCGGTCGTCAGTGCCTCTGTACTAACCACCCCAATGTGTTCAAAAGTCTCCGGCTTATAAGCGCTGAACCGCCGTTCAATCAGCTCTCGCATGCTCTCTCCACGGGCTTGTACCCGCATCAGGCGGCTCACTTCATTGCGCTCGTCCCGCAGCTTGACCTTTTCTTTCTCCAGCTCGCGGCGCTGCTCTTTAATCTCGCCCAAAATCTGTTGGGCGTCACTCAGATTAGTTTCACTGGCGTGCGCCAGTATACTGAACGCCTTCCAGTTCTTGCGGTATACGCACTCATCCTTGTCCTGGCCCAGCTCTTTATTGATCACATCCGCAACATCGTCCCAGGTGCCAATCTGGTCCTTGGCAGCACAAATGCGGTAGATGTATTCATTATCAGTTTCCTTGGCAAGCTTGTGCAGTTCAAGCATTCACGTCACCCCGTGTATTCACAATTCCGGCGTGGTGCTTGTCACGCTCCATCTCAGCCAAAGCTTCCTGCGCAAAATAGTTGTTGGGCAAAGCCTGCAGCACATACGGCAGCTCGTCCACCATCGTCTTGTTCACGGTCGTAACCATATGCACACCGGGGAACTTCTTACGCAACATTTTTGCTTCTTCCTTAGAAATAACAATCATACCTTAAAAACTCCTTATAAAAAAATAATCTGAGAATAAAAGAACCCCCGGCCATAATGGTCAGGGGCACTCTACCCTCTATAATCATATATAGGGGGTTTTCAGCTTCAAGCGTTACAAGGTATTATTTTTGTTTCTGTAGCGGGTCACGCGGGCCAATGTCTTGGCGTTTTTCTCCAATTCCGCGCAGGTCTTGCAGTAGTGTGCCTTGGCATTCCACGCAATCTCTTCCCCGCACTTTTCGCAGTACCGGTTGTCAAACAGCCCGATCTCTGCGCACAATTTATCCATATCCAACCGGTTATTCTCTGCCGTCACATCCCAGCAGTAAGCAACTTCGCTTTTGTGATCATAAAACGGGTACTCATACAAACAGCCAATCCGCCCCGGACCCGGCTTGCAAGTAATTCGGTTCAATATACCGCACTTGTCACTCAGCACATCCAGCTCCACCGGCGCTTCATAACCGTCCCACCAGTTCGCGCCATCAATGTGTATCGCTGTCACATCTCGCCCAAAGCAAGAGCAAAACTGTTTGATCCTGTATCGGTTCATCAGATCCAGCGTGTCACTACCATTCAGCCGGCACATAACAATCACGCCAAGCAAAACCTTCACCTGTCGCTGCGTCAGCCCATAAGTACGGATCGCCAGCCGGATGTAAGTCAGGTCGCTCTCATAAATGTAGATCTTATCAACCTGCCGCAGTCCACACTTCTTCAGCTGTTTTTTCTTGTACTGCTGGATTAGGTCCAACCGGTCATACTGCCTTATGTACTTGGGGTCTGTATGGGCCAGCTGCATATCTGCACAAAAATCTGGCTCATACCCACTCTGCGCCAACAGCCTCCGTAACAGCCGTGGGCTTTCATTGTAATCGTCAAAGTTATCCAGCAGCATCTTTTCATTGCAATAATAGCTGTAATACATTACCCCTCTCCTCCTTCAATCGGTTCAATGTTCAGTTCGTTGCCAACCGGCACCAGGGCATAACGCTTACCCAGGTACTCGTATTCACCGTCATCGCACAGCTGCGGCAAGCAAATGTTCACCTGCTGGATGTTCTCTACAATGCCGGTGCCGGCCACCACCCACATAAACTTCTTGCTGCGGCGGGGGTATTTCTGGTAGCAAAGCATCACTGCAATGTTGGCCAGCTCTTTGGGGTCAAGGCAAATCTCTGCACACCGGGCACGGAACTTGTTATAGTACAGCTGCCAGTCAACCTCAAAGTTGGCGGCAAACTCCTTTGTAACTCCCTCAGCCTCCAGCTCATCTTTGAACCGGTCAAAGTAACGGCAATGGTGTTCAGTTTCTGCCAGCTCGGCTACCGTTTTATTAAACTCAAAGTAGATTTTTTCAATCGCATCAAAATGCTCCTGGCTAAATCCCACCTCCGCGTCAATCATAATTGTGTAATCAAACCCGTCACTCCTTTTGTGGCGCAGCCCGTCCGCCCACTTTTCAATAACCCAACACATCTCATTCATGTTGCTGTGGGCGCAGCTCAGGCACTTCATCCGCTTGTAGTACGGGCTTGCATACTTCATAAAATACGGCAAAGGTCTGCCATACTTGGCAATCTGCCGCGGTACCGGGTACAGCACACCGGTTTTGGCGAAGTCAATAGCTTTCGTTTTTTTCAATTATCCCGTATGTCACCATACAGGCCAGACTATCTCTTCCATGTTTCCATGGCCACGCGCTTGGCGTCCGGGCTATCATCTCCCGGCCTACAGGGCTACACTCATCACCCTTAGTCGTTACACCTTCAATAATTACAAATAACTGGCAATCAAAGCTTGGCACGGTATTGTCTTTATACTTTATTATTTTTTTTACTTGACATCCTTAAAAGTGATCCCTCTATGAATGCCATTTATTTTTGAAGAACTACATCCGTACATTCTTGCAACCTGGCTTTCGTTGTAGCCTTCTGCCAATAATGCTCGAATCTTCCTAACTTCTTCTTCTGTTAAGATATGTCGTTTTCTGACAGAAGCTTTACTTCTAATATAATCATCCCAACCAGGAACAATAATATGGCCCCAGGAACGCTCATGAGATATAGAAGATATCGTAGAATATTTCTGCCCGTAACGTGTGGCCACCTCTTTAATGGAATCTCCGTGAACAAGATCTTCCTTGATATATGCAACTAATGATTCATTTAATACTGCAAAAGGTGACTTTGAACCAAGGTTTGCATAGCGAATACGCTCCTTTGTTTCATCTGTGACAACTCGGTTTTTCATATATTCGCTACGAGTCTTCCTGAACACCTGATCGTACTCACGCTCTGGACGCTTCATATCCTTCACGCGCTTATCTTTATAATAAGAGTTGCCGCCTTCCTGTGTATTGTAGCCATTCTCAACACTATCGAACATTTTTATATACTTTCGCTCCAAGTTATCTAGCTTTGAGTCATCATTTTCAATCTCTAAAATTTCAAACACAAAACTATCTTGACCGTAAATCTTATAGTCGTCAATAAATTTTTGAGTATGACCACTGTTGCACTTAAATCCGCTTACATACTTTAGAAAACGTTTACGGAACCCAGCTCTTGTTTGACCAATGTAAACTTTGCCATTCTTTATGTTTTTAATAATATAGATACCATGATTTTTCTCGTCCTCAATCTTTATATTGTAAATCACCATTTTCACCTCCTTCCGGTGTAACAAATCGGTTTTCAAAATAATAAAGTATAAAGAGTTTCACCGTTAGCCGCCTATTAGGCGACACTGCTGATAAGGCATTCACGCGGTTTTACAACGGCGAAGCCACCGTTGGTTATGGAGAGCAGATCAACATACCGGGCGTATGTCTCTTTCTGCTTCTCAGTTTTTGGTGTTTTGTTGTGGTAGCAGCTCGCGTAATTGGAAATCTCACCAATCAAACTCTTCAAGCTGCGCATAATGCACGCCGTGCGGTTCTGGATCGTGTCCTTCTCCGCCAGCGCAGTTACTTTATCTTCAATGTCAATTACAATTTTTGCGTTCCTGTCCACACCCTTCATCATCAAAGGGCTGTCAAGAAGCAAAGTAAGATCTCCATCGTAGTCGGCCCCGTTAAGCCGTTGCGGGGTAATACTCTTGCAATTAACAATCAACGTGTTCACCAACTGGCCGCAATATTTTTCCAGCAGCGGGTTGGTCACACCCTTCAGGATCACATGCTCGCTCTTGCAAATGTGTGGGTTGCGTTCAATCAGCCGTTCGCCAAGCGTTGTTCCTGTTCTGTCAAAACTGTAAAACTCATCCGCCTCCAGCGCCCCCTTTAAGGGTAGCCCGGCAATGTGTTCCATCAGCATGATCAGGTCAGGCACTAAGAACTTAAAACTACCGCGCAGCCACAACTTGCCGCACTTCATGTCGTCCTTATATTTTCCAAGCAGGTTGGTTATGTATTTTCGCACCCCCTCCTCTTTCAGCATCTCCGGGTTCTTCAAAATCGCCGCGCAATAATTATTCAGCGGTTTGTGCCGGTCAGCCAGCATACCCAAAAAGCAGTAGGTGTATACCGGGTCACCGTTCTCAATCTTTTCAACCCAATCAATGCTGTAATCTGCCAGGTGCTCAAACTCGTCCACCGGCAAATCCAGGTCCTGCAAAATCTGGTAATTACCGCGGGTGTATAGCGGTTCTGTGTCAATGTCAAACTGCCACTTTGCAATGCCAATGCAGTGCTTGTTCTTCTTGAACTGGTACCAGTATTCTTCCCAGTCCGCAATCGTGCCGGTCTTCTTAAAATACTTGTACCCCTTGTACATACTCTCACACGCAATAATCTTTGGTTCCGCGCCGGGGCTTACGTCATGCTCCACGCCCCAAATGTCTTTAATAAACCGTACCCCGCGTTCTGCAAAAAACGTTTCATAATCCATCTGGTTCAGCACACCCTTAAAGTACGGCATCCGCCACACCACACTGGTCACAGGTGTTTCGCTGCCCAACCGTCGCTGTATCTCCTGCATAATCTTGGGGTGGGCAATCCCGCAGCCGTCAAAGGCGTTTATCTCAATGTCGCGGGTAGTTTCTGCAATGTCTTTCTGCACCCACTCGCGGTCAGCCCCGGTTTTGCGGTCTTTGAACTGGATCTTGCGGTCATATACATATTTAATGTTCTGGTTTGGTATAGTCACAAAACAGTCCGGCACCACCACAATGGTCGGGTACCAGTTCTCAATGCAGTGGCAACTGGAAAAGCACAAACCACGGTAGGCGAGATATTTCGAAATTATTGTCGTATCTATGTTAATCCCCATCGTGATTCTCACGTCAAGGTCGTGGGCCAACCGCCTGTCCACAAAGCTCAAGATACCCTGCCGCACCATACTGGCGCTGCGTTCACTCAGCACAAACTCTTGCTTTCCAATCTTAAACCCGTGCTGGATCAACCGCTTCATGGCCGCCTTCTTGTTCTGGCCACCCACGCAATCCACAAACACAACAAACCGATTGTACTCGTTGCTCTCGTATGTAAGCAGCCGGATCTGCCGGAACAGCATGTTATCACCCTGCTTTACATAAAAGCGCTCTTCCTCCTCCTGGCTGATCTGGATGTTATAGTCATGGTTGATAATGTAGGTCAGGTTCAATTTTCGCACAATATATAGTGGTGGTGCGAACATTACTCGTCCTCCTTGTTATTCGGGTCATCCTTTTTGTTCTCGGCTTTTTCCAGGTTGTAAATCTTTTCAATGCTAACCTGCCCGCTGTCAAACGCCTCACGGGAAAGTGCCGCCCACAGCAGCGCGTACAAAACCGGCAGCGCCACAAAAATTCCAACCGTGGCCACAGTGCCCAACATCTGCAACGCCAGCCGGATCACCACGATGCAGCTTCCAACCAGCACCATGGCCTTAAATCCCTGCCACAGGTCATGCAGAAAATTTGTCAGTATCAACAAAGTTTCAGCTTCTTTCTTGTTCAAAGTTTTATACCTCCAAAAAATATTTTTTCGTAGAAAAGGTAAAGTGGGCAATATACGTTCGTTTTGCTTAGAATATTTCATCCTCACACAATCCCCAGTCACTGTAATTGTCAGGCGGCATCCCCCACCCATCACAAAACTGGGTGTTGTACAACTCTTCCATCGGCGGCTCTGGTGCGGGTTCCTGTTCCGGTTCTGGCATCACCTCCTCTGCTGGTTCTGGTTTATCCTCCACTCCGCATGTCTGGCCTGCCGGGTACCAGTTGGAGCCTGCCCGGTTGGGTTTGCGCCGGTACCGGTTCTTTGTTTCGCGCACAACCTTCTCCACCATGTTGTCGCCACACATTAGCGGGAGCGCCAAAATCATCTCCGGCCGGTCAGATTCCAAACGCCCTTTTTCAATCGCTCCATAGTACGGCACTACCAATCCACACTGGTACATAACTCGGATTGCGTTTGATACGGTCTTATCAGCCAGGTGCAGTTCTTTGGCAATCGCTTTAATGTATCCTACCCACGTCGCCACAAACCCCATCTTCTCCTTGCCGTATGTACGCTGCCACAAGCGGTACCTCAACCGCAGGTAACAGTAGATCCGGTACAGATTGTTCGTGCCACGCCCTGTAGAATAGGCAGCGGATACTCTGTTCAACAGCAAAAAATATTCGTTTGAAGATAGTGAAGCATAACCAAACTTTCCATCCTTCTCGTCTTTGCCAAACACCTCATTCAAATCTTTGAACCGGTACTTAAAGGGCTTAGTCGCTTTTGCCTTATCGTATCCATCTGTCACAATCACGCCACGCGCCCCCAAAAACTCAACCGCTTCTGCTGCACGGTTATAGTATCTACGATGCTGACAATCTTTTCCAAACGTTCCAGCCAGTTCAACCAGCTCAGCCAAGCTTGTGTAACTGTAAAACCGCATGTCGTAAAACGGTGAATACTTCGCGTACATCACCATATAAACTGGCAATAATTCTTGAACATCACGGTTAAAAATCAGCTCTTCCGGCACCTGCACTACCTGCTTTGCTAAATAGGAACCGTTCGTATACATTAAAAACACTCCTTTGTGATAGTAAAAACGGCCAAAAATCAATCATTCAATTCTTAAAAATTGGCTCAAAAACCGCATTTTGAAAAGCGACCTCCAAAAACGTAGCGTAAACGAAAGTTCAATACGCCCATAAACGAGGGAAAAACCCGGAAAAAACAAACACTCACTTACGCTTAATAAGAAAAATCTTAAGAAAAGAAAAATAAGAGGTACTTTGGCTCGGCATTTGGTTCTCCGGGAATTTGTGGTTGCCGACCATTTCGCTTGTTCTGCGTGCATCCCAAGCTCAACCGTACCTCATGACTGTGTGGGCGCATGGGTTTGGTGAAATCGCGTCCTTGGTTCTTTTCGTTCCTGGTTTTATACAATCTCCCAGGCCGTAACGTGTCGATTCAAAAATAGTCCCAGGTCATAGCGCTGTCCGTTCAAGTCAAGCCATTGGTGTGTTCCTCTGGTTTTCAGGCCGTTGCAGGTCACTGCTCGTTTATCCAGCCCTGGCTGATCCGGTGCTGATAAAATCACGCTTTTCCCTTTTGCGTTAAACAGTTCTTCCGGGCATAGTGGCCGCAGCTCAAAAGGTAATGGCGTAACGGTACTGATTGCTTGGTTGTGGTCGTCCCAATCGCGCCAGGTTTGTATTTCAACCAGATCTTCTTCGTCCCACACTGTAGGCTCGTCTCCTAGCGCTTTTAACGCATCTTCACGGCTTATGTATTGCATGTCGTATCTCCTTGTATTGTGGCTCACAGCGCGTCCCTGCGCGTCTCAGGCCATGTTATACCGTGCGGTGTCGCGGTTTATGAATAGATCTCTGGTTCCGGCATTATCGGTTCATCAAAACAGCCCAACCCAAAATCTCCCGGCCAATATTCGCCCTGCAGCCATTCGCTCTGGCTCTGAATAATTTCGTCCAGGTTGTCAGGATCTTTCACCATGTTCATTGGCATCAGCAGCGGTAGGTACTCGCCTTCGTCGTCCATGATAGTAAACAGGCTGGCCAGATCGTCCGCCGTTGCGCTTTGTAATTTTTCAAGCCTTGTCATAAGTTCGGCGCAGGAGACCCGCGACTTCAGTCGTGGGCTATTGACGTGAACTTTTTGTAATATTTCTTGGCGATATGTAGTGATGTTGTTGTTATCTTCCACGCGCCAAAAATCAGTAGCGTCCATACAGCCCCCAATGCCAACAGCATCAGCGGTCCCCATAGGTAAATCATCAGTATGGCGTCCACCGTAGATTCCCATGCCTCGCTCATTTGCTACCTCCGGTACCCAGGTCTCGCATCATCTCGTCGGTCAGGTAGTACACGGTGCTGGCATATCGATCTTCGAATGATCCGTTATCATATGTGGTGCGGTCGTAACAATCAGCCTTGTAGCTGTAATCTTCATCAGAATATTTTATGGTGACGTAATCTACATCCTTGGTTTCTTCTTTTACGGCCCCATCATCCTGTATCACGCCGCAATGTAGGTATGTGTCAGCGCCGCAAATGCCGCCATACCGGTTTGTATACGGCCGCGTTTCAAGTAATGCGTATGAGATCTTGTGCGTGGCCTGTACAGTGGTTACACTCACAGCTTTTGGCGCTTTAGCTTCTAAGTCAAGGCCTAAGTGTACAGCAGCTCCAGCAGCCAATACCGCAGTGGCCACAGCGCAAGCGTAAGTTATAGCACTGGCGATTTTTAACTTTGACATAAAGTTTCTCCTTATAAGTTGCAGTCTAGAATCTCGAAACTGTCAAGCAGAGTACCGAACGAATTCTCCCAGTCCTTATAGTCTTCCTGCGTAATATCTGTTACTGGGTTAAGCACAATCCAGTCGTGCAGCTGCCGCATCTCGTCAAGCAATAATTGCAGGTTACTGGCAGTCTCTTTCTTGCGGATTTCAAATTCTTCATTGGTCATTTGTGCATTCCTACCTCATCTCGGCATTGGCCGATATCTATTCATGTCGCAATAGCCGCTCAAAGTGTGCATATCGTAGATCATACTGTTTACTACCTCATCACGGCTAAAACCATAACGATCGGCAAAATCCACCATATCTTCAAACATTAAGGCGATCGTGCGGTTGTAATCTTTGATATGTTCAGTTTGTACCTGTTCACCAACGATATAAGTTGCGGGTCTTTTATATTCAGGGTCAATGGTAGGCTGCTCGTCAATGCTATCAAGCACATCATTTGTGTCATAAGTTCTATCGTCAAGCCCTTTGGCCAGCCATTCAACCTGCATGGCATCAGCATCAATCAATCGCATTGTGGTTTTTCTCCTTATCCAAGATCAAGTTTACCTACTGGCTTTCAGCTACCACGCCATAATTCAATCGTCATGCCGCACCTCTTTTATTCCGGCAACGGCCGGTATTTATTCATATCGCAGTAACCGCTCATAGCGTTCATGTCGTGCAGCATCTCGCTTACTACCTCATTCCGGTCAAGGCCATTGCGGTCTGCATAATCTACCATGTCTTCAAACATTACGGCGATTGTATGTGTGTAATCCTTAATGTGTTCCGTCTGTGGCTGTACGGAATATCTAAAGCATGTTTGTTCCATTGTTAAAAATCTCCAAAGTTATTATTTAAGAATGAGGATTGGTAGCAGCTATAGCGCTCGGTTCCATATTGTCACCAAAGTAAAATTTATGTACGCCCTTGGCCCCTACCCAGTGGTCAAAACTTTCATCAAAGCTGTCACTATGTACTGCAGCCGGCACCTGAATAATGCAGGGCACTTTCTGCGCCACCATATCGTCTTTGCACCAACCGCTGTTGCAGGTCCCGCAGCAAGGTTCCAGTACCAGGTCGTCAAACGGGAACATCATATCGCAATAACCTTTGATATATTCGTCATAAACCCGTTCCGCGTTGTGTTCATAAGGCGTATCACCCCAGTCATCGCCGTACCATTCCACCAGGCCATCATCACCCAGGTAGAACCGTACCAGGTTGCCCTTGCGTTCAAAGTCGATAATTTTCATGCCTGAGTTTCCTCCTTGGCGGCCTCATATTCAGCCTCAAACATCTTGGCCGTATCTGCCGGCAGTTCATGCCTGCTGTACATGGCCGCAGTCCGCCGCACCAACTCGCACGGGTCAGGATTATTTGCCCCAAACTCCGCGTTCAGCTCGCTTTGCGTCACCGGCCACTTAAATCCAAAGTCTTTACGCTTGATTTTGCACAGCGGCGCTCCTTCATGCCAGAACACAATGCCCTCCATAGCGACCAGCTCCAACCCGCGCCGGATTCCCTCAAAGCTTGGGTCCGGAATGTCAATACTGATCGTGCCATGCCGTACCAGCACATCCTTGTCCAGCCCGTAGGGATTCTTCTGGAAGTGCGGTCCAATCGCCTCATAAGTTGCATCCGGCAGGTTCTCCCGGCTGTTGTTTCGCGCCGCCACAAACCATTTGTCTGCGGGGTTATCTGCCGCCACTTTCACCCAGTGGGGCCAGTGGCCAGTTACCGGGTCTGGCTCGTCACACGGAATCGCGCCCTCCGGCACTGCTCTACCAGGCTTGGCGTCAAAGCGCTTGTAGAATTCGCCGTTAATAATCGCACAGCAAGCACCGTCAAGCTTCAATGTGGCAATGCTCTCATCCGTCAGCGCCGCTTCACAGCCCGGCATAATCTCGTCACGGATTCCGGTAATCTTGTGGCCACTGAATTCGCGCTTATATAAGGTTGGAATTTTCTTCATTGGTTTTTTTTACCTCCAAAGCTTTGTTAAATATTCAAGTGTCAATCTTGATGCTGCGCATAACGACATCGGCAACAGGTTCGCCCGTCAATGCGCACAGGCAGGCGTAACGGCCAATCCATTCATTGAACTCTACGTTCTCGTTAAAGGTGATTTGTACATAGTTGGCAGAATAGCCATGACTTTTCGCCCATGTGTCCGGCGTGCCATTGTCGCACTCCAAGCAAACATGCCGGCGGCCTAGATCTGATTCAATAAACCAAACCATGCTGACACCCTGCTCACATAGCGTGGTCATCATTTTCCGGGCGCTCAGTTTTGCGCTACATATCTCTTCCGTACTCCAGTGGATCATCTGGCCGGACAGATACTCTACGCACGCATCATCCACGGCCTTATGTGCCGCCTTTGGGTCTCTCACATCAATCGTCACACTGCGCAGCGTGGTTAGATCTGGTGTAACAGCCGGTGTAAGTAACGTACAGCAGTTCGGGTCAAGCTTCAGCTCACTGGCCGCCAGCACACCGCTCGGCTGCAGCCACCGCCCATAGGGGATCTGGTCGTCCGTCACTTTGGTAATAACAAACGTATCGCCCTCGCAGGCCGCATATTGGCGTATACCTGCCCGGTGTGTTTTGGTAATTCGCACCTTGTCACCCGGTTTTACCAAACAATATCTGGCGGAGCTATTGATGGTGCCTGTATTGTGATTTTTCATGAATTATTTGCCTCCTTCATTTGCGAAAACTTGTATTTAGTAAAGGTAAAAAAGTGGGTGCTTGCCAGGCACCCAAATTCAGTGGGCATCGCTATACGGTCGCTAACGGCGGCACTCCTAACACTGTATCTACCGCCATTGCCGTTGCATCAATCTGCTCCTGGCTTAAGCCAATGTAGCGCATCGTAATGCTCTGGCTGCTGTGGTGGAACTTGTTTTGCAGCGTTTCCATCACCTGGCCAGCCGGCAGCCCGGCCTCTGTCATGGCGTGGTTTGCAGCATAGCCATAGGTCTTGCGCAAGCTGTGGGTACTAATATGCTCTTTAATTCCGCACTCTTTGGCTGCTTGGTTCAAGATCCGCCACACCTGGGTTTCATCCAGCGGCTGCGGCACTCCCTTGGGGCTTCGCATACTCTGGAACAATGGCCAGCCTGGCTTCAGCACATTCATGGTTCGGCCCCGCATCTCTTCAATCAGGGCGGTAATCGCGCCTGCTGCCAGCGGGGTAATCAGGTCATTGGTGCGCTTGCCGGTCTTTTCATTGATGATAATAACGCGGTGGCGCGGGCAGTTGTGCTCACAATCCCACACATCATCCACGGTAAGGCGTAAAAGATCGCCCACGCGCAGGCCCAGTGTCACACCACATATAAATAAGGTATAGTTTCGCTGCCTGTTATACGGGCGTCCCTGGGTGTGCAGGTAGGTGGCTATGGCGTTAAAGTCCTCGCGGCTGCGGATCGGCTCTGCCGGCGTTGGTTTTGCCACACCATTGGTTTTTACCAGACTCAGTTTGGGCTGGGCATAGCGGGCGGCACGGGCTTTCTTACTGCGGTTCCGCTGGCGCGGCTGTGGTGTTTCGCGTACCAGCTTATAACCCATGGCGGATGCCAGCTGTTCCATCAGGGCATTGTGGCCGTCAGCATCGGCACTTGCCTGCATCATTGCCATCAGTAAGCTTGCGGCGCCTTGTAGGTCCAGCCCACCCTTGGCCTCTGTGGCCTCCTGCATAGTAATAGTGCGGGGGATAAAGTGAGCTACGCTGTTTCTTTTTTTCATGGTGGGCTTCCCTCCTGTGTGGTGTGTCCTGCGGAGCTTTATCCTGCGGAGCTTTATCTTATGGTTCTATTATAGCACTGCTAATTACAAGAAGTCAACAGTGGCAAAAAATAAATTTCAGGAGAAAGCGTAACAGGCTGCGCCTGGGGCATTTCAGGCTCCGCCTGTAGGGGCGTGGGTTTTTAGGCTGCGCCTGACCATGTTACGGTGCCGTTATACTCCTGCGGGAGTACCCACTCAAGGGGACCCACCCAAAGGGACCCGATCGGTGTTGTAATGGAAACTATCCCCCCCACCACCA
>ULNO01001659.1_pt1 | contig 12184 bp, 13 predicted proteins | sample 1951961 | NCBI WGS metagenome assembly ULNO01 (sample SAMEA4835581, study PRJEB28245) | human gut metagenome | biome: gut microbiome; material: fecal sample | place: Denmark | collected 2008
TTGGCTAAAAAAGCAACAGATGATGCTAATGCCGCTAAAACTGCATCTGTAACACAAACAGGTTTAGCAAAGAAAGCTACTGACGATGCCAACGCAGCAGCATTGGCCGCTAATAATGCAGTATCAGGAGTGGACGCTAAAGTACAAGCAGCTATTGACAAACTAGTAGCCGGTGCTCCAGACGCTCTTGATACGCTAATTGAGTTAGCGAACGCCCTGAACAACGATCCGAATTTTGCTGCCACTATGACAACAGAGCTTGGAAAGAAACTTAATGTTTCCGATATTGTTAATAATCTGACAAGTGGAGGAACTGGTAAAGCTCTTTCTGCAGAGCAGGGAAAAGCTTTGAAAGCTGCTCTGGACTCACATAATCATGATGCAGTATATGAGAAGATTATTACCAAGCTTACCGCCTTTAACAAGAATTTCGGAAGCTCTGCCGGGACCGTGTGCGAGGGAAACGATTCGCGTTTGAGTAATGCACGGCCTCCATTAGCGCATACGCATAAAGTATCTGAAATCAGTGATTTCCCTTCTTCTATGCCCGCTAGTGACGTATACTCTTGGGCGAAGGCTGCATCCAAACCAACCTATACGGCAAGCGAAGTAGGTGCCTCTCCATCAGGTCACAATCATACCGGTACATACGAACCTGCATTCAATAAAAACTCTGCTTTTAATAAGAATTTTGGTAGTGCAGAAGGGACAGTATGCCAGGGAAACGATGCTCGGCTAAGTGATGCCCGTACACCGAAAGCGCATACGCATAAGGTATCTGAAATCAGTGATTTCCCCACCTCTATGCCTGCAAGCGATGTGCCTGCATGGGCGAAGGCTGCTAGTAAACCTAGTTACACAGCGAGCGAGGTCGGAGCCTCTCCTTCTAACCATAACCATGATTCGGTGTACCAGCCTAAAGGCAGTTATGCGGCGTCATCGCACGATCATAATGCGTCTGATATAACTCCTGATAGTACTCATCGCTTTGTTACCGATACGGAAAAAGAGACTTGGAACAGTAAGGCTGCGGGAAACCATAACCATGATTCTACGTATCAACCAAAGGGGGATTATGCACCTGCTTCACATAAACATGCAGCAACAGATGTAACAGAAGATACCACGCACCGATTTGTAACGGATTCTGAAAAGACAAATTGGAATGGTAAGGCGGCAGGAAATCACAACCACGATTCGGTATATCAAGCAAAGGGTAATTATGCGGCAGCGACACATAAGCACGGAGCGTCAGAAATAAATGAAGATGAGACACACAGGTTTTTTACTGATACTGAACGTGAAAAGTTGGGCGGTATAGCAGCAGGAGCAAATAACTACACTCATCCGGATACACACCCCGCATCAATGATTGAAGAAAGCACGTCAAGAAAATTTATGACTGATGCAGAGAAAACTTTACTAAGTTCTCTCGGGACGAATTCCGCATTGAAAGATTTTTCCAATGTTACAACAAAGAACCTCGGACAAAATGGGTATTACAAACTGCCAGATGGTCTGATGATTCAATGGGGATATTCCACAACAGGAGGAAGTGGGAAATATATATATTTACCTCAATCTTTTTTTGACACTAATTTCAGCATTTCAATTGCGTCTAATTCGACTGCTTCAAAAGGGGTAGTTGTTACGATGATTAATACAGTATCAAAAACATATTTTCAGGTTGAATCAAGATATAACGATGCTAATACTGTATCAACGGCTGGAGAAGGCTTTAGATGGATTGCAATAGGTAGATGGAAGTAGGAAATATTGTAACATAATAATAAGGATGGATAGCTTTAGTAGAAAATTGGTATTACTTTTTGCATTGATAATTTGGCAAAGTTCTCTCGGGACTACGTATGCTTTAGCTGATCTATCGAACGCAACAAGCAAATCTTTTGGTTCTTCGTCAAGTTATATGAAATTTAATAATGGGCTATTGATTCAGTGGGGCACGAAAGCTGGAGCTATAGGATTCTCCTCATTATATTTGCCTATAAGTTTCCTCGATACAAACTATAGTGTACAACTAACAGGTGTATCGAGTTCAAAAGATGAGGTTATAGTATATTCCCCCACTGTGTATATAACTAAAACTGTATCTTCATTTCAATTTGCTACTAGATATATAGCGTCCGGAGGAGAAATAGCATGGACAGGCTGGCAGTTTACCTGGTTTGCGATTGGTCGCTGGAAATAACTTTAAAAAATAAGATATATGAAGTATTGGAAACAAGGATTCTACGACGAGCCAGTGGAAGGTTCGGTAGAAATTACAGATGAGTATTATCAGGAGTTGTTAGCTGGTCAATCAGGTGGATTGATAATAACAGAAAGTAGGAAAGGCTACCCTATTTTGGTAGAATATGAGTATGACATTGAAGAAGTGCGAAAAATGAAAATAACTGAAATACAGTCGTTTGACAAATCTGGCAATGTCAATTCTTTTAAATTACGAGCTAAAAGTATGTGGTTAGATAAGTCTACACGTGTTGGATTATTTAACTCAATTTCGATTGAAAAACAGATGGGTAAAGCAGACACGATATTGTGGTATGACGCAACAAAGTATATCATTCCAATTTCTGACGCTTTATCAATGCTGGATGAGATTGAAATGTATGCACTAAACTGCTACAATGTAACACAATCCCACATTGCAGCAGTCAGATCATTGCAAACTATTACAGAAGTAGAAAACTACAATTTTAAAGTAGGTTATCCGGCAAAACTCAAATTCCCCGGATAGCCTACATAATAGTTGTATGCTTCGATTTCTTCTTTTGTCTCTAGCTGTTGAATAGCCTTCGTATGCCTTTGTGTCGTGTCAAAACACGCAAGGGCATACAATTCTAGTTGTTGTAACATGTCAATAGCTCTTTCGATTGATAAGACAAACTTTGTATCACCCAGCCAGATAGTTGTTTCAGATCGTCCAGTTCCCTTTTCAATTGCAATAGAGTTCATAAGACCTACACGGGTACTTTTGCTCAACCATCTTGATACATTATCAATACTGAATAGATTCACCGTATCAGAGGAATCATATAGACTTAATTCATTGAGCTTTTGTGCTCTAATCTCTTCAATAGAGGGTTCATATATAGCTAAGATTGGATATCCCTTTTTGCTTTCAGTTATGAGTAGCCCAGCCGACTGACCCACTAATAGTTGATTGTAATACTCATCTGTAATTTCTACCGAACCGTCTATAGGTTCGTCATAGAATCCATTTTTCCAATACTTCATAATATATAATTTAGTTTATTTCCATCTGCCTATTGCATACCAAACAAATTTTGCTGTTGAATTACCTGTAGCCACAGCAGCATAATAAGTTCTGTCAACTTTGAAATAGCTTGAACCGTTATTTAAAATTGGGCAGAAAGTATATAAGTTATTATCTGATGCATCTTTTATTATATTACCATATACATTATAGGTCGAATTGTAGAATGAAACAGGCATATAAACGGTTAAAGTGTGAGTGCTAGAACCTGTGTTATATCCCCATTGAATCATAAACCCGTTATTAAATTTTATATAGCCATTCTGTCCCAAATTTTGAGCTTCAAATAAAACTGCATTAGTCCCGAGAGAACTTTGCCAAAAAACGACTATTAAAAAAGTTACTATTTTTCTACTAAAAATATTCATAATCAAATTGATGTTATAAAATTTCTATTTCCATCTACCAATTGCAATCCAATAGAATGAGTAACCTGTGGTATACACTCCTCCACCATTACTTGCATGGCGTTGCACTACAGTGAAATTTGATTTATTGCGAGCGTATACCATTACGGCTGAAACCAAAATTTCAGAAATGAGATCGAATCCAGAACATGCTATTACATTGTAATTCGTATCGTAGAAAGAAAGAGGGAGATACACAGTTTTAACATCTCCTGTCTTTCCACCTATTCCCCATTGAAACAACATCCCATCCGGCAGTTTATAATACCCATTCTGTCCGAGGCTTTTTGTCGTAACATTGGAAAAATCTTTCAACGCACAATTTGTCCCGAGAGAACTTTGCCAAATTATCAATGCAAAAAGTAGTACCAATTTTCTACTAATGCTATTCATCTTTATTTTTATGTTATAATATTTCCTACTTCCATCTACCTATTGCAATCCAATCAAAACCACGAGTAGAGCTGCCTACAGATATTGTAGTTGTAGCATTTACATATTTCCTCATTATAGACACGTAAGTAGCTGCTTTATTATATGGTAATGCTGTATATAATGCCTGATCGCTAGATGCTGTTTCCATTGTTGCCATAAATCGGTAGGTTGCATCATAAAAGGAAATGGGGAAATATACTGTCGCACTTCCAGCTGATGCATTTGTAAAATATCCCCATTGAACCAATAAACCATCCTCATATTTGCGATAGCCGTTTTGTCCTAGATTTTGTGAGCTAATTTGCGCAGATTTTGTTCCGAGAGAACTTTGGTTAATATAGCAAGCGTATCTCTCCTCCTCTAATGTTACTCCTTTAAAATCAATGTATCATATTTTATTTCACGACAATGCTGCTAATGTCGTATCTAATGTATCATATTATTGTTGATTCGTTTATCTGTTCCTTACTTTTATGCCTATTATTCTAATATATTTCTATTTGACATTTATATTTTAGGATATAATTCTAAAGGTATATGATTTTATATAATGGTGATAAGGAAATAAAGCTCGAAGTAAAGGATGAAAGCTACTCTTATGAAGCTGTCATGGGAGAAGATACACTTACTTTGTATTTTTCCCATCCCGGATATCTTGAAATTCCGGTCGGTTCTTGGTGTGATTTCTACGGGAAACGATACTTCTTAAAAAAGGATTCAAATTTAAAGAAGAATGGTGAACGTAACTTTGAGTACACTCTGATTCTCGAAACCGGTAGAGCGGACGCAACCTTGTGGAAAGTACGGCATACTGTTGATAATAGTATCAAATTCTCATATACAGCAAAAGCACATGAGCATCTCCGCTTACTAGTTGAAAATCTGAATCGTCGTGGTACCGGTTGGAAAGTCGGTGATTGCATCGAAGGAACAGAGAAAGTAATCAATTACAGTCATACCTATATCCTTGACGCTCTCAATCAGTTGGCAGAGTTGTACGAGACAGAATGGCAGATCACTGAAGAAACTGTAGATGAAAAGCAGATAAAGACAGTTCATCTGCGTAAAGTTGAATACAACAAGGAAAATCCTTTGAAGCTGTCTTATGGGAAAGGCCATGGGTTCAAAGTTGGCGTAGGTCGGGAATCTGGCGACATTCCTCCTGAAATAATCCTCGTGGAGACTACGGATCGCAATATTAACTATTCTACATACGGAGCTAAGAATCTGCTACTTCCAAAATCTAAAACTCTTGTTTACGAAGGAAGGACTTATAAGACAGATGCAGACGGAACCTGCGTTATGCGTGCAGATAAAGAGCTTACTACCGCAAAGGAAGATAGCTTGGATTGTACAGAGATTTATCCTTCGCGTGTCGGTACCGTCAGTGCCATTCTTGAAGTCAATAAGGAGAATAGTTTCTATGATTTTGTAGACGAAGATATCCCCAAAGAGTTGAACTTTGAGGATTGTCTTATTACAGGTGAGAATATGACAGTTATCTTTCAGACTGGTATGCTTACCGGCAAAGAGTTCGAGGTGAAGTATATTCATGAGGAAAAGGATAAGAAAGCGGGACGTCGCTTTGAAATTGTCCCGCAGGAAATCGACGGCATTACTATGCCTGAACCGGAAGTATGGCGGCCCAAAGTTGGTGATACATACGCAGTGTTCGGAATTCAATTACCGAAAGCTTATATCTGTAATGATACAACGCAGACCGGTGCCAGCTGGGAAGTATTCAAAGAAGCTGCCAAATACCTATACGAGCATGAAGATAAGAAGTTCACTTTCACCGGCACGCTCGATGGAATTTGGGCTAAGAAACGCTGGTTGCAGATTGGTGGTAAAATTAAACTAGGCGGTTATGTAGACTTCTCTGATATACAATTTCATCCGGAAGGTTCTCTTATCCGGATGATCGGAATCAAACGTTTTGTGAATAATCCGTATTCTCCCGAAATTGAACTTTCTAACGAACCGGTAGGCACATCTGTTTCAAGTGATCTGAATAAGATTGAGACAAACGAGGTAACGGTCGATAGTAAATACAAAGATGCTTTGCAGTTTACCAAGAGACGGTTCCGAGACGCAAAGGAAACTATGGCTATGCTGGAGGATGCTTTTCTGAATTTCTCTTCTTCTATAGACCCTATTACAGTTCGCACAATGCAACTGCTTGTAGGTGATGAAAGTTTGCAGTTCCGGTTTGTGAACTCAAAAACGAATCCGGCACAAGTATCTCACAATATTACTTATAATGCCAGCACAAGAATACTGAACGCTCCGGCAGGAATCATCCAGCATTTGACACTCGGTATTAGTACTCTTTCTTCTTCTCACAAGGCAGATGAATATAAATACTGGGATTTGGTTGAATACAATTCTCCGGCACTCACTGATCCTGAAAAGAAATATTATCTATATGCTGTATGCAGCAAAGAGAATCAGACCGGTACGTTTCTTCTAAGCGAAACGGCTATTAAGATGGAGGGCATAGCAGGATATTATCACTTCCTAGTCGGTGTCCTCAACAGCGAGTATGAAGGTGATCGCAGTTTTGTTGAGCTGTACGGATTTACGGAGATTCTGCCGGGACGGATAACTACTGAACAGATAATTTCCCCGGATGGGGAGACGTATTTCAATTTGGTAAAAGGTGAAATAGGCGGAAATATTCAAATTAAAACCGGATCGTCCGGATTAGAAAATCTGTCTGAATGGGAAGCAGCTCACAAAGAAATTGAAGATGCTGGTAAAGCAGCAGAACAGGCCAATAATGCAGTAGAAGGGCTTCATGGTTATGTAGATGGAGTATTTGCCGATGGTATTATTACGGAGGCCGAAGCGAAAGCTATTGAAAAGTATATCAATACGATTAATAATGCAAAGGCGGCGATTGAAGCTACCTATAACAAGCTATACACTAATGTGTATTTATCCGGGTCTGCCAAAACGGGTTTATTAAATGCTAAAGTTACCCTTATGGGGTGTATTTCAGACCTGATAAATGCAATTAATGCAGCTATTGCAGACGGACTTACAACACCGGAAGAGAAACAAAACGTTGATGCCAATTTTGCCTATTTCAATAGTGCCTATGCTGATTTTAATACAGCCGTAGAAACAGCGAATAGAGCTATTCAGGACAAGCTAAAGGAGTTCTCGGATAATGCAATGAAAGAAGCGTTGCAAGCCTTACAGGATGCGGCAGATGCAGCTAAGGCGGCAGAACAAGCGAATAGTGCTGTTGGTAGCTTGCATACCTACGTGGATGGAGCATTTGCTGACGGCATTATTACGGAAGCAGAGGCTTTAGCCATTGAGAAGTATCTAAATACAGTCAAAAATACAAGGGCAGCCGGAGAAGCTACCTATAACAAACTGTACGCAAATTCATACCTGGAAGGTGAAGCGAAAACAGGTTTGCTTAATGCTAAAATATCTCTATTTGGTGCTATTGACAATCTTATTGCTGCAATCAATACAGCCATTACCGACGGACAGACAACCGTTGAGGAAAAGCGGAATGTAGATGATAAGTTTGCCCTGTTTAATTCTGCCTTGGCTAGTTTCAATACAGCGGTTGAAGTTGCGAATAAAGCTATTCAGGATAAATTGAAAGACTATTCAGATCAGTGCTTCGCTGAATTGAAAGTTCTCAATACTCAAATCTCCGCACAGGTGACGCGGGTCGATAGCTTAACGCAGAGGATAGACACTGCCGGATGGATTACCACGGCCGATGGAAATAAAATTTATGCTTCTAAAGAGCTGGAAAATGGCAATACGCTTATATCTTATATCAACCAGGCGGCAGGTGAAACGACTATTCACTCTTCAAAGATTAACCTAGAAGGTGCTGTTACAATCACCGCACTACATAGTGACCTGCAGACAGTGATTAACTCCAAGATTGACAGGGACGGATTAGGTAAGTTGGCATTTGAGGATGCGGTTGAATATGCGAAATTAGGCACTACCATTGTGGTAGGCGGTTACCTAAATACTGAATTGATAAAAGTCCGTAGAATTGATGCAGATTCCGGTTTCATAGGTGGTTTTACCATCGAGGGTGGTCGTCTTGTGTGGACACGTTCTGATTATTTCGGAGGGACATCAAGAAGTTTAAAGCTTGGTTCAGGAACTGCAAAGGAAGGTGTTATTAATGTGACTTTTAATGCTGCAACTGATGGTAAATTTGGAGTTTGTGCAGTAGGAGCAACAGCTGGAGGAAGTGCGGCCATCTATGGTTCTTCTAAATCAAATCCTACATATCCGAGCAATTACATTTATGCTGGATATTTTGATGGGAATGTAGAAGTATTAGGTGATGTTTCTGCAAACGGATTTTACCCAAGGGATGGTAATGGTAATTCATTATCTGTATTGTCCGATGTATGGATTACTAATCTGGACTCTCCAGGAAAGATCTACAAGCAAAAAATACGTATAATAAAAGGTATGGTAGTAGAAATGACAAATACATAAAATTGTAATGAAAGTAAATTTAAACAGAAACTTGCTTGACTTTAGAGGTCGGGAGTTTATTGAATTAGTGAATGGGAAAGAAAGTAAGAAATCTGTCCGTGATTTGGTTGCAGAGGCATTATTTGCAGCTGGTTCTAATCCACAGAAGAATATGGAAACTTCCAAGAAGTTACGAGCATATAAAATGCTACAACAGATTATTAGCAATCGTGGAGTACTTGATATTGAGACAGAAGATGCTGCTCTTTTAAAAGAGATTTGTGGAGAATATCTCACTGCAGGTACATACGGACAAATTTATGATTTAATAGAAGGAGGAAACAAAGAATGAACATTACAGCAACTAACAGCACCGCTTCAACTAAGGTTACGGATGCTATCATGGTTAAATACAGAATGTCAACTCGTGGTACCGAAGCGGTAAAAGATATTACTGCCGAGATTGTCAAGGATGAAACGGTAGCCGGATTCTTCAATGCATCACGAAATGGAGTAACCGGCTTCTCGCTGCATGAGGATCATGGGCTAACCTCTGGCGAAGTGAAACAAGTGTTTCAGACAGCTATCGATGATTGTAGCGAAGTCTTTAAATAAAGTATTAATATTTTAGATAAATGATTATGGATTATTTCAAAAACTTACTTATTGGATTGATTACCGGTATAGCTGCTTATCTTAATCCCATCTCTGGAGAGATCAAAAGCCTTATTGCAGTATTTGCTCTTAATTTCATCTGTGGGCTGCTTACTGCGCTACTTATCAATCATGAAAGCTTTTCTTTCAAAAAAGCTTGGAGATGTATTGTAGAAGCAACTATTTTCTTTGCCTTGGTTAGTTGCATCTACTTTATTGGTGAACACAAAGGTAATCCGGAAGGTGCGCTACAATGCGTCTCATTTATTACGTACAGCGTATTCTATTTTTACGGGGTAAATATTCTAAGGAATATCAAAGAGATTTTACCTAACTCTAGCAATGGCTATAAGGTAGTAGCTTTCTTGCACTATGTACTAAGTGTCGAGTTTATAAAGAATATCCCTTATCTAACGAACTACTTACAAAAAGGAGGTGCAAAATGAAGACTATTGATACAATTATTATCCACTGCTCGGCCACACGTGCCGGGCAGGACTTACGTGCAAAGGACATTGACCGGATGCACAAACAAAGAGGCTTTAGTCAGATCGGTTATAACTTCGTCATTGACCTTGACGGAATGGTTGAGAATGGGCGGCCGTTAAGCATCGATGGGGCGCATTGTAATACGAAAGGCTTTTCGGAGTCTTCGTATAATAAGCATGGTGTTGGCATCTGTTATATCGGAGGCTTGGACGCATCTGGAAAGCCTGCTGATACACGTACTCCGGCTCAAAGAGCTAGTTTGCGCCAACTGGTGGCAAAGTTATGTAAGGAGTATGATATTGTCGAGGTTCTCGGACATCGTGACACTTCGCCCGATCTGGACGGAAGCGGAGAGGTAGAGCCGGCAGAATACATCAAGGCTTGTCCCTGCTTTGATGTTCGTTCCGAATTTTCTAATTTCTTGCGTAATACAGTGATCCGGCCATGAAACGGTTGATTTACCTAATCATATTGTTAATATTAGCAATATGTTTCGTGTCATGTCGGACTCAATATATCCCGGTTGAGTCCGTCCGCACTGAATACAAAACACGTGATAGTATCCGTTATGATAGCATCTATCAACGAGATAGTACTTATACGCTCATAAAGGGCGATACAGTTTATCAGTATAGATATAAGTATCTGTATCGTTACCTAACAACTAATCGAACCGATACGATTCTTAAAAACGATTCTATTCGCGTACCTTATCCGGTCGAGAAGCAGTTGAACCAATGGCAATCTATTAAAATGGAGTTGGGCGGGTGGTCATTTGGAATTATAATTTTGTTTATTCTGATAATAATAGGGCGAATAGTATTCAAATTAAAAAAATAATAGTATATTTGTATACAGACGTGGATGTCTGTTGTATCATCTCTCTACGGAAAAGTTGCTAGTTTTCGAGAATGGGAGACAATACGTTATATACTCCAAAAAGAATGAGCCTCGACTAAGTGTAGTCGGGGCTTTTTTATAAGTTTTATGAATTTGATGTGATAATGAAGTCTTAATGACTAATGATGTGTTATCTTTGTGTCATAATCTAAAAGGCATGATTATGAAAAATAGTACATTATATGTAATCGGGAATGGCTTTGATCAACGGCATGGCTTAAAATCTTCTTATGGTGAATATCATAAATATGCAAAGGAGAACACCCCAAATGTTGAAAATTTCCTATATCTGTATTTTATTTTAAAAGAAAAACAAGATATAGAGGATGACAAGTATTGGTGGTGCGATTTCGAAAACAATCTTGCAAGTTTTGATGCAAAGCAATTTTACAGTGACCATGATAACGTTTCAGAGGGATTGGAGGATCAAGAAAATCCAAGTTGGAGTGATTTTAATGGAGTAGAAGACGAGATTATAGAAGAGTCAGAGAAAATGCATTCTGAAATAAGAGAATCGTTCTGGAATTGGATTAATGATATATCTGAAACCGAGATAGAACAGAAAAATATGCATTTTGAAAAGGATGCTCTCTTTTTGTCTTTTAATTATACGCCAACTCTTGAAAAAGTCTATAATATTCCAAATGTTTTTCATATACATGGATATATTGGCGATGACAATGAGGAAAAACTTGTTTTTGGGCATGGAATGGAAGTTTTAGAAGGTGAAATACCTGAACTAGATGAAAATGGAGAAAGTAATAGGATTCCCAGTTATGATGCAGAAGCAGCCTCTCATGCTCTTTTTTATCAATTTCAAAAGCCAGTGAAGGATATTATTGACAAAAACCTGTTTTTTTTTGATTCTTTAAAATATATCGAAAAGGTAGTTGTATTAGGACATTCTCTTAATGAAATAGATATGCCATATATTTGTAAAATTAGAGATTCTATTTCAGATAGTTCGAGTTGGATAATAGTCTGTTATACTGACGATGATAGACAGCGTGCAAAAACAGTAATGGAAAATATAGGAGTTGCCGCAGATTCACGTAAGTTGTTGTCTTGGGAAGAATATGAGAAAGGCTTTTTTTAACGAATCTAGAATCAATAAATTATAGCTTTATGAATCAAAATATCGAATACGAGAAGTTTACACAAGAAATATATCAGGAGTTAAGCAATGCTCGTGGTATTACAACCAATGTTGAACACAATGTCAAGCTCACTGGTAAATCAGGACAAAAACATCAAATAGATGTATACTGGGAATATAAAATAGCTGGTGTTCAGTATAAATATCCATAGTTTTCAGACTTTTTATTTTAATGTTATTATATTATAAAACAATTTTCTATATTTGTATCCATAATTGATAAATGGAATTTATGCTTAATTGGTGATAAGATTTTCTCTAAAATTGATGTTTGTTTTACTTATGTTTTACGACGTTGTAACTTTGTTTTATAATAGGTTTATATATAGAAAGTTATGCGATTCAAATCTTACTTGGGATAAGTAAGGAATATCA
>ULNO01009865.1_pt1 | contig 12055 bp, 9 predicted proteins | sample 1951961 | NCBI WGS metagenome assembly ULNO01 (sample SAMEA4835581, study PRJEB28245) | human gut metagenome | biome: gut microbiome; material: fecal sample | place: Denmark | collected 2008
ATATCGATGGGATACATATCTGCATGGCTGTGCGCCTCTTCATATTCCCCTATCTGTGTGCGGACATTCTGCACTCCGGCAAGCGCATTGTCAAAACAGCTTTCCATACAGGTTGTAGAAAATCTGCCCACATCAAGATAAGCAGACAGTTCTCTCTCAATATCCGCTACTTCCTCTGCTACCGCATCAAAGTCTGACCTGGCTCCCTGGATGTTCTCCTCCAGTCCCTCCATGGAATCCTGAGACATCTCTGCCAGCTGGTCAGAATCAATGTTATAATACCAGTCTGTGTAGAGTATAAAGCTGCTCCGATAAGTTTCTATCGTATCTTTTATCATATTTGCAAGATTCATATGATAATCCCACATATAGCTTCTTACATGCTCTGCTGCCTCTCCGTGCATCTCCGGCATGGCAGCAATCTCTACAATACTGCTTCTTACCGCATCTATCTGCTCTATCCACCGGTCAAGCTGTGCCAGAATCAGTTCCCGAATGCTGGTAATTTCTTCATACTTTACCTGAAATCCCATAACTTTCTCCACTTTTATTATTCTGTTTTTATCCTGTCTGTTATCTATTTTTCCCCTTTTCCATTCGACTTTCAAGGAAAAATATTCGACTTATTTTTGTCTGAAATTCGACTTTTCAGCACCCTATATTCGACTTTTGTGCCACCCTTATTTTTATTATATTTTTTCTTCCAAATTCCTTGTTTTATGCTGTTTTTTTCAAAATTTCCTTTACCGCTTTCCAGCAGATTCAAGGTCGAGCAAAAAATTTCTTAAGTCGAATTATATATAAAAACCGGTTACGCTCATGTATGAAGTACGAATTGGTTGTGCATTTTTACCAATAACTATAACCACAATTTCTTACAATGCAGGGCAACTACGAAAAGCACACTTCGTGAGTTTCTCGCGTAAAAAAAAGAAATCTGAATCTCCTTAGAAATTCAAATTTCTTCTATTTTGTAAGTATTTATTTAATGTAAAACATTCCGCAATCGTCTGACCACACACTGAATATACTCTGTATTCGATGGTTTGTTCTGTATTGAGCCTCTCCATTCTGGATTCTTGAGGTATGATGTCTCCTTATCTGGCTTTGACCATACCCGTTCTATTACATTTCGAATTGATTTTTCCACACCACTTACTGATGTCTGATATACTTGTGCAACCTGCGGATAAACATCATTCGTTATCTGGATTGACGTACCATTGGGAACAGCCAACAGAATACCAATTGCTCTTGCAAGATATTTGGTTCCTTTTCGATCCGGTTCAAAACCGCTTTTTATCAGTTCACCCCATGCAAGTACATACTGAATTTCGGTTTCTTCCTGTTCCGTATAGATTACCTTTCTTCCATTATGATATTCGCTTTCTCCATCTGCAGTCGTTGGTGCGGTCAGCTTAATTATTTCAATAATTTTCTTTGGTGAAAATAATTCGTTATTTTTCTTATAAACCAAATCTATATCTAACTTATTGATGCTATGCAGAAAATGCTCCGAGCCATAATTTGTTGTTACGATAATTTCCGGATGTTTCTTTAACTTCCGTTTCATCTCTATAATGAGATGGATTCCGTCACCTTCTTCTAACTCCAAATTTACAATTACTGCATCTACTTCCTGTTCTGTCAGAATATTGATTGCATCACTCTGCCGCCCCGTTACCGCTACCAATGCAAATTCTTCATCCCGGGCTATTTCTAATGCATATTCCTTGCACAAAAGTTTATCACTTTCTACAAGCATGATTCGAATCATTCTTTCTTTTCCTCCCTCAGCATTCCGATTCAGCTTCCTAGCTGTTTTGTGGAATCTACTCCCTGTATCTATACAATGCTACAGATATATATTTATATCATTTTGTCAAAAAAATCAATACCCTTTCTCTTTTTCCTTCTTCCGCAGTGCTTCCTTAAAGCCCTTCAGGGCATCGAAGGGCATAAACTGCTTGGCACGGTCTTCGATGTCCATTTTCTCTCTTCTCAGATTCTCTCTCTCATTCCAGCCGGATGCTGTTTCCTGCCGTCCGGCTCCCATGGTGTCTCTTCTATACGCCACTCTTATGCCCTCCAATCTGACCGTTTCGTTCTATTGTCGTTGCACTCTCTTCCAAATTCATTCCCTTTAAAATAGCATTCCTGCCGTAGCGCTGCTTGATGGAGATTGCTGCACGCTGTGCCTTCACATCCTTCTCTGTCTCTTCCGGAGCTGAAAACAAATCAAATTGCTGATAATCTTCTGTCATTACGCCGGTATAAGTCAATGTAATCCGCCGGATATATGCTCCCGGTCTTACAATTCTCCGGTATAGCTGCTCTACATAAGACAGCAGCCGGCGGTTGGAGCTGGTTGCACTGCGCAGCGTTGTGCTTCCCTTCACCGGTTCAAAGCATTTCTGATTGCTGTAACCGATTACCAGACTGATATGGGATGTTACAAGGCCCTGGTCTACCAGGTCAAGGCACAATAAATCTGCCATCTCTTTTACCACCAGTGCACCTTCCTCATACTCATAATCCCGCGGCAGCACCTGACCGCTGGAAAAGGATGTATTCTTCGGACGATAAGCCTTGATGTCCGCTATCGTTACCGGTTCTCTTCCCCATGCGTGATCAATTAACAGCTCTGCATCTATGCCAAAAGACTTATATAATAAAGACTCTCTGGCATGGGCAATCTCTTCCATTGTGCAGATGCCCATATTCGATAGACGCTCTACCGTTCCACGCCCCACCCGCCAGAAATCAGTCAGCGGTTTATGTTTCCAGAGCTTCTCCCGGTAGCGTGCTTCATCCAGATAGGCAATCCGGTCTGTCTCATGCTTTGCCAGAATATCTAAAACAACCTTTGCTAAATAGAGATTGGTTCCTACACCACAGGCAGCCGGAATCTTCGTGGTATCTAAGATATCCTGCATAATTTTTCTGCCCAGTTCCACTGCTGTCATCTGGTAGAGATGCAGATAATCCGTCACATCCAAAAATGCTTCATCAATGGAATAGACCTGAATATCTTCTTTTGCAATATATTTTAGATATACGCCATAGATTTCCGCTGCATAATCAATATATAGCTGCATACGGGGTGGTGCCATCTTATATGGAATTTCTTTGGGAATCTGAAAGACACGACACCGATTGGGAACTCCCATCTGCTTTAACGCCGGTGATACGGCAAGACAGATGGTTTTCTCTGAGCGTTCCGGGTCTGCGACCACCAGCCTGGCAGTCAGCGGATCCCATCCCCGTTCCACGCACTCCACCGATGCATAAAAAGATTTTAAATCAATACATAAATAGATTTTATTTCCATTCATATCAATGCCTTTCAAGAACATTTGTTCTTGTTTTATATTAGCACATATGTTTGGATTTTACAAGAGGAATTCTTATACAGGATTTCCACTTTCTGCTTCTAATAATACGGTTCCAACCGGAAATGCTGTCCGGAAAATCTTTCTTACCAACGGACCTGCAATCAGAAGCTGAAACGGCAGTGCCATAATAAAATTCTTTGGAATATTGGTAAGCCAGATAATCAGAAGCATATTCCATGCTCCGCTTTTTACGCAGGCTTCCAGTCCACCGTATAAGGACATGAAAATTACCATCGGAACTACCATACAGCAGGAAACTGCAATCACTTTTTTCGTTGTGCTGCTTTCTGGTTTTACCAGAAAACGAAATGCAAATCCCTTTGCAATTTTAGATACCAGAAGCCAATCCAGACACATTGCGCATACATATGCCAGCGGGAATCCCAGCCAGCCTTCTCTTATTACTTCCATATTCAGTGTTCCCATATGCAGTGCTACATTATACATACTCATCCATAATACCATGGTAAAACACATTAACACCGTATAAATCAAACTTTCTCTCTTATGCATTGGCATAATCATTACCTCCATTTTTCTTTCATTAAGTCGTAAGGCTACCTATTAGTTCAAAACGAAAGTGAAATCAGAAAAGAAAATTTACACGGTAACTTCCTCCTCTTCCGATTTCACTTTTATTTTATGCTTAGGAAATATTCTGTAACATCATCTCTGTCATTCGCAGAAATGCTTCCATCTGCTCCGGTGTAAAATCCTTACACATTTCTTTTACAACCATTGCTTCTTTCTTCGCAATCTCCTTATGAATTCCACGGGATTTCTCCGTACAGGATATTTTCTTATAACGCCGGTCATTCTCACTTGGTGCACAGATTAAAAATCCTTTTGCCTCAAGCCTTTTTATAATTCCCGTCATTGTCGGATGTGTCACCTGCTCGATATGTTCTAAGTCCTTCTGATTTACTTCTTCCACTCCATTATCTTCCATCAGACTGACTTCTCCTAATACCCGAAGCTGGACGGCAGTAATTCCGATTTCTTCTGCCCATTCATCCATTTTGCGACGGAATGCCCGGTCTATAATTGCAATCCGAAGTCCAAGCGGCATCTTCACTGCCATAATTTCACTCCTTTTAGGTAGCTTTGCTACTTATTATAAATGTTTTTCAAAAAATGTCAATCTCATTATTCCGTCCGGAGTGCTGTTACCGGGTCACTCTTCGATGCTTTCTTTGATGGGATCAGACCACCCAGAAGTGTCAAAAGGATACTGAGTAAAATCAGCACCAGTGCCGGAACTACCGGAAGCACCGCACTTACATCGGTTGTATTTGCAAGATTATGGATAATCGCATTGACCGGAATAATCAGAAGCAGCGTAAATCCGATTCCAATCAGTCCGGCACACAGTCCGATAATAAAGGTCTCTGCATTAAATACCTGGGAAACATTCCGCTTCGATGCTCCGATGGCTCTTAAGATTCCGATTTCTTTTCTTCGCTCTAACACACTGATATAAGTAATGACACCAATCATAATGGAAGATACCACCAGCGAAATTGCCACAAATGCAATCAGTACATATGTGATAATATCCACAATATCGGTTACGGAAGACATCAGCGTTCCTACCATATCGGTATAGGTTATCACCTGCTCGTCCCTGCCTTCCTTTTCCATGCGGTTATTGTATGCATCTAAAATTTCTACCACATGCTCCTTGCTTTCAAAATCCTTCGGATAAATATTAATTCCACTTGGCACTGAAAAATCCACATAGCCTAATTTCTTTAAGTTATTCTCATAGGTTGTTCCGGTTGCAGAATCCATAGACATCAAAAGCTCTGTCAGCTCATCCTCATTCATATTAATCTGAAATGCATTTAAAAATGCTTCTTCATCCACCTGCATGCCGGACGCCATGGCACTTTGCAGCTTGTTTCCCATCTGTGTCACTGCCTGCTGCATATACTGCTGTATTGCCGTCATCATCTGCTGCTGTACTGCGTCCACATTCATAACATTCGAAAGTCCGGCTGCAATTCTCTGCTGACCATCTGCTGTATTCAGATATGCTACAAAAGAATCTCCCAATTTTGCCGGGTCAGGTAATCCATTATTTTGTGCATAAGTCTGATAACCTGCAAATAATTCAGAAGACAATTTCTGCATCTGCTCCTGCGTAATCTCAATATTTCCACTACCTGTAAATATCTCAGATGCCCACGCTGTTATGATTCCCTGGGCTTCCTCTGTCTGCAAATATTCTGCTAAGTACTCATCAAATTTCTCCGGGTCGGTATAACCATGGTCTATGACATACTGCTGATATCCACCCATAATCTGCTGGATGAGGCTCTGTATCTGCTCCGGTGTAATAGTTACCATGCCATTTGCCGTAATAATCTCTTTGATATTATCGGATAAAATTTTCCGGGCTTCTTCCGTATTTAAATAGTTCATAAAATACTGGGACAGATTCGAATAATCTGCCTGCGGATTGTCCTTTGCATACTGCTGGTAGCCCTCTAAGAGACTGCCTGCAATTGCCTGCATTTCTTCCGCAGAAATTGACTGACCCATGGAAGAAGCATCCATGGAAAATTCTTCGGACAAATCGGCACTTCCCATATCCCCCATAGAATTTTCCAACCCGCTTAAGGCACTTTCATCAAAGGAAAATGCTTTTTCCAATGCTTCACTGTCTACGGTAAACAATGACTGCATATCAAATCCGTTTTCCTTATCTACCTCACCAAACACTTCATTGGTAAAGACATTTACGGATGGATTTGCAAGCTGCTGTTTTACTATCTCACTCTTTGCCGATTCCTCTGCCACATGCTTTGTCAGAGATTTTGGATATGCAATTCCTGCATTTAAGGATGCGGCATTACTTCCTTCTGCCGGCTGCACCACACCTACAATCGTAAGCTCTTCTCCGTCTGCCACCAGTTGTTTCATAAAGTCTTCATTATCCGACTTATCCTTCCAGACCTGATACTCTTCATCATAAGTATAATAATCCGCACTGTTCACCAGTTTAAACTGGATTCCTACCAGATCCTTATAAGTATAAGTTCCAAAATCAGATGGTGTCTCAATATTTTCCTCACTGGCAAACTGCTGTATCATTTCATCTAATTCCAGCGGGTCACGAAGACCTAATGTATACAGTAAAAAGTCACTAATTCCGCCATTGGAAGTAAGCACCACCACACACTCATTATAATTTTCCGGCCAGCGTCCTTCCTTAATATCATACTGCTTTTCATATAACTTACTGTTTTCCGGCATCTCATAAAAAACATCCGTGCTCATCATGGATGACATCAGACTATTGGAACCAGATGAAGATCCAAGACCTACTGCATCAAAAGATTTGTCCGGATTTACCTGACGTATCCCGTCTTCATTTTCCTTAAAAATCTGCGGACTGATATTATAAGTATACTCCACCGCTGTAGTATACTGCTCAATTCCACTGTCTCCTTCATCAAGATACTTTTTCAAAGCCTCCAGGTCATTAGATGCCATCGTGGAAAACATATTGGTTACCATCTTAATGACTTTTACTTTATCCCCGGAATTTTCTTTATCTGTTTTGGCATTTCCGTCATCACTTTCCGTATTCTTTTCAGAATCTGCCATTCCAAGACTCATGGATGCCAGACTAAATCCCGTACTCTGAATCTGCAGCGGATATTCGGATAAGGTCTCTTCCTCTACATTTTTGATGTATTTATTTACACCGGTAGAAAGAGATAATATCAGTGCAATGCCGATAATTCCAATAGAGCCTGCAAAGGAAGTCAGCAGGGTTCTTGCCTTTTTCGTTTTTAAATTATTAAAGCTTAAGGACAATGCCGTAAGAAATGACATGGAGGATTTTCCCATGTTTTTATGCTCCGGTTCCTTCAACATTGCCTCATCCACTTCATAAGGATTGGAGTCAGCACGAATTTTTCCATCACTTAATCTAACAATTCTGGTAGCATACTGCTCTGCTAATTCCGGGTTATGGGTTACCATAACTACCAGCCGGTCTTTTGCCACTTCCTTCAGCAAATCCATGACCTGCACACTGGTGTCACTGTCTAATGCTCCCGTCGGTTCATCCGCCAGCAGAATATCCGGGTCATTGACCAAAGCTCTTGCAATGGCTACACGCTGCATCTGTCCACCGGACATCTGGCTTGGCTTCTTGTGTAACTGGTTTCCCAGTCCCACCTGCTCTAATGCCGCAACGGCCCGTTTCTTCCGCTCTGCCTTACCGATACCGGAAATGGTCAATGCCAGTTCCACATTTGCAAGTACCGTCTGATGGGGAATCAGATTATAACTTTGAAACACAAAACCAATGGTATGGTTCCGGTAAGAATCCCAATCCCTGTCCTTGTATTTCTTCGTGGATATTCCATTGATAATCAAATCTCCGCTATCATAACGGTCGAGTCCTCCGATTATATTAAGCAATGTGGTCTTTCCCGAACCACTCGGCCCGAGGATTGCCACGAACTCATTATCTCTTAAATTTAAGCTGACATCATCCAGTGCCTTCTGCACCAGACTTCCGGTCTTATATTCCTTATAAATGTGTTGAATCTGAAGCATATGATATTCTCTCGTTTTCCATTTCTTATTTTTCTATTTTACTTTTTCTTTCTCACTCTGTTTTTTTATATTACCTTATTTCGAATATTTTTACATCTCACTTTCGAAAAATATCATGGTTTTCATAAAAATTTTAGAAAATGCATAACAAAGAGGACTCTGTTTTCTGACCTGCTGCCAGATTCCAGTATCCTCTTTTCTTTATCTTCTAATCAAATAATCCAATGTGATATTTTACCTTCCGGCAAATCTTCCATACCAGAAGTACCGGCATTGCCAGTACCAGATAAGCACAGGAAAGAATTCCTACTCCACCACCTAAGATTATCATAATCCAGATAAAAATATTCATTTCTTACACCTCGCATATTATTATTTTATGTATTTAATATGCGGGTGCCAATGCTTCCTTCTTTCCGTCCGCCTTCCGCTCAAACCTTGCTAACATCAGGCTCCTTAGTACATTATCGCCATGCTTCTTCCGGTTCCTCTGAATGCGTCCCATAAAAAGCTGTGGCAGTACCACCAACAGCAGCCAGAACAGCATTCCAATATTTCTCCTATGGTTCGCCAGTCTACCGCTGCAGCCTAGTGTCAATGCCGCAATGCCTGTATTCTGCATCTGCTCCTCTCTGGATAACATCTTATCCGGAGTATCTAAAAGACGGACATTCTTTAATTCTATGTAATTTACTGCAAAGGCTTCTTTCTCTGCCGGGGAAACCTGTTCTGTTCTGGTGGATGCGCCTGCAATGGCTACCAGAAACAGGATGCTCCACAGCAGTGCCAAATGCCTGATTATCTTTTTCCGATACATCTGTCTCATTCCTTACCTTGTGATTAAGCTTAGTATATGTCGCAGGACAGCTTCCGTCAAGAGTTGATGCAGCCAGATTGGCTAAGGACAGAGCGAAAAATACAAGCACAAATTTGCAGCCGGTGTCCGGGTAGAAGTTTTTGATGAAATGCGTTATCGTTCTTGAAAGTGTTTTTTCTGATAATAAATTGTCTTTCCGCTGCTTTGACTGCTCACCCCGTCTGTCCGTCGGAAGCGGATGCGAACTGGAATCTGCAAGGGCACATAAGAATTTCGATATTGTGTTTGATTTCGGCTGGCAACCGGCGCAAATTCACATCCGTGTTCAATTGCGCCTCACTGGCACATCCCTGTGCCAGTGTTGCCGGTTACAGACGAAATTCTAAGAGCCCTTGTGCAGATTCCGATAATGCATCCATACTCCGACGGACAGACGGGGCGAGATGTCAAACATTGGAAAGACTATTTTAATATAGAAAGAAAAAACACTTTCTTAGAACGGTCGCATTTTAGCAGCTTGCTTCTACCCGGACACCGGCGCAAATTTGGCTTATTTCTTTAACTCTCTCACTCCTCTGACCATCTGGATGACAACGGTCGGAAGTGCTGCCAGCAGAATAATCTCAATCACAGCAGGACAGGACAATGATTCTACTGAAAATAACCCCCGCAGCGGCGGTACAAAAAGCACCAGTCCCAGCAGCACGCTTCCAGACACAAATGCAAGGATACTGTATGGATTTCCGGTAAAGCCCAATGCAAAAATGGTCTTGTTTCCACGACAGTTAAATCCATGGAAAAGACGTGCCAATGTCAGTGTTGCAAATGCCATAGTGGATGCCATTGCCGCACCTTTTCCATTTCCGATATAAAATGCTGCCATGGTGGATGCCGCAATGCATAAGCCCTGCAACATAATTCGCCGGAATGTCTCTCCAGATAAAATTCCTTCCGATACCTGCCTTGGTTTTTCTTCCAATAAACTTGCATCCTGCGGTTCCACGCCAATGGCAATTGCCGGAAGGGAATCTGTCAGCAGGTTAATAAACAGTAAATGCACCGGAGCAAATGGAACCGGAAGCCCCAAAAGGGATGTATACAATACAGATAAAATTCCTGCCATGTTGCCGGAAAGTAAAAATAAAATAGCATTTTTTATATTACGGTAAATATTTCTTCCGTTCGTTACTGCTTTAATAATCGTAGCAAAGTTATCATCTGTTAATATCATGGCTGCCGCATCCTTTGCCACTTCCGTTCCGGTTATTCCCATGGCTACTCCGATGTCTGCCTGCTTTAATGCCGGTGCATCATTTACACCGTCTCCGGTCATGGAAACGATATTGCCCTTCTTCTGCCAGGCTTTTACAATCCGTATCTTATGCTCCGGTGACACTCTCGCATAAACAGATATTTTATCAATCTTTTCTTCCAGTTCTTTTTCCGGGCAGGCATCCAGCTCTGTTCCGGTTAATGCCAGGTCCCCCTCTTCATAGATTCCAATACGCTTTGCAATCGCAACGGCTGTGATTTTGTGATCTCCGGTAATCATTACGGTGCGGATTCCCGCCCGCTTCGCATCTGCTACTGCCTGTATGGATTCTTCCCTTGGCGGGTCTGCCATGGCAGCTAATCCTAAAAAGGTAAGTCCATTTTCCTTTTCCACCGTCAGTTCTCCCCCGGACTTCTTACATGCAAATGCCAGTACCCTGAGTCCATTTTCAGAAAAATGCTGATTCTGCTTCTGGATTTTTGCGATTTCTACATTATCCATCGGTCTTATCTCTTCTTCATATGCCACATTTATGCAACGGTTTAAAAGGACATCTACTGCTCCTTTTGTAAAAATAATTTCTTCTTCGCCATGCAGCCGGTATTTACTGCTCATGCATTTCCGTTCAGAATCAAATGGAATTTCTTCTAATCTCGGAATCATATTTCGAATCGTTTCTTCCTGTATGGTAAGCTGCCCTACATTTTCCGTTCTGTCCTGATTCAGGCGGACTTCGTGGAACATTTCCAACAGGGCAGATTCTGTCGGATCTCCCAGTACTTTTCCATCCGTTATGCTGGCATCATTATTTAAAATAGCATTGTATAAAAAAAGCCTTTGCAGGCTGGACTCCAAGGTCATCTCATCCGGTTTACAAGTCATACCATTCAGATAAACCTCTTCCACATGCATCTTATTCTGTGTCAGTGTTCCCGTCTTATCGGAGCAGATTACCGATACACAGCCTAAGCTTTCCACAGCTTTTAATTCTTTGACAATGGCGTGCTCCTTTGCCATTCTCCTGCTTCCCATTGCCTGCACAATTGTAACAATGGAGCCTAATGCTTCCGGTATTGCCGCTACTGCCAGTGCAACAGCAAACATCATGGCATCAATGACCGGCATCTTCCGGTAAATGCCAAGACAAAAGACCAGTGCACAGATTGCCATAATCAGTATTGCCAGCTTTTTGCTGAAAGAATCAAGGCTTATCTGAAGCGGAGTCTTCCGCTCCTTCGTCTGATTCATCAACCCGGCAATCTTTCCTAATTCCGTTTCCATTCCTGTTGCTGTTACAAGTACCTCCGCTCTTCCATATGTTACAAAGCTTCCGGAAAATACCATATTTTTCCGGTCTGCCAACGGTACTTCTTCCGGCAATACTTCTTCATTTTTTTCTACATTGACAGACTCTCCTGTCAGTGAGCCTTCATTGACCTGCAGGGAATAATTGCGAAGAATTCTTCCGTCTGCCACAATCATGTCCCCTGCTTCTAAGATTACATAATCCCCGGGCACAATCTCTTTGGATGCAATCTCCTGACGTTTTCCATCCCGGATAACCCGGGCCGCTGGTGCCGCCAAATCCTTCAAACTATCCAGTGATTTTTCTGCCTTCCTATACTGTATCGTACCAAGAACAGCATTCATAAGCAATACCAGAAAAATTACGATGGTACTCTCGGTATTTCCGGAAAACATGGAAATAATTGCTGCAATAATCAGGATTATTACCATCAAGTCACAAAACTGGCTTAAAAACACCTGCAGCAGACTCTTATGTCTGCCCTCGCTCAGCCGGTTTTCGCCTGTCTCTTTTCGTATTCTTTCTACTTCTTCTTCTGTTAATCCTTTTTCCCGAAAGCCAAACATTTCTTCCAACTGCTCTTTCGTACAATTCCAATATGCTTTCATATACGCTTAACCTCCTACTTTTTATATTACCGGGTATCAACTATGCGCAACAAAGAATGTGCCTTGGCACATTCCCGCGCC
>ULNO01029909.1_pt1 | contig 11957 bp, 7 predicted proteins | sample 1951961 | NCBI WGS metagenome assembly ULNO01 (sample SAMEA4835581, study PRJEB28245) | human gut metagenome | biome: gut microbiome; material: fecal sample | place: Denmark | collected 2008
ACACTACATCCGACGCATCTCGTTATGGTGGTGTGGACCGTGGTAGCGCTTCCATGGACATTAATCCGGATGACATCGAGAGCATTTCGGTATTGAAAGGTCCGAATGCGGCTGCTCTTTACGGTTCGCGTGCAGGTAATGGCGTTATCTTGATTACGACAAAGAAAGGCAGTAAGAAAGATGGTTTCGGAATCCGTTATAGTGGTAACTTCACTTGGACAGCTATCGGCGAGACATTGGATATGCAACGCCGTTACGGACAAGGACATATTGATACAAAAGATGCCAAGACTGCGGTGTATGACAAAACGGATAGCGGAAGCTGGGGCCCGGTATTGGATGGAAGCATGAAAGAGGCTTGGAACGGAGAAACTTACGCTTACTCTAACTATGGGGATAAGTTGAAAGATTATTTTGATACCGGTTTCTCGCATACGCATAACGTATCTATCAGCAACGGTACAGAGAAATCACATTTCCGTACTTCTTTCGGATACTCAGATAATGACGGTGTATTCCCCACTGAAAGTTTGAGCCGTGTGAATGCCGACCTGAATGCAGGAACGGAATTGAACAAATGGGTGTCTATGGACGGAAAGATTTCTCTTTCACGTACAAAAGCCGATAACCGTCCACTGTATGGTGATTACGGTGCTATTTCCCAGTTGATGAGAATCCCTAACAACGTCCGTCTGGATGACTTGAAACAATATTCTGATGAAACTCATGCGCATGTGAACTGGACAGGACCTACTGCCAGTATCCGTAATCCTTATTATGTATTGCATCAGCGTCAGAATTCAGATGAACGCTGGCGTGCTTTCGGATATTATAGCATGAAAATCAATTTCACAGATTGGCTGCATCTGTCTGCCAAATACGCTTTTGACTACTACCGCACCAGAGTGCAAAGCACCAATGCGGGTGATGGTATCAATGGAGAAGCCAATACTTCCATGATTACGAATGACTCAATGGATCGTAGTGAAGAAAACTTCTTCGAGTCAAATGCTGAAGTCATTTTGATGGGTGACCGTCAGTTGACTGATAACTTTCGTCTGGGCTTCAATGTCGGTGGTAACTTTATGTACCAGCGTTCGGAAACTTTGGGTGTGGGCGTAGGTAATATGGTGGATAAAGGTAATTGGATGCTGAATGCGGCCAATTTGCTGAGAACCGGTAGTGAGGATGGTTACAAGCGTGCCATGAACTCAGTGTTCGGCTCTGTACAGATGGCATGGAAGGAATATCTGTCTTTGGATTTGACAGCTCGTAACGACTGGTCATCCACTCTTCCGTCAGGTAACAATTCTTTCTTCTATCCGTCTGCCAACCTCAGTTTCGTGGTTTCCGACTTTTTGCGCTCCATCGACAAACCGTTGCCAAGCTGGGTGACATTTGCCAAGGCACGTCTGTCTGCCGCACAGGTAGGTAAGGACACAAGCCCTTATCAGTTATACAACACCTACTCTTTTAAATTCGATAATGGTGTATTGACTCCGACCAAGGATAATGTGAAGATGAACGATCAGTTGAAGCCTGAAATCGCGACCTCTTATGAAGCAGGTCTGGACATGAAGTTCTTGAACAACCGTCTGGGCTTTGACTTTACTTACTATTACAGCAAAACAAAGAACCAGATTATGAAAGTGCCCGCAGCAGCTCCCTGGAGTGGTGGCCAATGGGTAAACGCAGGTATGGTAACCAATCAAGGTGTAGAATTTATGTTGTATTCCACTCTGGTAGAAACAAAGGATTTCGCTTTTGATTTGAATGTGAATATGGCTCACAACGTATCGAAAGTGAAAGAACTGGCTCCGGAAGAAAATGTGAACTATATGTTCTTTAACGGTGATGGAAACTTCCCTGTAAAAGTAGGTACACGCGCCGGACACAAATTAGGCGAGATTTATGCTACATCGCTTTATAAGCGCAATGAAAACGGTGATATTATCGTAAATGAAAATGGTTTGCCCATGACTGTGACCAATGAGTCTGAATATGTGAACAAACCTATCGGTAATATCCAGCCTAAGCTGACCATGTCTGTATCTCCTACCTTTACTTATAAAGGGATTACACTGTCTGCACTGTTTGATATGAAATTCGGTGGTGATATCTTCTCTTATTCCGAGATGCTGGCTACCGGAAACGGTTTGGCTAAGCGTACCTTGAACCGTGGTGAGGAAAACAACTATATGATGGTATTCCCCGGTGTGACAGAATCAGGCGAGGTGAATACAAAACAGGTTTCCGCCTCAGAATACTACGGCTCATTGCAGGCTGAGGATTTCATCTACGATGCTTCATTCATTAAACTGAAAGAATTGTCAATCGGCTATTCATTCCCTTCATCTATGCTGAAGAAGACTCCTGTCAACTCGCTGAATGTTTCATTTGTAGCACGTAACTTGTGTTATCTGATGAAGCACACGCCGGGTACAAGCCCCGAAGGCGGCTATGACACTACGATGTTCTCACAAGCCATTGACTATGCATCGTTGCCGTTTACACGTACTTTCGGTATTTCTATCAACTTAGGTTTCTAATTAATTAAAAGGAAAAACTGATTATGAAAATCAAATTATATAAATCCGTAGCCTTATGTTCATTGCTGGCTTTGGCCGGATGCCATGATTTTGAGGAATTGAATACAAATCCTTACGCACCGATTTACGATCCGACTGTGGAGAATGTATCGGCCGATGGAATAGACATTGATTACACCTTGACAGACAATGCCATGGCAAGTTTGAAAGGGATGGAAGGCGCTATCGGAAGTATTTTTGCCAACTTCACTTACGAAGGTCTTTACAATGATTATCAGACAACGACCAATCTGACTCATGATATCTATGCCGGTTATTGGGGAAACAATGTCAGCGGCTTTGTGAATCAGGCGCCTACCTATTCTTATACGGATGGATGGTCGGCCAGCCGATGGAAGCATTTCTATGATGACCGCAGCACTTCGGAATACAGTCAGTTGGTCAAGACATTCTATTTCTGTAATAAGGATTATTATCATACGGCATTCTATATTACCCGCATTTATTATGCTTTCTTGTTGTCCATGCAGACAGATACTTACGGAGATATTCCCGTCGCTTATTATGTGAAGGGAGCTATGCCGCCGGAAGAAAATGTGTCTTATACGCCTCAGAAAGAGGTCTATAATATCCTTTTCCAGCTGTTGGATCAGGCTATAACAGAGTTGCACCAGGAAAATCTTCCTGCTGTCAGTCAGTATGATTTAGGTGACAATGACAAATGCTACGGAGGTGATGTGGACAAATGGCGTCGTTTTGCCAACACTCTGCGTTTGCGCCTTGCTTTGCGTGTATCCAATGTAAATCCGGAATTGGCCCAGACTCAGGCAAAAGCAGCTTTGACAGATCCGGCCGGTCTGATGCAAAGCCAGGATGACAATATGAAGCAGACTCCAAAACGTCAGTATATCGCCGGCGGTAATGAAAATATATACGCATTGTTGTTCAGCTGGACCGGCAATGCTGTATTGTCGAAAGAAATGGAACGGGCTTATAAGAATCAGGCCTTGAAAGAAGGTGCGGCAGCCGATGCCGTTACTTTCAATGAGAATTCTGAGAATTGTTATCTTGACCCTCGTTGTGAAGTTTTATGGTTCCGTCCTACTCCGTTTGATTCGTTGACTACCAGTCCGCTTCCCACAGAGAATCTGAAGAGAGATTTCAACGGGGTGATGAATGGAGAAACCAATGTAGGTGGCTCTTATCTGAACAGATACTCTGCCAACCGTTGTATTCTGTCATCTGATGCCATGAACAAGGATTATTGGTGGAATCTGGCCCGTGAAATAGTCTGGATGGGGTATTCTGAAAGTTTGTTCCTGAAAGCGGAAGCAGCATTGCGCTGGCCGTTATTGGTGGATGAAACTGCTGAAGCTCTTTATTTGAAAGGTATCAAGGCATCTATGGATTATTATGAAATTGATGCGGACAAGGCCAATGAATACATCAGTCATCTGGATGGCGTAAAAGCATTTGCCGGTGGTAGTAAGGAAGAACAATTGGAACAGATTATTACTCAGAAGTGGATTGCCGTTTTCCCGAATGGAAATGAAGGATGGGCAGAAGTGCGTCGTACCGACTATCCGCGTTATCTGCTGGCTCCGGTTAATGGAAACAATTCCAATGGAGAAGTGGCGTCCGGCAAGCTTATCAAACGCATCAACTATCCTAACAGCGAGTCCCGTAACCCTAATAAACCGGGCAATGTGAACCAGGGTAGCCGTGTATGGTGGGATGTGGCCGATACGATGAATGATAAAGGTCAGTGGCATACTCCGAATAATTTCCGATAGAAATTGCTATCTTTGTATCCTAGGGAACATAAAAAGAAACAAAATGAAGCAAATTCTATTTTTATTGGCAGCCGTCCTGTTATTGGGCGGCTGTGCGGAAGAGAAGAAGACCGACGTTCGTTGGGCTACTTTTAATGTCCGTTATGACAATCCGCAAGACAGTTTGAACAATTGGCAATATCGGAAAGACCGTGTGTGCCAGTTTATTAAGGACCGTGAACTGGATATTGTCGGTATGCAGGAAGTTTTGCATAACCAGTTTCAGGATCTTCGTGCAGGCTTGCCCGAATACGATGGTATCGGTGTGGGACGTGATGACGGGAAGACAGCAGGTGAATATGCGCCGCTATTCTATCGTAAGGACAAATATGAGGTGTTGGACTCCAATACTTTCTGGTTGGCCGAAAATCCCGATAGCGTAGGAATGATGGGATGGGATGCGGTTTGTGTCCGTATCGCCACTTGGGCGAAATTTAAAGACAAGGCCACCGGAAAGATATTCATGGCTGTCAATACTCATTTTGACCATGTAGGTGAAGAGGCTCGCCGTCAAAGCGCATTGCTCATTATCCGTAAGATAAAAGAGATCGTAGGCGAACGCCCCGCAGTGGTTACGGGTGACTTTAATGTGACCGATGCGAGCGATGCATACGAAACGATCACTACCAACGAGTTTGTGATGAAGGATGCTTATAAGACGGCTGCCCGTGTGACCGGCGTTGATTATACTTTTCATGATTTTGCCCGTATTCCGGCCGAGGATTGTGAAAAGATTGATTTCATCTTTGTCACTCCGCAAGTTCTGGTAAAGAACTGTGAGATACCGGCTGAAGTACCGGAAGCTTTGCTTTCCGATCATAATCCTCAGTTGGCTGACTTGGAATTCTGATTTTTTTAATAGGTGAACTTACGCCGGTAGAGTCTTTAAAAGGGCTTTATCGGCGTTTGTATTACAATAACTTTTTCAAATCTTCAATGTTTGGCAGAGCGTTACGAAGTCGTTCCGGCATATCTTTAGATGCACGGTAAGTGGCAACTCCCATCGGCTTGTTATAATCACGAACGGCAAACTCTACAAAGGTTTGGTTCATTTCTTTGCAAAGAATTATTCCGATAGAAGGGTTTTCGTGCGGTTTTCTGATATATGTATCTAAAGCGGATAGATAAGTATTCAACTGCCCCAAATAAGAAGTGCGGAATTTTCCGGATTTAAGCTCAACTGCGACTAAGGAGTTAAGCTCCCGATTGAAAAAGAGCAAATCAATAAACATTTCTTCTCCTGCAACCTCCATGCGATATTGATTGCCTATAAAGCTGAAATCTTGTCCGAAGGTCATAATAAACTTCTTCACATTGGCAACAATTGCCTTTTCTACTATTTTTTCGTCTAAGTCTTCTTCCTGCTCATTCAGTTCCTCCACATTGATGAAATCAAGCAAGTATTCATCTTTGAATGAACAAACAACTTTTAGCGCTTGCTTAGTATCAGGCAATGTTTGTGCAAAATTGTTGGGTAAAGTTCCCCGATGGCTGTATAGATCTGCTTTTAAGTAATCCCTTAACGTGTATTTACTCCAATAGCGAATGGCGCACTCATGTATATAAAATAGTCTTGCTTCTAAAGTCTTGGCTTTGGATATTATTTCGGTATGGTGACTAAAGCCGATTGAAAAGAAGTCTGACCAATTAAATTCATCCGCCACTGGCTGATGAATTGCTACAAGAAGCAATTTTTCATTCAACACCAAATCATCAGCCAATGGCGGATGATTTAAAACCTTATCCCACTCTTCATAAAAAATACGCATATTTCTTATGCTTGTTGCTGAAAATCCCCTCAGCCCCGGCAATTCTTTTTGTAACAGAGAAGATATTTGTTCAATGGCACCTTTCCCCCAAAAGCCTGTACGGGAATTTTCCGACACGTAACGCCCGATGCCGTAATAAAGAGATAATTGTTCCTTATTTACTGATGCGGCTGCACGGTACTGGCTTCGTAAGATAGCTTCTTTTATGGCCTTTACTGCTTCTCTATAATTCTGATTTATATTCATTTGCACTTTGTTGTTATATGTGACAAAAGTACAAAATTAATGCTGTCAGTACAAATAAGCTTATCATTCCCTCTCCCATTTAAAATAATTTTCCTCCTTCGATAAGTGTAATACCTTATTTAATTGTTTTATATTTGTATCATTAATCCAATTTAATATTATGAAGGCATACAGTTACTATGTATTATTTTTGTTAGTCGTGTTTTGTGGGTGTTCTCGCCCCACAGAATTGACATCGCCGGATGGCAATATAAAATTAGTATTCAATCTCAATGAAGCGGGAGAGATGACCTACGGAGTTTCTGTAGGAGGGAATCCATTCATCACCCCCTCCGTTATGGGCTTTGAAGGCCGTGACGGGGTAAATCTTTCCAAAGGTTTTCTGATAGAAAGTACCGAGTACACCACAAAGGATGAAACTTGGACCCAACCTTGGGGAGAAAATAAATCAATCCGGAACCATTATAACGAAATGGCCGTGCGTTTGAAAGACCAGGCAAATACACAGCTGACCCTCCGTTTCCGCGTGTTCGATGACGGCCTGGGCTTCCGCTATGAATATCAAGTACCCCAAGTGGACAGTGTGTTCGTAATGGATGAGCTCACTTCATTTAATTTGGCACAAGACGGCAAGTCATGGTCTATTCCCGCCAGTTTTGAAACCTACGAATTGCTGTATCGCACCCTGCCCGTCAGCAAGGTGGATAATGCCAATACCCCGATGACTTTCAAAACAGATAACGGGGTATATGCCAGTATCCACGAAGCAGCTTTGACCGATTTCCCCGAAATGACTTTGAAACATACCGAAGGTTGTCACTTCAAATCGGAACTGGCTTCCTGGCCCGATGGGGTGAAAGCCCGTTTTGCCGGAGGGACTTTCGTGACTCCGTGGCGCAGTATTCAGATAGCTCCCAAAGCGGTAGGTCTGATAAACTCCGGCCTGATACTGAATCTGAATGAGCCTTGTGTGCTGGAGGGGGATTTGAGCTGGATACGTCCTATGAAATACGTAGGTATCTGGTGGGGAATGCATCTGGGAGTCGAAACGTGGACGATGGATGAACGCCACGGCGCCACCACCGCTAATGCCAAACGTTATATAGACTTTGCTGCTGCCAATAACATAGAAGCGGTAATGTTCGAGGGATGGAATGAAGGCTGGGAAAGTTGGGGCGGTATGCAGACTTTTGACTATACCAAACCCTACGCCGATTTTGATATGGCAGAGGTGGCACGTTATGCCAAGGAGAAAGGGATTGAAATAATCGGTCACCACGAAACAGGTGGCAATATCTTTAATTACGAACGCCAGTTGGACAATGCTTACAAATGGTATGCCGACTTGGGAGTGCACAGCGTGAAGACCGGTTATGCCGGAGGACTGCCGGGCGGTCATAGCCATCATGGACAGTTCAATGTACGCCATTACCGCAAGGTGGTGCAGACTGCCGCCGGTTATCATACAACCGTTAATGCCCACGAACCTATCAAAGATACAGGAATTCGTCGTACTTACCCCAATATGATGACACGGGAAGGCGCCCGCGGTATGGAGTGGAACGGATGGAGTGAAGGTAATCCTCCCGAGCATCACGAGTTATTGCCGTTTACCCGCTTGCTGGGCGGTCCGATGGATTATACGCCGGGTACTTTTGATATTCTTTATGAAAAGACACGCAATTCTCCCCGTCGCAAGAAATGGAATGACTTGGATAAAGGAAACAGCCGTGTGAATACCACCTTGGCAAAGCAGATTGCCAATTGGGTAATCATTTATTCTCCATTGCAAATGGCATCGGATATGATTGAGAATTATGAAGGGCATCCTGCTTTCCAGTTCTTCCGGGATTTTGATGCGGACTGTGACTGGTCTGAAGCCTTGCAGGGCGAACCGGGAGAGTTTGTAGCCGTAGTACGGAAAGCGAAAGATAATTATTTTTTAGGAGCTACGACCAATGAGGAAGCACGTACGCTGACCATTCCTTTGGATTTCCTTGAAAAAGATAAAAAATACCATGCGGTGATTTATGCTGATGGAGAAGATGCCGACTGGAAAACAAATCCTACTTCTTATCAGATTAAGGACAGAGAGGTGACAGCAGCCGATACCTTGTCTGTAGTCATGGCAAAAGGTGGTGGACAAGCGGTAAGCTTTATTCCTGTAACTGACTGATTTACCAAATGCTTCGTCCTATTACATTAATAGATTCCGAAAGGTAACTTCATCCCCTCTCAGAAGGAGATGAAGTTATCTTCGGTTATAGCCGAATTCAACAACCTTAAAACTTAGATATAAATGAAAACAACCGAAACCCCAACTCCGTCCAGACGCCGTAGTCCTATTTTCTGGGTTCCCACCGCTTATTTTGGTATGGGGCTCCCTTTTGTTGTCCTCAATATGGTAGCCGTACTGATGTACAAAGGTCTGGGAGTCAGTGATGCGAAAATAGCCTTCTGGACTTCCCTTATCATGCTTCCTTGGACACTGAAACCCCTTTGGAGTCCGTTGCTGGAGATGTACCGTACCAAGAAATTCTTTGTTGTCCTCACTCAGATGGTGTCGGGAGTTACTTTCGGGTTGATCGCTTTGTCGCTTCATCTTCCGTCTTTCTTTGCGGTCACTATTGCCTTGTTCGCCATTGTCGCTTTTAGCGGAGCAACGCACGATGTGGCCTGTGACGGAGTATATATGGACGAGTTGAATGCGCAGGAACAAGCTAAATATATAGGTTGGCAGGGAGCTTTTTATAATGTGGCGAAGATTATCGGTACAGGCTTGCTGGTCTATCTGGCCGGTTTTCTGAAAGATGAATACGAAGGGCCTGCAGAAGATGCGGTACTTTATTCCTGGACGGTCATTATGATTATCCTCGGAGTAGTGATGTTCGCCTTGGGAATTTATCATACCCGTATGTTACCTTCGGGCAAGCACGCCCATTCGGTCACCTCTTTTTCGCAGAGTATGACCGAGTTATGGAATGTCATCCGGAACTTCTTTACGAAAAAGCATATTGTTTACTACATTTGCTTTATTATTTTATATCGTTTTGCCGAAGGGTTTGTGATGAAAATTGTACCTTTGTTCCTGAAAGCCGGTCGTGATGTGGGTGGCTTGGGATTGACAGAACAGGAGATTGGTATTTATTATGGAACCTTCGGAGCGGCAGCTTTCGTACTCGGTTCATTGCTGGGTGGATATTATATTTCCGCACGTGGATTGAAAAAGACTTTGTTCTCCTTGTGTTGTGTGTTCAATCTGCCTTTTATGGCTTACACGCTGCTTGCCATTTTCCAACCGCAGAGTGCGCCCCTTATCGGAGGGGCCATTGTGCTGGAGTATTTCGGATATGGTTTCGGCTTTGTGGGGCTTACCTTGTTCATGATGCAGCAAGTGGCTGCCGGTCCTCATCAGATGGCGCATTATGCTTTTGCATCGGGTATCATGAATCTGGGTGTCATGTTGCCCGGCATGATGTCCGGATATGTCAGCGACTGGCTGGGCTATAAACTGTTTTTCATCTTTGTGCTGGTGGCTACCATTCCGGCCTTTCTGATGACCTGGTTTGTACCCTTCACACACGAAGACAAGAAATAGAGAAAAACTATTAACCTAACAAAAAAGAGAATATGAGTGAATTGAAGATTGCGGGCAATCCGTTGCCCGGTATGCCGTGGGAGGAGCGTCCCGAAGGTTGTAAAAATGTAATGTGGAGATGTAGTGCGAATCCTATCATTCCCCGTGATTTGCTGCCTACATCCAATAGTATATTCAATAGTGCGGTAGTACCTTTCGGCGAAGGGTATGCCGGAGTGTTCCGTTGTGATGATACAAACCGCCGGATGGCGCTTCATGTGGGATTCAGCAAGGATGCCGTTCATTGGGACATCAATCCGGAGAAGTTGCAGTTCCAGTGTGGTATCCCCGAGATAGGTGAATGGGTATATGGTTATGACCCGCGTGTCTGCTTTATCGATGACCGTTACTATGTGACTTGGTGTAACGGATATAAGGGCCAGCCCACCATCGGCGTGGCATGGACTACGGATTTCAAGACGTTCCACCAGGTGGAGAATGCTTTCCTGCCTTTCAACCGTAATGGCGTGCTGTTCCCTCGCAAGATTAATGGTAATTTTGCCATGTTGAGCCGTCCCAGTGACAACGGGCATACTCCTTTCGGAGATATTTATTATAGCGAGTCGCCCGACTTGGAGTTTTGGGGACGCCATCGGCATGTCATGTCGCCTGCGCCTTTTGAACAGAGTGCATGGCAGTGCTTGAAAATAGGTGCCGGCCCTATTCCTATCGAAACCAGTGAAGGCTGGTTGTTGTTCTACCACGGTGTGCTTCGTTCCTGCAATGGTTATGTCTATGCCTTTGGATCGGCATTGCTTGATTTGGACGAGCCTTGGAAGGTGAAGTTCCGTTCGGGACCTTATCTCCTCTCTCCGCGTGAACCTTACGAATGTATGGGTGATGTGCCCAATGTATGCTTCCCTTGTGCGGCTTTGCATGATCCGGCAACGGGACGGGTAGCCGTTTATTATGGTTGTGCCGATACGGTGACCGGTCTGGCATTCGGTTATATTCCTGAAATTATAGAATTTACCAAGCGTACTTCTATTATTTAAGCACAGTTTGTACTGTTCTCATTAGAAAACAGAGGATGTGTCCTGTGGCTGTCACTTCGGCCCGGACACATCCTCTTTGTTTTTTCCCGAAAAAGGGACCTGTCTGGTTATAAAGCGGTTCTTAAGTGCCATCTTCTCTTTGGCTAAGTGTTTTCTTCCGGATGATTAAGGGCTTTTATACTGAAACCTTCTACAGTCCATTGTAATGGACTGTAGAGTCTGCCGTAATGGACTGTACGGTCTGCTACAGTGGACTGTACGGTCTGCACCGGAAGACTATAGAAGATAATAGGAATAAAGACCTTAGTTGTATGGATAAAAAGGCTTATGTTTACTGTTGAACGTCTTCGTCGCAGAGGATGCGGAGTGTATTGCCGAAGTAGCGGAACAGTTCTTCCGTGACGGTTTGGGTGGCGGATTCCACCAAACGATCCGCATGGTATGATGTATCATAAATGTTCGTTTTATAAGTAAATAAATCCGTTTCTTCGAGTTTGTTTAAGTGGAACTCGGTGGAGAATTATTTTTTATAAAGCGAACAGCATCAGGCCATCAAAGTAGAAAACCAGCATAAACATACACGAGTACGTGTTGCGGCATACGAAATTCATTCAGCCAGTCATCGGGTAGGAAGCAACTGAATACTATATCATCGAGATTATGTAGTCTGTCTTCAAGCATTAGAGCGTTTCGAGTAATTCGATAAGACGTTCGGTGTGCGCTACTGATATATTTCTTTGTTGCTCGATAAGTTCCGGTGTGGTACGGTTGCCGTAACTTATGCCGCAGGTATAAACACTGCCGCTATACTCCATGTGCGTCAGTCGGCAGGTTGCTTTGTAGCAAGCTAAAAATTCGTCTATGGTGTAGCCCATCGCCCCCTTGTGGCTATACAATGCTTCGGGTGCTCCCGTTGTGAAAGAGAGAAC
>ULNO01031752.1_pt1 | contig 11811 bp, 10 predicted proteins | sample 1951961 | NCBI WGS metagenome assembly ULNO01 (sample SAMEA4835581, study PRJEB28245) | human gut metagenome | biome: gut microbiome; material: fecal sample | place: Denmark | collected 2008
ATTAAATTATTTGTAGACATGGATGGGACACTCGCGACTTGGAAGTTAGCGGCCTCAATGGAGGAGTTACTTCAAAAGAATTATTTCCGAGATTTACCTCCATATCAATCAGTTGTCGAAGCTATACGACTTATTATCAACTGTAAGCCAGAAGTTGATGTTTATGTTCTTTCGGCATATATGCCAGAAAACGAAACATCTGTTGATGAAAAAGGCGAATGGCTTAACGAGTTTCTCCCGGAAATCGACAACGAACACCGTATTTTTGTACCATGCGGATGTAGTAAGGTTTCCTTCGTTGAAACTCTCTTTGACTGCCATGTAGATGATAGCTTCGTTCTTTTGGATGATTACTCTATCAATCTGCATGAGTGGGAGAGAGGAAATGGACGAGGAATCAAACTTCGCAATGGAGTTAACGGCACAACCGGAACATGGGTGGGGCATGAAGTGACAAGGTTTGAAGCCCCAGAACATATCTATCGGCACATATGCGACATTATGTTGCCAAATGACTAAGGGTTATACCCGGAAATGTAAGGAGCACAAAAGATGTATAAAATTTTGAAGCGCGGATACTATTACGGCAACACACATAAGCCAGAGGAAGAATTCTTGCCGACATCATATCCAACAGAAGAGATGGCGTATATGGCGGCAGAGTTAAGTGCCTTCGAGGCCGCACAGGAGCTTAATTTCAGCAACCGGGAAAACAACGGTAGTGCAGAAAGCGTCTTCTTTGCAGTCGATGAAGACCAAGACGATTTCGACTTTGTGGTTCGTTGCTGGGATGGCGATGATTATCAGGTTGAAAGCCGCTATAAGGTTGTTGAAGAAAACTAGGAAGGATGTGAACGGGCAATTTTCCCATGACTGAAGTCGCGGGTCTCCTTGCCCATACTTATGAAATTTTCGAACAGAAAAAGCGACGAGAGCGTTGATAAACGCGTACAGTTCTTACTAGATTCGATTTATGAAAAAGAGGGCTTTCGTTGCAAAAGACCAAACGACGAAAAAATCGATAAGCGTGGAGTTGACATTATGCTTCACTCACCCAATACGGACTCAATCCTTTGGGTTGATGAAAAATGCGCAACACACTATTGGGACAGAAACCTCGATACCTTTAGCTGTGAACTAACTTGCAATCGAACAAAGGACCACCTTGGTTGGTTTGCACAGGAAAGAAACGGCTACAGTGCAACAACACATTACATGTTTGTGAGGGTCAGAGCACTTGAAAAGGAACTTGTTCACATCAGCTCATTGGAACTTGCTCTGATTAACAAACATGACCTTCAGACGTACTTTCGACTGTCTGCAGATTGCAACGCAGATACACCAACAAGCGAGGTTATCACGAAACTGTTCGGACAAACTCCGGTAGTTGAAGTGAATAAAAACTTAAAAGTGAGAAAATGCGAAATCTTCCCGGAATTTCCGGTAAACGCAATCTTCTCGAAAGAGCTTCTGTTGGATATGGCTATCTGGTCAAAAACATACGATAGATTCGAAGTACGTGATGCTATTGTTGCACACAAAGCAAAACTCTTTAAGGAAAGAGAGGAACTTCGGAAATGAGCAATAAAAGAAAAGACTACATCTCTTGGGATGAATACTTTATGGGAGTTGCAGAACTCTCGGCAATGCGAAGCAAAGACCCGAACAGTCAGGTTGGCGCATGTATTGTACGGGACAATAAAATTCTATCCCTTGGTTATAACGGAATGCCCATCGGATGTGGTGACGACATTATGCCTTGGGGGAGAGAAGGTGAAAATCTCAATACTAAATACATGTATGTATGTCACTCGGAGCTGAACGCAATTCTGAACGCGGGAAAGGATTTGCATGGTTCTACCATGTATGTCACGCTTTATCCATGCAACGAATGCGCAAAAGCAATTATCCAGTCTGGTATCAAAAAGGTCATCTTCTTGGATAACAAGTACAAAAACACAGAAAACAATATCGCGGCGCGATTCCTTTTCAAGACTGCTGGTATCGAAACTGTCCAGTACACAAAGTCAAGTCGTGAAGTATCGTTGTCGCTCTAAGCACTATAAGCCGCTCACTCTGTGGGCGGCTTTTTTTCTCGTCTTTTGTTGGTATAGTAATAAGAGAAATTCTAGGGGGTTACGAAATTGAGTTGCTTGGATTAAACCACTCGATTTTGTAAATACCTATCAACGAAAGGATAAAAATGCCATGTTTACAATGATATTTGTAATAGTCTTTGTGCTGGCGTTGCCCGGAAATGTTACGATGTTCACAAACGAAGCTCGCGGAACATCAGTATCGGGCGAGGAAAATGTCACAAGAAATTTGGAAGATGAAAATCAGTGGTATGACGGCGTAAAGAATGTCATAGGCGATGCAAATGGAGATGGCACATTTACTCTAGGAGATATTGTTTCAAGTGTCATGTCATTTTTCAACGGAGGGATATCACAAGAAGACAAGAGTGCAGCAATTGCAGAAGATGGAGGCGTTGCTGCTTATGATAAAGAATATACGGACTATACAGATGCCTTCAACTCTCTGACGAAGCTAAGCGCAAAGGCAATGAAGAAAGGCATTGAAAAAACCACGAAAACAGCAAGAAAACGAGCAGAAAAAGTACAGTCCTCTGGCAACAAGATAGTTGATAAGCTTTACAGCTCAGACGATTCTGAATATACAATCTGGGATGGCGATGACTACTGGGATTCATGGGAAGGAACAATGTATGAGGGTCATCAAGAGTATAGAGCGGGAACATTCAACTACAACGATGGAAATACATACAGAAACAGCTATACAGGTGATGAAACAAATATAACCGTTAATACCCCTGTACAAGATGGAGACGACGAAAGTGTAAGCCAAGATTTGGCAATCAAAACAGTAGTTCTTCAATCATGCGCAACAAGCGCAGTTACAAAAAAAGACTCTGACGATGCATCTAGTGACAGTACCTCCGATACCAGCAATGAAATCGGAGTCTATATGGATTTTGGTGATAGTGATGTCACGGAAGACGACAAGAAAACCGCCGAATACCAGATGACTCGTATTATTGCAGAAGTTGCGGGAAGAGGACTGTCCATGTCTGATTTGAAATCAGATGAAGAAACGGATAGTATCTATGCCATAACAATGACTGCGACACCGGAAGTAAGCTATAAACGGCAAGCAGTAGAAATAGAGTATGATACAGGACAAACAAGAACTGAAACAGAGGAATTTTACAACGAATATCTTCACGAAAAGATGACACGTCAGGTTGAAGTTCCTATAATGGCATGGCGTGTTGACCATTATGATTGCTATGTAGATGTTACAGTAACACCGACCTACAAAGTTACCCTTGCAACAAACGTAAAACAGAAAATCATAGATACCATGGAAAAGAAAATGCAAAGCGATGAAGACAAAACCGCATTTGAATCAATGGTAAGTGATATGTTTGATACACAGTATGAACAAGTGTGTACATTATACGGCGTACCGTCTTTTGACGATTATAATAACGGAGGAGGCGGTTCATACTCCTCAATGACTCCAGAGGAAGCCGCCGCACTTCTCGAACGGTTACAAAATTTGGATGGACTTTCATCACGGCAACAACGAATCATTGATTTGTGCTATAAATTGGTAGCGGCAGGAGATGACGTGCAAGCAGTTGCAAGAAGTCTTAATATCCGCATTGAAGGCGGCAAATGTCAACGATTTGTGGCTGACTTATACGCCTCCGCAGGTCAAACACGAGTGTCATACGGTTCAGCACAGGACGCCGCAAACACATTAACATTGTATCAAACAACACCGGCAAACGGTTCATGCGTTTATGCTTATAGTTCATCGGCACCAAGCGCTGGACATGTTGGAATCTATATTGACGGGCAAGTGTACGAATGTATAGCAGACAAATATGGAAATGGTCTGTTCCATGTTATGGACTTTGAGGCTTGGAAAGCTCAAGGCTATATCACATATCGCGGCTGGGCAACAAACAACTGGGACATTTCACAATAAATACCCTATTTACCGAAAGGAAGTGAAGGGAGAGGTTTTTCCCGCAATTTATGAAGAAAAAAATGAACACAAAAGAAAAACTATCTGTAATTGCACTATTTTTGCTAATTGCAATTATAGCGGTTACAACGATTGCACTTTTCTTCTTAAAAAAGCCAAATGATGATACAAAAGAGCAGGTTGAAGTAACAGAAACACCGCAACCTGAAGCAACTGCAGAACCAACGGCTGAACCAACAGAACAAAACTTTGAATTATTGGAAAGCAAAGCTCCAACAAATCAAGGTATAACAAACTATAGTGAAGTAAAAGGCGAAAATGGACTGAGAAAGGATGAGAACAAAACCTTTGTTGATGAAAACGCAACAGATGAATACATTGTAAGTGATGTTTCCACACTCGTAGGGAATCACGTGTATCGTCAAAATGAAACGATGGCAACCATTAAAGAGGGTAGATTCTATCAGTTTTATGGCAATGAAATAAGCTGGTGTGATGCTGATGGTTGGTCAGACGACCTTTATCTTCCTAGAAAAGAATTCACCGGAGAAAGGGTCTATGTTGTTGATTATCCGGACGAAGTTGAAAAATTTCATACGCAATGGAAAAACGGACAAGCAATTCTAAACAAAACCGAAAAAGGTAAAGAAGGAAACATCATCCTAAATGGTCGCTTATTAGAAAACTGCCAATTCATTAGCTATAACAACGACTATTATATCCCTTTGGCAAATATCGCTCAGGAACTCAATAAACAAGCTTGCTACAAAGATACCACAAATGCCACTTACGATATTCCATTGGAAACAGGTGATGGTCTTTCAATTTTAAAGGTCCCATACGATGCATCCACCATTGGATACGTAACCAATAAAAAATTTGTAACCGGAAACAACTCGGAAGATGCGGGCGATGATGCATGGACAGAAGAATTCCACGCAGGAGCAGGAAATTCTTGCTTTGTTCCACAATCTGAGTTGTCACGCTACACAGGCTGGTACATCTACACAAATGGAAGCGTGGTTTCCATCGTGACAGACAAACTAAGCGTTACCGATAACGTTGTGTGCAAAATGGACCAAGGAAATCGCTCAGCAAAAGCTCAGATGGAGAATGGCGGAACGGTTACACGAACCAATACGGCAGATGAATTGGAAAGACTGCTTGATACAGATGAGGAAGATACAGATTCGGAATCTGATGTAGAAAATCCGGATAACGACATCACATCAAACGAGCGCAATATAGACGTTCAAGGACAAGTTGATTCTGCAGAAGCAGAAAATTAAAACATGACAACAAAATTAAAGCCGTCCCTTAATGGGACGGCTTTTTGCTGGCTATATCAGTTCACTGGGGCTTCTTTATCAAACGCCACAACAAGTTGAGCGCATTTTAAGGCTGACGAATAAGTACAATACCTAACAGGCACATGAGCACCTTTAGCGATGGTAACAGCCTTCCAATAAGTTGGGTGATTCAAAGAATTTGCTTGAATCCACACAACATCTGCACTTTTAATTTGTGAAGCAACAAGCGAATCCGTAAAAATCGCATCAGGCAACATAGAACGCATAGAACTAAGCCAAGATGGATGTCCGCCAACAATAATGTGTTTTTTGGTAAGGTGATATGGAAATTCAATGCCAGAGGACAAATCATCACTTATATCCGGTGTGGTATCTTCTGCGGATTGAGACAAAGAATAAAGAAGGTCACGCAATTCAGCAATTTCATCTTTCTGAGAATCAATAGTCGCTTGCATAGCGGAGATAGTCTGATTTGCTCTTGATTCGGCTTTCTTGGCGTCATAAGATGCTTTTTCTAAGCGGTTATTCTCTTTTTTCAAAGAAGAAACATCATTGCAAAGAACTTCATTGTTCTTCTTTTCAATCTCCAACTCTTCTTGCGTCGTCTTAAGCTCTTCAGCAACATCGGTTGAATCGAATGTAATCTTATTTTTTATAGCCTGAGACAACATAGTAGTTGTAAGGAACGGAACAAGTTGCTCTTTTTCAGTAATACCAAGCTCCTTGGCCTTTGCGAGAGCTAAACTATTGAAGTGTTGTGAATCTCTTGGCATCACGATGTCAGTCATCAAACACAATGCACGAGCATAATTGATACGATAAACTTCTGGAGTATCATCGTCATTTTTTACATCGGGAGAGGTTTCCTCAAGAGTAAATGAATCCCAGTTAAAGTCAATCGCATCTCCGCTCGAAATTCCAGAAGATGATTCATTTGCTGAACCACTATACAGCGAAAATGCTTGGCGTTCATTGGGTGAGTAAGTCCAAGGCAAAGCAGCGCTGCACAGCCCTAAAATTCGTGCAACAGGATAATAAAGCCACGCAATGCTATCACAACGGTCAAGCAAATACAAAAAGGCAAAACAGTATTCGTATGGGTCGTCAACTAAATCGTTAGCAATAATAGAAGCAACCTCAGAACCGTATCGTTTTTCAAGTTGTGCCTTTGTTAGTGAAGTGGACATTAAAGCGTCAATAGTAAAGTATCGAAACTCATCGGTAGCCTGCTGACCTTTTCGCTCAAGTTCAGCGTACTTTTGTTCGTACAAATCCGGCTTTGACGAAACAGCCTCAATTCGCAAGAACCTATCCAAAAGAGGGTCAATCTCGCACCCTTGACGAGAAGTAACACCAGACTGTGCGGCAAATTCAGAAGGGGAGGGAACAGAAAGTATTGAGACCGTCTGGTTCGCAGCAGGAAACATTCTTTTTGCCTGTTTCTCAAATTTCGGATTCCAACCAACATATTTACCGAACTCGTTGATTTCTTCGTACTGTTGACGCTGCAAAGCTATACCAGTTTTGTATATTTCATATTCACGAGTTTCATATACAGAAAAAACAGAAAAATACTGGTCTACTTCATACCAAACTTTCTTTTCAAATTTTTCTGTTGCTCTCTTGATAGATTCTTTACTAATAAGTGAAAGCAACGCTTCAAACGTATTTCTTGAATTGCAATTCTGTCTATTTTGCCCTCTGATAGTATAGCTATCAGTGAGAAAAAACTTCTCCGGTGCTCGAACAGGCTTTTGGATTCCGGTACAATCACGATTTCTGTTTCTTATCACACAAACCATACTTGCTAAAACGGCATCGTCATATTTTGGATGATGACAACTATACGAAAGGTAATAGTTCATAGACTCATCATTGCGAGGCAAAAGCGCTAAGGCTTTTTTGATATTACCACTAGCATCAATTTCATCCAACATCCAGATTGCCATGGCAATCGTAAAGCCGAAGTTTTGTTCTATAACATCATATGAAGGACCACAAACACTTGTGAAACCAGCCCAGTCGCAAACAAGATTGCATTTTTGTCTTTCCTTCAACTGGTGACGTTCATCTGACATCATACGATAAGTAGGTAGATGTTTTCGGATAATCGAAACTGCCATCTGTGAGTATTCAACGGCAACATCAATTCTTTTCTTCATAGAATCATTGTCAAGACCAAAAACAGAAGGACAATCATCGTAAGAGCCAGTCCTATTACAAAAAGCCAGAGAATCTCGAAATCTCTCTGTAATAATAGATTTGGCTGACCCTTCTCTATAGTATCGTCTCAAAGGACTTTTAGAAACTCCCATGTTTTTATACCTCTTAAATCAAGAAAAATTAAACAAAAACCATCACACAAACGCTATTGATGTATTTATTATATCATATTTTGCATTGCCTAGCATCCGCTTTAAAGGCAATTACAGCGCAGCGACCATGCTTTATACACGCTAAAACGGTTGCGAGAAGATGCACTGAATGATATAATTAAGTTATCAAAAACAAGCACAAAACACCTACAGAAAGGATGTGAATGACGCAAAAGCATAAAACTGTGCGAATCTGCGTCGAAACTTATGAAATCAATGAGCATGAAAAAAAATAAGGCTTTGCTGGCTGAATGGTCAACCCCGCAGGACCTGTTCGACAAGCTGGACGCGGAATTCGGGTTCACTTTGGATGTGTGTGCGCAGCCATTCAACGCCAAGTGCAAGAAGTTCTTTACACCTGATGATGATGGACTTTCACAGGACTGGGGTGGCGAAACAGCTTTCTGTTGCCCACCGAGCGGAAAGAAATCCTTCCGCGAATGGACTGCAAAAGCCCGAAAGGAATCAAAGAAGAGAAAAACAACGGTTGTTATGCTTTTGCCCGTAAGCACCGATTCCGAGTGGTTCAAGGAAAATATTTATCACCAAAAAGGTGTCACCATTCGATTCCTGCCGGAGCGTGTAAAGTTTGAAAATCCGACTGTCCCATCTTGGGTCAATGGTAATAAATCCGGGTCTGCGGGCGCTATGAGACCGTCTATGATTGTAATTTTCAAAGGAAATAAAAAAGCCTTTAAGGTCGAATGATTTTTCTGTTTAGTCAAAACAAAACGAAAGTATACTACAACCTGAAGCTTACAGAACGGTTCTATAAAGAAACTACGCGAATAGGTTTTCTGCTCCTTGCGCTCGTTTCAATGAGAGTCAATATAGTTGCACAAGAGCGAGATACGATGTTTATAAATGACTGTATCGCAAATGCAAATGCAAAACAAATTGCGGTAGAAGCATCTTATGACACTGTAAATATCTACGAGCAAATGAGCCTAATTGCAATCAAAAACCAGCTCCAAAACACAATCAAAAGTGATTTACATGTTCTTTCCCAAAAAGCAAAAGAACAAGATGAAGTTGTAGCAAGTAAGCAAAAGGTACTCCCCGTCGAAACAATCTATCAGCGCCCTTCTTTACCAAACGGATGCGAAATAACATCAGCAACTATTGTGCTGAATTATCTCGGCTTTCATGTTGATAAACTCACAATGGCAGATGTTTACCTACCAAAACAATATCCATTTTATGCCGTAAACCCAAATGTCGCATATATGGGAAATCCAAGAGGCAATGGGTGGTATTGCTACGCGCAGCCTTTGGTAAAAGCAATCAACAGCTATCTGAAGGATGTCGGAAATACAGAATATAAGGCAAAAGACATTACGGGTTCTTCCGTAGATGAACTTAAGCAATATATTAGAGAGGGCAATCCGGTAGTGTTCTGGGGAACCATCAATTTCGCGTTTCCAAGAAAAAGTGGGAAATACGTTTTACCAACAGGTGAAAGACCTTATGTCAATCTTCATTGTCTAGTCCTTAAGGGATTCGATGAAGAATACATGTACATAGCCGACCCGCTCGGATATACAAACAAAGTTAAGATTGAATGGTGGACACAAATCTACAAAAGTATGGGTAGTCGAGCCGTCATAATTACGAAAGGACAGTGAAGCATCTTTCTATGTTTACAAAAATCATGTCTTTATTCTGCGTTGTTGCACTTGCAATTGTTCCGTTGGCAAGCATCACTCCGATGATTCACGACAACGGTGATGCAATTACTGCAAGTAATGCAGAACCGATATACGCAACAGCAGAAACAGCAACAGCAGAATCTGCAGATGAAACCTATTACGGTAAACTTGAATTAACTGAAACGGGAACTCCTGAATGCATCTCCATCAACGCTCCAGATGGTTGGACCTTAGAGACAATTGATGACGGTGTTCCTATCTTCTCAAACGACGATGCCATTGTCGGATTTGCTAGTTATAGACTTCCTTGCACAAAGCATCAAACGCTTGAACTAATGACAGAAATGCTCTCGCAAGCAGTCGGAGCAGAAAAAAAATACTACATGACTGATGACGGCATGTGGTATCGCTATGAAGTCAAAGATGAAGACCTAACAACAGGACATAGCTGGTATTATATGCACATCGATACAGATAAAGGCGATTCTTATGCTACGGTTGTATCTGTATATATTCCAGAGAAATACTCGAACGAATTCGACGAATCAAAAATCACAGATTTTCTTGCCACCTGTGAATTTCCCAACAGAGAGGAGTCAATAACCCACGACTAAAGTCGTGGGCTTGCGTCAGTAAGCCTACACTTTAGAAGTGTCCGAAAAGATATGTTGACTACCCTATGCGCATTAAGTTGCGCCCCGTTATAAGCGAATAGATAGTTACCGTGTGGCGTTAATCCTAACTGCACGCTCTAAGACAACACATCACGTAAAGCCGAGGTAAAGCCGACAGGTGTGGCTGTATTAAACCGTTTATGACCTTGGGGAAGGATTTTTACCCTCTTCGGAGGAGTGAGCAGCTTCCTTTTAGCTGCAATTTTATCGAAAGGAGCATAGCATCATGCAATATGTGTATGTACTTAACAAGCATGGCGAGCCCTTGATGCCGTGCTCACCCGGAAAGGCTCGTCTGTTGTTAAAACGACAAAAAGCATGCGTTGTAAAACGCACACCGTTTACCATCAAACTCCTGCACGAAAGTGCAGGATACAAGCAACCTATCACTTTGGGCGTTGACGCTGGTAGCAAACATGTAGGTCTTTCTGCATCTACCGAGAAGCGAGAACTCTACAGTGAGGAGTTCACTCCACGCAACGATGTAGTAGAATTGCTATCTACGCGCAGGCAGAACCGCTGTTCAAGACGCAATCGCAAAACTCGTTACCGTACGCCAAGATTCAATAACCGTGTACACAGCAAACATAAGGGTTGGCTTGCGCCTTCTGTGGAAGTAAAAATCCAAGAGCACATTACCGTTATCAAGCGCATCTGCCGGATTTTACCTATCACTCTTGTAAGAGTAGAAACTGCAGAGTTTGACACACAGCGCTTAAAGGCGATGCTCGCCGGAAAGCCTCTGCCGGTAGGAACCGACTACCAACTTGGTGAGATGTACGACGAATACAATGTTCGCCAGTATGTTTTGAAGCGTGATAACTATACCTGCCAATATTGTGGTGCTCATACCACTGCAAAGAAAGCCGTCAAGCTGCATGTACATCACCTTGAAAGCCGTAAGGTTGGTGGCAACGCCCCAAGTAACCTTATCACTTTGTGTGTCACTTGCCACAACAACCTCCATAAAGGGAAGATAACACTTGACGGCAAAAAACGCGGTAAAACGCTTCGTGATGCGGCTTTTATGGGTATCATGCGCAACACACTACTGACACGCCTACGCAACGAACTTAATATTCCGGTCCAAAACACTTATGGCTATATAACCAAGTTGCTACGTGAGCAAAACGACATAAAGAAAAGTCACGTCAACGATGCTCGCTGTATAAGTAAGCATCCGCTGGCTGAACCTTGCAGTGTTTGTTACCGCACGAAAGCAATCCGCCATCATAATAGGCAAATCCATAAAGCGAAAATTCTGAAAGGTGGCATTCGAAAAGCCAATCAAGCACCCTATATCGTTAAAGGTTTTCGCCTCTGGGATAAGGTGCTCTATGACGGGCAGGAATGTTTTATTTCAGGACACAGGTCATCGGGATATTTCGCTTTAAGAAAACTCGATGGTACAGCCATTACGAATAGCATTTCATTTAAAAAATTGTGGTTATTAGAGCCTGCAACAAACTATTTAATAGAAAGGATGTGAACGGGCAATTCTTCCCACGACTAAAGTCGCGGGTCTCCTTGCCCTAATTTATGAAAAAAATCAATGCCAGTTTTTATTCTAAAGATTATCAGAACAAATATTCTGTAAGTGCGTCAATTCGACGAGCGACCAATCAGAATAATGTGGCGGGCAACGACCCGACATGTTTACCGCTTTACGACAATGAAATGGCACACGATAGTATTGTTGTAAGTGTTTTTGACGGAAGACAGTCAAATGCTATCGCATCATGTATTGTCCACGTTTCTGATATGTTTGCCAGCGACATGGCACGTC
>ULNO01019329.1_pt1 | contig 11778 bp, 14 predicted proteins | sample 1951961 | NCBI WGS metagenome assembly ULNO01 (sample SAMEA4835581, study PRJEB28245) | human gut metagenome | biome: gut microbiome; material: fecal sample | place: Denmark | collected 2008
AGCGGATTTACCGCCGTTCTCGAATGTTGAGAAATAATCTCCGTAACCGCCGTAAAGAACACTCAGACCTACTATAAGAGCCTTTTCTTTTTCATCAGTCGAATTAGGGTCAAGTTTTATTACTTCTTTACCTGTATCACCCGAAAACTGCGTAAACTCCATAGTCTTGCCGCCTGTCTTTTGTGCCGGCAGCTGTGGGTCAATACAATAACCGACCTCACCGTTGATAAGGAATTTATATGCGTCAAGTTTGCCTGCACTTCCGTTGTCAATAAGAACTAACGGATTTTTCGAAGATTGAATCAATACCTTGCCGCCGATTTCACTAAGCCCTGTATATGAATAAGCACTTGCCGAAATATTAGCAACAGGCAGCATAGCAAAGATTGTTGTTAATGCAACTGCCAATGATGTTAGCTTTTTAGGTTTACAAAAAGAAATAATTGCCGACTTTAGCTTTTTAAATTTGTTCATAAAACTCTCCTTTCAATGAGATAGTATGTATTGTGAGGGGCGGTGGACTTCTGCTCATATTGGTGCTCCTTTCAGATTTTTTGGTATAAAAAAGCAGTCAAGTTTTTATACTTAACTACTTTATATGTTATATAAATTTTTAACCATTTATAAAGTTCGCATTTATATCATTCTAAATAATTATGTAATAAACGCATCAATGAATTATAAACACGTTTTTGAAGTATTGATTCATAATAATTAAGGGTACAGATTTCGTGGCAAGCTTCTGAATACTTTTTCTTTTCAAGTGCTTGCATAATAAGCAAGAGATTTATATAAAAAGAATAGTAACTATGTCGCTTTATTATTATTTGTTTTTCAGGTGTAAAATTTTTTAGTTCAAAATAAAATTTTGTCAATATTCTTTTTGCTTTAACCTCATCATAATCTATAAAATAATTATGATAAGCCTCTAAAGGCTCAATGACGGATCCTAATTCCTTAATGCCTTTTCTTTTCATTTTATCACCGTTTCTAATAGATGTAAAAAATCACACATTTTGAATATAAAAAAGCAGTCAAGCTCTTGCTTAACTGCTTTAATTGATGTGTTTAATTTTCATATATATATATCAATACCAACCTGCTGCTCTTACGAGAGTTGTTTTTGTTTCATAATGACCTTTTTCGGGAACTTCTACGGTTTCATAACCGACTAAAGTATCAACCATTTCATTACGATAACTTGAATTTTCTCCATTAAGCATATGTTGTTTTCCGTGTTCGGCACAATTATCTGTAATATCTGCACCGCAGGTATTACAAATTGTTCTATCGTGTGTTTCGTAAATCGGTTTCTGCCAAGTGTAGCCTTCCTCATCAACTACCCACACTTTTTCGGTCTTATACTCTGCATCGTACCAAGTTTTTCCCTCGTGCGGGTCTTTTGTTGCAGGCTGTGTAGCCGGTGCCGGTTCAGGCTTACTTGAAGATGATGAGCCGGAGCCGCTTGACGGCTTGCTCTGACTTGAGCTGCTTGATGAACCGCTTGAGCCTGAATTGCTTGCAGGCTTGTTTGTGCTGCCTGATGAGCCGTTGCTCTTGCTTGTCTGACCGTTGCCGGCATTGTTATTATTGTTGTTATTCTGATTGCTGTTGCCGTTGCTGTTATTGTTGCTCTGACCGCCGTTGTTCTGCTTGCTGTCGGTCTTTGCTGCATTCTGTGCATTAACTTCCGTAGCTTTTTCCGACTTATCCGCAGGCTGTGTCTGCTTAACCTCAACAACCTTAGTTGCTTCTTCTATATGAGTGTTACCCTGTGAATCGGTAACTACCTGTGTAACTGTCTGAACAGATGTACCGATTACTTCATCAGCCGTTGCAACAGGCTGTTTATTTCCGCAAGCGGTCAGCATAGCAATAATGACCGCCGCCACCGTTACTGCCGCAACCGCAACAATACCAATAGCCTTTTTCTTATTCGTCTTTTTCTCTGCTGATTCATTCGTATTTGTAATGTTTGTGTTCATTTCCTGTGTAGTCATAACTCTGACCCCTTTCGTATATGTCTTTATATCTTAATTTTACAATTCACATTTTTGTTTGTCAAATATTAATTATTAAATTCAAAAAATCTCAGCAAAGAATTTTCTAAGCTGAGATTTTGCAATACTTATTTTTTTATGTATTCTTTTAATTTCTTAATATCGTGTGTAATTTCTTTGCCTCCGTTGTACTTATCAATCCAATAAGAGTGAATTTCGCATATTAATAAAGCAATACCGTTAATAACCAATAATGGGAATAATATAATATCCATATTTATAACTATAACATTTTCAACATATGAGAACAGATCATAATTGTTTATATGATAATCTAATATAGAAGGAAACTGTTTGTTGCAAATAAAATAGGCAAGAGGTGTTTTTATTAAAGAAATTACACCTAATGAAATTTCAATTATAGCATTGCAAGTTTTTGCTACCTTTGTATTAGCAATAAGGTTAATTATTATGAAGAGTATCGGAAAAACATATAAAGATTTAGTGTAGTTCATAACTATTATTGAAATAAAAAAATTAATAAGTATAGAAGTAATTATGAACATTCTTAATGATGTAAATGGAGTAATTATATATTTTGAAAAGTTTTCAAAAAGTGATAATAAATACAGATAACAACATATAATAGTGCCACAGATTGCAAATGCTGAATAAATTTTTAGACAACCAAATGCTGTTGTTGTTAAGATTAATATGATAAAAAATGCTTGATTAACAAACCTAAATGTTTTATTTGATGTAATTTTTTTTATTTTAGGTCTTAAATAATAGCTTAATTGCATTATTTTAATTTGTATCTTCCATATGAATGAAAAAACAATATCTAAACATTTAAAAATATATTTCATAATATAATTTACCACCTCTTGGATAAATTATATCATTTTTTATCTTTATTTTCAATCCACAGTAACCGTATCGGAATAGGAAGAGATACAAGAATTGCAATGAAAAATATGGGAATAGATTTACATATAAATATATACATAGTTAATATCATTAATAATTGCGTTGGAAAAGTATATATATCATCTTGCAATTTTTTAACACTATTATAAAATAACAAAAAGGCTGATAAAAATATAATAGATAACCATAAGTGTAAGTCTAAGTCCATCAGTATATAATAGAAGAATTGACATACGCAAGAGAAAGCGATAGTTTCCGAACTGATTTTTTTGTTTTTGTTTTTTACTGTAATCCATAAAATTTTGATAATACATATCACTATAATTAAATTTGCTATAATTAAAAGGTATGGAGCTACAGAACTAAAAAGTATTATATATATTATTTCTCTTTCTTGCATATAGCTAATCTCCTTATTTCATATAATAAAAAAACAGTCAAGTTTTTATACTTAACTGCTTAAATGTGATATAAAATTATTTTGTTAAACGCAATCCTGAAATTTTAATATATCCAATTTCATCTGTTATATATCTGTCATCGGCAAATACGGTAAAACAAATTTCTTTTATTTCTTTCCATGAATCCCGGGAAGACATTTTTGCTAATGGTATAATGTGATGCTTGTTTTCAAGCGGAAAGTCGATAAATTGACTTTGCTGTACATTCTTTATTTGAAATTGCACTAATTTAATACTTTGAGAAGTATCAAGTGAAAATTCTAAATTATAATTTTCATCGTAGTAATTTTCTAAATTTATAAAAGGGGTAAAAGAAAGTAAAATCATTGCAAATTGGCATCCGGGCAATTGCTTTACTTTTTCGGGCATTGTAATCTTTGCTTTAATAACAGGGCCGTTACTTTCGTTTTCTATATTACAAATATCTCTTGTTACATCATACGATTTTACAATTTGTATTGGACAATATTCATTAAATCTATCGGTAAGATAAAATGTACTGTTATTTGTTTCTTTGGGCTTTTGTGAGTTATTATAATTATTAATAACATCACCTTCAATATTACCGAATACATTACCGTTTACAACACCTATATTTTGAGAAACAGTTGGCTTTATGTATTTAGCAAATTCTAATGCTTTTTGGATTTCTTCGTCAATATTAATATATTCTTTAAGTAATCCTTCGGATTTCAAATATACATCAGGTGTATTATTTATATATTTACATATTTTATCAAGTGATTTATCGTCCAGTATCCAATTTGATAATTTGTTTTTGAGAAAGTCTTTTGTAACAGAAGTTCCCTTCTTTATTAAATCCCAAACTGCACTGCTTACAATTCCGGAAGTTAGTTCATTCATAGTATCCCTCTTTTTATTAATGTGTTGTCATATTGACTTTTAAATTTTTATAATATATAATGTAGTTACAGAGGAAACCGTTTAAAGCGGTTAGCCGAAATTGTTTAATTAATTATAAAAATAATCGTTCAACAAGTTTTAGCGGGCTGTTGGGCGATTATTTTTTTATGTATTTAATGATCTCAAGAAGTTCTACTAACAAAATAATCAGTAATACTAACTCGGTCATACATATCACCCCCTTATTCGGGAGTGCTAACCGCCTTATATCCTCTGCAACTACTCCATAAAGCCTTTAGGCTGAATGGTAGGTATTACATATGTTGTGTAAAATTATTGTTAAAATGTTGTGCTTGATTTAATTCTGATTGCAATTCAAGTATTTGTTTCTGTTGCTCAACAGAGAGTGTTTGCAATCGTTCAACTTCTTTCATTAAGTTGTTGATAGATTCCACATAATTTTTTATGCTGCGTTGCTCATCAGTTAGATTTTCATATTTATATTTACTCCTTTCAATTTCTTTAATAAGCATTTTATCGACATTATTTAATAAACTGTAAATTTGGTTATCATTATTTTCTAATGATTTTTGTGCCTTTTCTATGTTTTGTTGTGTATCTTTATTTTCGCTACGAATTAAGTCCTTAACTTTTTCGTTGTCAGTACTTAAATCTTTTTGGCCTTCTTTTATTGATTTATGTTCATTAGATAACTCCTTGTTGCTTTTTACTGATTTAACTATATCAATGATAACTCCGGTTAAAAGTACAAGGCAACTGCAAAAAACAACCCAATCCATCATATTGCTCCAATTTATCGATTCATCTATATTAAAGTGCATATATTTCACCCCTATTCTACAATTAACATTTTTGTTTGTCAATCACATTATTTCTATTAAACAATGTGATTGACAAAGTTTTCTGACTTTTTTACATTAATAATTTGCATGTGATATAATATGTATATCAAAAAATTAAGGAGATGTTATTTTTGAAAATTAATGAATTAAACGAGTATGCTTATGAACATTTTTTCGAAATTGATGATTTAAAGAAATCTTATTATAAGTACACTCAGTTACACCAAGTAGTCGAAAGGTGCCAACATATTGAAAAAATCGACAAAAGGAAAATCAACAGATTAATTAAGGAGTTTAAATGTATATGCAAAAAATTAATTAAGCGTGATGAAAATTTTGATATTGAAGAGTACACATTATATATGCAGGCATTAGTTACCATTAATGTGAAAATTCAGAAAATATTATCCGATTGGAGATACCGAAAAAATAAAGAAATATCTGATATTGAAAAAGAATACAAAAAGGTTAATAATTACTTATCTTATGCTAATTCGTCTTTTGAAGTTATTATTAATAATCATTATACATTTGTTGGTATAATATTAATTTTTGCAATGTTGATTGGTGAATTTATTTTCTTTATTGCAACTGAAAATATTGTAGGAACATTATTAGATATTTTATTTTCAGTTATATTGTTTATACTTTATTTTTTGTTTGGTAAAAAAATAATGCATAGTTTTTACATTGATCGTATAAATCGAACAATAAGTAAAAATACATATATAAAATCATTAAAAATGAAAAAAGCTAATAAATATTTAAAATATATTTTAAAATCGAATAAATAAAAATATTACACCTATGATTTCAACAGCAAACCAAGTAGCTGCTATTAATATTCCGTATTTGTCTATATATTTTATTTTCCTGTAAATTTTAACAGTGTTGTAAAGTGAAATAGCTATAAAAATCGGTGAAATAATTATCATAATAAGAAATAGTATAATCATAAATTTCCTTCCATTTATATAGTAATAAGTTATGTTTAGTACAAACACTGCAGTTCCGCACTAACTGCAGTGTTTCTTCATTTTAATAAAAGGAGAAGGGGTATGTAAGGTGCGGTTTATTCTTTAATTTCACTTAAACTGAATAGATTTAAATTTTGGACAATTATAAAATGAATTGCTCCACTTGAGGTTTTTATTATAAGCATAAACAGTTGTAAGTTTGCTGCAATTATTGAAAGCCTTATCGTTAAGCTTTCCGATATTTTGAGGCAAAGTTACTGTTGCGATTTTTGAATTGTTTGAAAATGTATTAGAACCGATTTCGGTAACTACATAGTTGTAGCCGGGGAGAAATCCCGGTACTGTTACATTTGTATCATTGCCAAAATATGATTGAGAAATCAACTTTGAATTACTGCTCATTTGAAATATAAAATCACCATATACAATGATTGATTTTGATAGATATTGTTGTAGCAAAGATATGTCGTTAATATCCAATATTCCGCTACGGTCAAAGTCAGCGTAAGCAGGATAGAATTTTATTTTTTTATCTCCTGTAAGATATTGTTGTGTTAATGATACATCTACAACATTAATAACTCCGTCAAGGTTTACATCACCCATTTTCGGTGCTGCGTTTACCGGTGATGATAATAATGCTGTTAATAAGCTAAGTACTGCTAATGAAGCACAAATTATTCTTTTAATTTTCATATTTACCTCCTTGTGGGGTGTTGGGCTGTTCCAAATGTTTTGAAACAGCCCTGTATTTCTATCATCGGGGAACGATGAGAAGAAAACTATGTATTTGATATAAGTTCAATGAGTTTTTCTTTTGAAAAGAACTTTCTTAAATATCTGCGTATAAACTCATCAAGTTCATTGTAAGCAACTGTATATTTATTATTGTTAAGATAAAATTCAAGTTGCTTTTTAAGAAACTTTAATTTGTATTCGCAATTTTGATATTCCTGATATGGAACATAATTTTGTGTATTACCGTTTGCAGAAAAATTCTTAAATCGTTGACTAAACATATTAATTGATTCGGCAGTGGTAGGAAATGCAGTTGCATAATATTTTAATACCGAGCTTGTACAGTTTAAAACTGTAGCTGATAAGGTCATAATCAGTTCGTTCGGTAACTGCTCTTTTTCCTTTAAGTGTCCCACCGTGGGACACTTGTGATTGTTTGGTTCAGGATTAATTACCTTTTCAGATGAATTATTAACTTTTTCTTTCTCTGCTTTAAGAGGTTCAATTTCAATATTTTCTTCCTCAATATCAGTTTCTTCTTCAAATAATACCGGCATATTAACTTTTTGATAAAAGATTTCTTGCAGATTGTCAGTTTCAAGTCTTATTCTTCTTGCAATGTCTTTATCAATCTTTTGGCAAACCGAGGCATTATTAAGAATAAAATTAAGCAATGAGATCTGTTGTTCCTCTGAAAGGAATGAAAGTTCATATCCTGCACCGACTGTAATTGCTCCGCTGTCAACTTTGTTAAGTAAAGGTTTAATGAGATATGTAAGTCTGATGTGTCGATGAACAGCTTTTCTGTTTGTGTTGTTTTGCTCTGCTATAGCTGATACGGTAGATTTACTGCCAAGTTTTTTTAATAGTTCGGATTGTTCCGCATAACTGAAAGCAAGTTCAGAAGGGAGATAGTCGGTATTGCGGTCATTATTAGTGGCCAATAAGATTAGTCTTTGCTTGTCCGGGTCGGTTTCGTTTTTTATTATTGCTTTAACAGATTTTTGCCCATTCAGTAGGCATGCTCTTTTTCTGTGCCTGCCTGCAAGTAAAACATATCTGCCTTCTTTTTTTGACTTCACAACAGTAACAGGGTCAATCTGTCCTATGTGTTTCATACTTTCTGCTATATTATCTATTTTATCTTGATGTATACTCTGCGGTTGGTCATCTATTTCATCAATCAATGATATGTCAATTTCTACAACTTGATTTTCCGTGCTTCCACCGAGCAATTCAGAGTATGCCTGCTCCGGTGTTTTTAATATTTGCTTTTTGGGTTTAAAAAAATCAGGCATTTTCACATTCCTCCATAATCCTATGTGCAGCTTCTATATACTGAGCACCTACAACTGATTTGCAGTCTGAAACGCTGCTACGATGAAAACCTACTGAGTTTTTTGTTTCTGTTCTATATGATATATATGTATTAAAAACAAGATCGTTATAACTTTCTTTAAGTGCGTTGTAAATTGTAGCGGAATGTCTTGTATTAGTCTGATACATAGTAACAAGCATTCCGAGAAGATATTTACGAATATCGGTATCTTTCTTAATTCGCATAAAACTGTCAAGCATTTGTTCTACGCCCTCATAACTGAGTAAATCTGCCTGAACAGGAATAAGCAGCTTATCACAAGCGTTGAGAACATTTGTAACAAGCAAATCAAGAGCAGTTTGACAATCAAATATAATGTAATCGTAATTTTCGTTAAAGTAGTCATTTTCAAAAATTCTTGAAATTACAGTTGAACTGTTATCATCTGCAGCAATAATTCCAAGCATACCGGCAAGCAAGTTAATTGACGGTATAAAGTCAAAGTTTTCTTTTTCACAATAACGAATACAATTTTTAAAATTTACATTTTGTTTTGTAACTGTGCTGAAAATAATATCGGATGTTGTAGGCTTGCCATCGGCTTCCCAATTAAGCCAGTTTGATAAATGGTGCTGTGGGTCGCAATCAACAAGTAATACTCTGCGATCATTAACAGCAAGTGCTGCTCCGAGATTTAATACAGTTGTAGTTTTTCCTACTCCACCTTTTTGATTTGATACTGCAATTTTTATTGCTTTGTTATTTTCTTTCATTTTTCGTTCCCCCGATTAAATGATAAATTTTTTACTAAGTGTCCCACCGTGGGACACTTGTTTGTTTGAGTAATAAAAAAGACTGCCAAAAACGCAGTCATAATTACATCATCATAGCCATTCCCATATCGGGCATTGCTATTTGATTTGGTAAAATGGGTTGTGTCACCTGTGCAGCCTGAACATTTTTAATTGATGGTGTAAGTTCAGGTTTTAGACTATTGTTGATATTATCCGCAACTGATTTATATGCTCTGTGAGAGTGATCAAGTGATTTTGTAATGTCAGCCGAAGAGATATTTTTGTCTGCACACATTGTTTTGTATTGATCGGCAAGATGTCTTTGCCTGCTCTCAGGTATTTGCAAGCCAAAGTATGACTGCAACATTACCGATGTTGCGTCAGCTTCAAATTCCATTTGAGCTTCACTTTTAATTTGAGTTTTATCAAGCTCTTTATGTAAAATAGCGTGTGCGGTTTCGTGTGTAAGTACTGATAATTTTGTTGAATCGTCAAACATACCGCTAAGCGAAATTGAATTGCTTGCAGGATCAAAGAAGCCTCGCAGTGATACTGAATTAAATTGATTTTCGTGTACTTTACAATTCAACTCTTTTTCGCAATATGTTTTCATAAGTTCGTATAGCTGTTTATGCTGTTCTGATGTGTAACCAAGATCGAAATATTTAGGATAATCTTCTTTAGGACAATTTGTTTGTGCTATGTCAAAAACAGTACCGACTTTAAAATGTATTCGTTGCTCTGCCTCAATTCTATGTTGCTTGTAAGCCTCTTTCTGTTCTTTTGTAGCTTTACTGAGAGGAACAGGGCTGCCGTCAATATTAAGGTATGTCTTTATAGTTGGCACAAGTATTTTCATTCCGTGTTCGCCACGCTTAACCGAATAACCCATATCCTGATATGCTTTATAGCTGTTACAAAACATTGCACCCGGATTTTGCTTATAAATAAGCATTGTGTTTCTTGAACTGTAGTTATAAAAACGAGTTGAAAATTGCAAGTATTCAATCATATTCTGCGGATTATCTTTAAAGTTCTTAGCAAGTTCAATGACCTTTTGTTTCATTTCTTCTTTTGTCTGTTCTGATTTTGCCGGATCGTAAGCCAAATTCAACACCTCTCAATCTGCATATTGATTTATAATCCCTTTTTGTACATCATACGGCAATTCTGAAATACTTGTTAAATCTTTTTGAGAAATAGTTTCTCCGATTTCAATAAGATTTTCAGGGATTTCACAGAAAAATAATTCGCCGTCCTCACGCTTGACAATAAGTTTATCTTCATAATATCCGACAACCTCATTGTCTGTGTATGGTTCTTCAAAACTTAATATACTCATAGTTGCCTCCTGTTTTTTATATAAAAAAGACCTCATAAACAAAGTTGTTGAATATTGACCATATTATTACAATATGTTACAATATTGTTACCTGATTGCTTACGAGGTGTATTTTATGACTTTATGTGCTGCTTATCAGCAGTTCTTGAAAGAAAAAATTTCTGAAGGTGTAACTGAACAAACTTTAAAATATTATAAATATAATTTACCGAAGTTCATTGAATGGTGTGTAGATAACAAAATAGAAAATGTCGAAGATGTTTATACTCATTTATTTGAAGATTACAAACTCTATTTAATTGAAAATAAAAACGGTACTAAAAAAATATCACTGCAAACTTATACAAGAGCAGTGAAAACATTTTTATTATGGTTAAATGAAAATGAGTTCATTCAAAATGTGGGTAAGTTGAAACTTATTAAAGCTGAAATTGCCAATATAGTTCCTTTGTCAGATGTAGAAGTAAAAATACTTCTCAATAATTTTGATAACTCATACTTTGGTATTCGCAATAAATTAATGGTAATGTTTATGCTTGATTCAGGTCTGAGAAGAGGAGAAGTAGTAAGTCTTGAATCAAAAAACATATTTATGCATAACAACACTATGTTAGTGCAAGGTAAAGGAGAAAAAGAGCGATTAGTACCTTTTGGTGAAGAAACTAAGCGATATATTAATCGTTATTCACACATGAGAAACGAATATGAAAAACGCTTTTTCCAAAAAGAAGATGGTACACCGATTACCGATAATACAATCAAGATGTATTTTCAAGATTTAAAAGAAAGTACAGGAATTATCAGATTGCACCCTCACTTACTTCGCCACACTTTTGCGACTAACTATATCCTTTATGGCGGTGATGTTGAAGAACTGCGAATATTGCTCGGACACACAAGTTTACAAATGACAATGAAATATGTGCATTTAGCTACACAACAAAGAATACTAAATCAGCGTTATCATAGTCATATTGATAAATTATTTTGTCAATATGATAATAAATTGGCTCAATATAGTGGTAGCTTTTAATCAAGGTGTCCGGAGTTCGAATCTCCGATGGGTCACCATAAAGCCGCAAGGTATATAGCCTTTGCGGCTTTAACTTTATAATAATCTGCTGTAAATAGCAATTTGCACAAGCGGTAACGGCTAATGCACTTAACCAGGTACAGCAATTTGCATAAATTTAATATATTGGGCTGTCGCCAAGCGGTAAGGCAACGGACTTTGACTCCGTCATGCGTGGGTTCGAATCCCGCCAGCCCAGCCAAAAGCACCGATTTTTGAAGTCGGTGCTTTTCTTTTTGGAGTGTTAAAAAATCAAGGTGTCTAAATGACTATCAAACTTATTATTCACTAATTGCATTTGTGCAGCCAAATGAATATAAATTTGAGTGATTGAGATAGAACTATGACCGAGTAGAACCCTAAGGACTTCAAGATTACCGCCCTGGATGAGCTTGTAAAATAAAGTGTGTAAGTTAAAA
>ULNO01001199.1_pt1 | contig 11611 bp, 9 predicted proteins | sample 1951961 | NCBI WGS metagenome assembly ULNO01 (sample SAMEA4835581, study PRJEB28245) | human gut metagenome | biome: gut microbiome; material: fecal sample | place: Denmark | collected 2008
ATTTCCCACATGAGCATCGCGGCAGCTATTTCACCTCTTATCGTAAGGGAGACTGGAAATTTATCTATTATTATAACCCACAGACTCCGGAGGCGTCTACCTATAAACTGTTTAACCTCTCAGAAGATCCTTACGAAAAAAATGATCTGTCAAAAACAAACCAACAAAAAGCGAAAGAACTCTTCCGTCTAATGGTTCAAAGGCTGGAAAAAGAACAAGCTCTCTATCCGGTAGATGCCGATAAAAACGTATTGAGTCCGATATTTGTTGCCGAATAATCCCCAAGACAGGGATCTTGCAACAATCTTTGCAACACGGGTTACACGGATTATCACAGACTGAAAGCAAATAAAGCAGTGCTTGTCTTGATAATCCGTGTAATTCGTATTGTCTTTTCAGGATTTAAAGTCTTTCACTGCTTTCTTCAGCCTTTCTAAATCTAGTTCTCCGGATTGCCTCCAAAGCTGTTCTCCCTTTCTCATTAAAATAAATGTCGGAACCGATTCGATCGTATAGAAATTAGCCAAAGCATCTTCCTGATCGATATCGATCTGTACTACCTCGAGAGTCCCTTCCATAAGTTTCTTGAATTCTTCTACAACGGGCTGCATACGTTTGCAATGAGGACACCACGTAGCATAAAATTCTGCCATTACCCAATCAGCAGTTGCTAATTTTTCCCTGTTCCGTTTTTGACGGGCTTCTTTTTTCTCTTCCATATCGGTATGTTTTTAAATAACTTACTGCACTCCGAAACAATGCCCAAAGAGAAAAGTTTGTGATATAACATTTATTTAAGCTATAGCGACCTAAAGAATTTAAATCTAAGCCATGGGAAAATGTTTTTCTTTAATTTGAAAAGAACCGGATAACTGTAAGTATAACTTCGGCATATCACTCCTTGAAAGTTGGAGCACGAAGTTCCCAAAAAGCCACAGAAGCAGCCGCCGCCACATTAAGTGAATCTACACTATGCGACATAGGGATGCGAACCACATAATCGGCTTCGGAAATTGTCTCGTACGGCAGTCCGTCTCCTTCGGTACCCATTATGATAGCCAACTTGGGCTCAGTCTTCAAAACCGGATCATCGATAGAGATGGAATCATCAGTAAGTGCCATAGCAGCCGTACGAAATCCCAAATCGCCAAGCCTGCTGAGAGAACCATCTATCCAAGTCCATGATACAAGAAATATTGCCCCCATAGATACCCTGACCGCACGGCGATTGAGCGGATCACAAGAGTTCCGCGTCAGCAAAACAGCATCTATGCCAAGGGCAGCAGCCGAACGAAAAATAGCTCCGATGTTAGTGGTGTCAACAACTCCATCTATTACCACGATACGTTTGGCTTCGCGGCATACTTCCTCCACACTTCTTAATTCAGGACGCCGCATGGCACAAAGCACTCCGCGGGTAAGTGTATATCCGGTGAGCAAAGCAAGTATATCACGCTTGCCTGTATAGACAGGAATATCACCACAGCGCTCAATGATAACGGCAGCGTCACCGATGATATGTTTTTGCTCACATAAAATAGCCAAAGGTTCATAACCGGCGTCTAAAGCAACTTGAATAACCTTGGGGCTTTCTGCTATAAAAATTCCCCGGTCGGAATCGATGCGATTACGCAACTGGGCTTCAGTAAGGGTACTGAATATCTCTACTCCGGGATGAGACAAGGATGATATTTCTATGATAGGCATTCTCTTTGATTTGATTAACTCTATGATTTTTCCTTTTTCAATTGTAATATGTGCAGAAAGTGTCAATACAAACACTCCCCTACCTGCCTCCCGTTATAGCTATCTTGATAACTCCCTCCAGCTTGTTTTCAAAGATACGATAAGCTTCCTCTATTTCGTTCAACGGAAACCTATGCGTAATAAGAGGAGTAGTGTCTATCCTGCCTTGCTCAATCAGACTGAGAATCTCGGCACAATCGCAACCATCTACCCCACCTGTTTTGAAGATCAAGTTCTTGCCATACATATCGGGCAAAGGTAAAAACTGAGGTTTGTCATAAAGGGCTACGATGGTAACGATGGCATTGGGGCGGGCACACTCCCACGCCAGACGGAAAGTTTCTTCGGAACCCGCCACTTCCAACACGACATCCGCTCCACCATGATCGCTGTTGCAGAGTACAAAATCCCTACAGTTTTCAGGTTCTGTCACCAGCACGTCAGGATAATGTTCACGAACAAACCGGATTCTCTCAGCAGACCGTTCACAAACAATAATGCGCCGTGGCTTCTTTAACATCACACAGAGCAAAGTACAGATTCCGGTAGGGCCGGCACCTATAATCAAAACCGTATCATCTTCGGATATCTCCGAAATGCGGGTAGCCCAGAACCCCGTCGCAAGCACATCACCTACAAACAGAGCTTGTTCATCACTGACATTATCGGGAATACGATTCAATCCCTGCTCGGCATACGGAACCCTGACATATTCCGCCTGTCCGCCATCAATACGGCAACCTAATGCCCATCCTCCGTCGGGGTCAGTACAGTTGTTCACATATCCGTGCCGACAAAAGAAACATTCTCCACAAAAGGTTTCGACATTGACTGTCACTCTATCACCGGGTCTGACGGAAATGACGCCGGAGCCTACTTCCTCCACAATGCCCACCATCTCGTGGCCGACTGTAATACCAGGAACTGCACGCGGAACACTGCCATGTTTAATATGAAGATCACTGGTGCAGATACTGCCAAGTGTTACACGTACGATTGCATCCCGGGCATCTTTTATTTGTGGCCTCAACTTCTCCAAAAGTTCAAACTTCCCATGTTCGACATATGTATATGCAAGCATTATATCTCCTCCTGATTAATCAATATATCCATATATGCAGCAAAAATAGTGATTTCATCGGTAAAACATATACTTTAATATCTGTTTCTGACTCATGGATAGCATCACTTCACCGGATAGAGTATGTTTTCTGTGTACCCTTCCCTGGAGCATTGCCACTTCAATATCGGCCTGTTTCCCCGTTTCTTTCTATAATTAAGTATACTTTTACAAGTGGTATGCCGTACATTTTTATCAGAATTACGCCAACATTGCATCGCGTCTTTTTGTTTTCTTTAAAGTATGGAGAACGGGATTAAAAAAATATTAAGAGATAAATATGGACTTTTTGAAAAAGATATAGAAATATTGCTTGAAAAGTTCACAAAATTTTCTGTGCCCAAGAGAGAGATTATCCTTCAAGAAGGGCAAACAGATCACTATATCTATTTTGTTGAGAAAGGGATTGTAAAAAGTACGATTCTAAGAGAGGGCAGAGAATTTATCATATTTTTTGCATTAGAAAATGATGTCCCACTCAGTTCACCCAACCTGACAGAGAGCAGACAATCACTATATACTTTAGAGGCAGTAGATACTTGTATTTTATGGAGAATCTCCCGTAAAGACTTAGCCACCTCATTCAAAGACTCTCTTAATTTATCCAATTGGGGAAGAATGATTCTTCAGGAATGGCTTACTTCATCTTCTTTCTATTTTTCATCTATCCACTGGATGGGCAAGAAAGAACAATATCAATATCTACTTAAAGAAATGCCCAAACTGATACAAAGATTATCAATGAGAGACCTCTCCGCATGGCTGGACATAACTCCACAATCCTTAAGCAGAATCAGGGCCGATATGCATTAATTACCTTTTGGTAACTTTTCATTCTTCCCTGTAACCTACCTTTGCACTCAAATTTTAATTCTGTATGATATGAAAAGTTTAAAAGGTATTATTTATGCAATGATTTCATCAGGTACATTTGGGCTCATTCCATTATTTACAATTCCATTAATGGGAAATATGGGAATGAATGAATCCAACATTCTTTTTTATCGATTTCTATTTTCTACCCTTATGATGGGAGTAGTATGTCTTTTGCACAAAAGTACTTTAAAAATAAATATGAAACATCTGATCTCTATCATCGGTTTAGGTGCCTTGTATGCTCTTACAGCGCTATTTCTTATTTATTCCTACCATTATATAACTAGTGGAGTGGCTACAACCATTCACTTTCTCTATCCAATCTGTGTCAGCTTCTTAATGGTAGTATTCTTTAAAGAACAAAAATCCAAATCTCTATTCTTAGCAGCCTCACTCTCACTAATCGGTGTTGCACTTATGTGTTGGTCGGGAGGAGGCAGTATCCGATTGATGGGTATCGGACTCGCAGCTCTTACGATATTAACCTATGGGATATATATTGTTGCTCTGAATCAATTGGATATAGGTAAATTACCTGCTGAAGTGCTTACGTTCTATGTGCTTTTAGGCGGTTGCGTAATCTTTTTCATTTACAGTCTATTTACAGCAGGTATATCCTCCATCCCCAGCACAAAAGCCGGATTTTATATTTTGGCATTGGCATTTCTATCTACCGTCATCTCCGACCTTACGTTGATTTTAGCGGTAAAATATGCCGGTTCGACAACAACAGCCATCCTTGGTTCAATGGAACCTTTGGTCGCAGTGGTTGTAGGCGTATTGGTATTTTCGGAACATTTCACATTACAATCATTAATCGGTTTATTACTGATACTAATGTCTGTTATCATTGTAATATTAGCCGATCAACAAAAAAAGTCGAAGAGAATCACAGAACAGAAAATCATTAAGCCACATTGAGGAATAGAACTCACAATTAGTCTCAGACAATTGTCTTCTACCAATATCTTTATTAAAAGCGTAATGAAAAGTCATTAGAAGGAAAGAGAGGGTATCTGATTAGCATATCTCTGTCGCCTTCCAGCACCTTCATGTATTCAGCGATACAATACCTATGGGTGACAAACGAGAAAAGTCCGATCATGCGCACATGATGAGGGGTCAGGAGACCGATCCGCAAGTAGCCGATTCTGATAATCATGAATATCGTGAAAATCATCGTCACAATAACGGTCATTCTTTCTAAGAATCTGTCTCCCCCTTCATACCCCGATTAAATGTTTATTTCTCACAACCTTTTTATTTTGATATTTTCAATCGCTTTCTACTTTCTTTCTTCTTCTCATTCTCTCTCACTACTTGCAGCATTTCATTGATCAATTCCTCTCCGTCTTGCGAATAAAAATACTTTGTCTTTTCCACCCTCTCAACCATATTTCCCCATTTATCATATTTAGAAAGTACAATACGTTTAGACGTATCCGAAAGATAAACGCATCTTACCTCTTTCCCATTCTTATAATAAGTGCTATCAACATCCGTGCAATCGTCCAGTACAATACGATCAACGTGAATATCAAAACCATCCGACTTAAATTCCGTGAAACTACCTGTGAACTTCATGTCAGCGTCGAATATAAATTCCTTTTTCCCTTTTTCGTCAACAATCGTCTTGTTAATAGAACTGACAATACCATTCTTTATACATTTCCTGATAAGGGTGTCTCCTGCCATTTTCTCTATATCGCACACGATGTCATAGTCCTCGTCTGTACGGGGAATCCTTTTTTTAGCTTCCTCATAAGATAGTCCCCGAAAGAAGTAAGTGGTTCTTTTTTTCCCTATGTCAAAATAGTATTGCACTCTTTTTGTTAGATTACCATTCCCGTCGTATTCATTTTTTTCCTCATAGTCGTTGTCTTCATGCAGTACATAGTCATTGTTTATATTTCTAACATACACTAATTTGAGTTTACTTTTATCGTAATATTTCTGCAATAAATAATCAATGGTATCCCCTTGGGCATTTAATGTTAACACCTCCTCCCTTTGGGGAGCATATCTCATAATCTTGATATTTCCCGACCTCTTTGACTTTCTTCTTACCGTAAACTCTTCATTGTTGATATACGTATAATAATACGTGCTTTTATCATCAATTAAATCAATTGTTTCAGAATCTTCTTCATACCTATGATGAGATGTTCTGGTCAATTGTACCTCTGACAAACGATTATTTTCATCATACTTGTTTTCATAAGTCGTCATGGTTATTCGATCATAAGATTTCTCTTCCGAAACCGTTTTAGTTCCACACGCATACAGAACGAAGACCAAAAACAATAATTTTACTTTCATTGTATATCTTTTTTTAGGGCAGGGCAGTGTCGGCAAATCAATAGATTTTCTTATTAATAACTCCTTCCTGTAAATCCCGTATCGTTAATCGTTGATATTCTTGTTTTCTTCTCATGAATGTCACATCAGAATACGTATTCAAACTTCCTGCGTATTCTTCTATTAGCCTAATCAAATCTCTATTTATTTGTATTTTCATTTAAATCATCAACTTCAACAGATCCCATTAGTGTCAAAGCACAATAAATTTCATTTTTCACACATTCATTACATAAGGGCAACCTATATAAATCGGCAGATTGTTGCTTTGGTTGAGACTTACCTAAACAACTTATGACAAACAACATGCAACAAACAATTCTATTGATTTCATAATACAAAATTAGTGTATAGTCTTTTTGCCCGTCTGTACAGCCTGCAAACGTTATTTGATTATTGTTATGTTCTTGGCTGCGATGACAGGCTAATCATGTCTTTCACTTGTCCAAGCACAAACATAAAAAAGTCCCGTAAAACCTTGATTTTACGGGACTTACTTTTACTTTTCCGTCATTTATCTTTGACGCTCAGCGGAGAGACAGGTTCTATCACCTATCATTTCAAACAATATCACAAACTCGTAATATATTGTTAATTACCAAGTTATTACAAAGTTAACAGAAAATAAAATATCTCTTAATATCTTTGCATATCTCACTTTTTGGGTGTATTTTTGGGTGTCAATTTTCAAACACACCCAATTATGAATATCAAAAGAAACATCATTTTCGCACTGGAAAGCCGGAAGAAAAACGGGGTGCCAATCACAGAGAATGTGCCTATCCGTATGCGTGTGATATTCGCAAGCCAGCGTATAGAGTTTACAACGGGCTACCGCATTGACGCTACCAAATGGGATACGGACAAACAAAGGGTAAAGAACGGATGCACAAACAAACTGAAGCTAAGCGCATCCGAAATCAATGCAGACCTGCTAAGACAGTATACGGAGATACAGAACATCTTCAAAGAGTTTGAAGTACAGAACGTACTACCCACACCCGCACAGATAAAGGACAGCTTCAATGCAAGGATGAAGGATGCACCAGTCACAGAGCAGGAAACAGCCGAAGGACCTAAAATCAGCTTTTGGGAGGCGTTCGAGGAGTTTGTAAGGGAATGCGGGAAACAGAACGACTGGACAGACGCAACCTACGAAAAATTCGCTGCGGTAAAGAACCACCTGAAAGAGTTCAGGGATGAACTTTCCTTTGATACGTTCACCGAGAACGGTCTGAATGACTATGTGGACTTCCTGCGTAACAAGAAAGATATGCGTAACAGCACCATAGGCAAGCAGATAGCCTTCCTGAAATGGTTCCTGCGGTGGAGTTTCAAGAAAGGGTACAATCAGAACATGGCTTATGACAGCTTCAAGCCCAAGCTGAAAAACACACCCAAAAAAGTGATATTCCTCACATGGGAGGAACTGAACAGACTGAAAGACTACAAGATACCCCAAACCAAGCAGTATCTCGAACGGGTAAGGGACGTTTTTCTGTTCTGCTGTTTCAGCGGGCTGCGCTATTCGGACGTGTACAACCTCAAACGGAGCGACATCAAGCCCGACCATATAGAAGTGACAACCGTAAAGACAGCTGACAGCCTTGTCATCGAGTTGAACAACCACAGCAAGGCGATACTGGAAAAATACAAAAGCGTACACTTTGAAGATCACAAGGCACTTCCGGTCATCAGCAATCAAAAGATGAACGATTATTTGAAAGAACTGGGGGAACTTGCGGAAATCAACGACCCGGTAAGGGAAACTTACTACAAGGGAAATGAACGTATAGACACCGTCACACCCAAATACGCCCTGCTGGGAACCCATGCCGGAAGACGGACATTCATCTGCAACGCGCTTGCGCTCGGCATTCCCGCACAAGTGGTGATGAAATGGACGGGACACAGCGACTACAAGGCGATGAAACCATACATAGACGTTGCCGATGACATCAAGGCCAATGCGATGAACAAATTCAACCAACTGTAAACACAACAATAGCATGGAAGAAAGAATAACCTCAATGATACCCCGCTACGGGAAACTCAACAAGACATATACGGAAATAACATCCGGTGACGGCCTCTCTTTTGAGAAGCAGAAGTTCATTCATGACTTTTACAAAGAGTATGAAGACACACAGACCTTTGAAAAGGCAATTATCAGCCTCATGCTTGAAACGGAGGGTACGCACTTTTCCATATTGCTGAACAGCCTGAAACGGGAGATTGAAAACAATATCTCAATGTATAATACCTGCAAGGAGTTTTTCGACCGTCTCGATATTGAACATATCTGCCGGCAGCATGAAAGATGTCATGACCGGGACATCGAAAGACAAATGCAAATCACAAACGAATATTACCGGGAACTTATGGAAGCTAACGGATCTTTGGAGGCAGTCGGTTTCAGGGAACATGATCGTCAGGAAGAGGAAAGGTTGGAAAAAAGATACGGGCAGTGCAAACGGGAATACGACAGGGAGAAAGCCAAGCTGGATGAACTATATGCAGGCAGAAGGAACAGGCAAGGCGGGAAGCCCTACAATACCTGAAAAACCGCTGCGGAGACATATACAGACTGGACGGATCGCTGCTGGCAATCCTCGAAAAATACATGACCGGCCAAAAGAAAAAGGAAGGGGAAGAAAAAGAGGCCGCCACACCGACACCCTCACCCACCTATTTTCCCATGAAACTCTTGTCAGCCGTTTACGAAAAATGTAACGGTGAACAGTTCGAAGCCATTTCCGAACTGGACTTCTACGCCAGCATGAACCTGCAACCGTGCGAAGGCAAACTGATAATAAGACCGAGGGAAAAGGCTCGTGTATGCTATCTTATTTTCCTTATGGGTGAAACACTGCACAAACCAGACAGAGAAAAAATGGAGAAAAGACATCATGAACCTGCTGGGAATAGACGACACATACTATAAATCAAAATACAAAGAACCCGTTTCCGATTTTCCCAGTGACAGCAATCAGATATTTGCGAAGGAAATGCGGTCAATATTCCGATAGTCAGCGATATGCCACGACATTCCACGAAACAACCACTTTTACCACCCGAAATATTTTTCACCACCCTTATTAATTTCTGATAATTAGTGAGATAGCGTGATATTACATTCACGCTATCCACATCCTTACCACCCGTATCCGGGATTAACTTTGCACTGTTCGGACGAAACAAAAAGCCCGTGCGCAGGGCTTACAGTACAAACGTTAAATTCATTCCAATATGGAAATCAGAGAACTTTTATCAAAGCCCGTATGGCAGATGACGGGAGAGGAATTCATATTACTGAACCGACACGCCTTACAGGAAAGGGAAGCGAAAGTAGCGCAGCCCATAGCCGATACGGAAAAGAAATACGTGTACGGGATAGGCGGCATAGCCCGGCTGTTCGGGTGCAGTATACCCACAGCAAACCGCATCAAGAAAAGCGGGAGGATAAACAGAGCCATTACGCAGATAGGACGCAAAATCATCGTAGATGCGGAAATGGCACTCGAACTGGCAGGACACAAAAGCGGGGGACGCAGATAAGGAGGTATGGCCATGGAGTACAGAGAAAGAAAGGAGATCACGTCCGAAGAGGCGGTGATACTGTGGCAAGCCTCACGGCTCGACCTTTCGGAAGACCACGAGAGGGCACCCGAAATACTGAAAGTACACGGCGGTTCCGTCATAGGCACGCTGGGGAACTTCAGCGCATCAATAGGAAAAGCAAAGAGCAAGAAAACGTTCAATGTTTCCGCAATCGTGGCGGCTGCACTGAAAAACGGCACAGTGCTAAGCTACACGGCGGAACTGCCCGAAAACAGGCGGAAAATACTCTATGTGGACACCGAACAAAGTTCCTACCACTGTGCGAAAGTGGCAAAGAGAATATTACGTATGGCGGGACTGCCGACAGGCAGGAACCATAAAGACCTTGAATTCCTTGTCCTAAGGAAGTACACGCCCGAGGAACGAATAGCAATCGTGAGGGAGGCTATTTACCGCACCGAAAATGTAGGGCTGGTAGTCATTGACGGAATACGGGATATGGTGTACGACATCAACAGCCCCAGCGAGTCCACGAAGGTAATCTCCCTGCTGATGACATGGACGGGTGAAAGGAATATCCACATTCACACCATACTGCACCAGAACAAGGGGGACGAGCATGCAAGGGGACACATCGGAACGGAGCTTAGCAACAAGGCCGAAACAGTGCTGCAAGTGGAGAAGGACGAGAAGGACCCCGACATCAGTACGGTCAAGGCAGCACATATCAGGGCGATGGACTTCGAACCGTTCGCATTCCGCATCAACGGGGAGGCATTACCCGAACTGCTGGACGAATACATGTTCAAACACAAGGATCCGGGAAAAGGGAAAAGGGAGAAGTTCGACCCCTACAAGGACATCACAGAGAAGCAGCACCGCATCGCACTGGAAGCGGCATTCACACTCAAAGATGAATACGGCTACAAGGAGCTTGCGGAAGAATTGAGGAAAACCTACGCCTCTGTCGGTGTCATGCTTGGGGGAAACAGGCTGACAGACCTCATTACAGTACTGAAAAACAAACGGATGATAGTACAGGAGAACGGCAGGAAATACACCTTCAAACCCGATTTTCACTATTAGCGGTATTGTATGGGAACCACTTTACTTTAGTCCCGTACCATATATATACGGAAGTAAAGTAAAGTGGATATAGCCCGTAATATACAAAAAGATACGGGCGAAAAGAAAAAAGAATATTCACACCTGACAAGAACAACGGTATGACAGTACGGAAAAGGGTATGGTCTCATACCCGGCCTCCACCATGACGGCACAGACCGGAAACCGCTTTACTTTAGTCTGGGGGCATATATATAGCAAAGTAAAGTAAAGCGGATGCAGCCCGTAACACATGAAAGGGTACGGGCGAAAAAAACAAAAACAATATCTACTTAAACAGAAATATAGATGAATATGAATGAAGCGAAGCAGATACGCATAGAGGAATATCTGCATACTCTTGGCTACAATCCGGTAAGGCAACAGGGCGGTAGCCTATGGTACAACTCACCGTTCAGGGATGAACAGGAACCCTCCTTCAAGGTGAACACCGAACGCAACCTATGGTATGATTTTGGCGCAGGCAAAGGAGGCAACATCATCGCACTGGCGCAGGAGCTATACGCATCCGACAGCCTACCCTACCTCTTGGAACGGATAGCGGAGCAGGCACCCAGAGTGCGCCCGGTCTCCTTCTCTTTTGGCAAGCAACCACTCTCAAAACCGAGTTTCCGTCAATTGGAAGTGGTGTCACTTTCCTCCCCCGCCCTATTGTCCTATCTGCGGCAGAGGGGGATAAATACGGAACTGGCAAAAAGAGAATGCAGAGAGGTGCGCTATCTGACCAACGGAAAACCCTACTTTGCCATTGGTTTTCCCAACCGTTCGGAAGGCTACGAGATACGCAACAATCTCTTCAAGGGCTGCATAGCACCGAAGGACATC
>ULNO01000091.1_pt1 | contig 11560 bp, 6 predicted proteins | sample 1951961 | NCBI WGS metagenome assembly ULNO01 (sample SAMEA4835581, study PRJEB28245) | human gut metagenome | biome: gut microbiome; material: fecal sample | place: Denmark | collected 2008
TATTATTACATCTAATTGTCCTGCAATATTTGTAGTTAATATTGGCAATACTACCGATACTAGATATTTCTTAGAAGAAGGTAAGCCTACTGAAATCAGATTATCTCCTATTAGTTCTTTCAATACGCAGATTACTATTAATAATACTCTTCAAATTAATGATATTGAAGGATTAGGCGGAATGAGATTCCAACGATTTATGTCTACTATGAAACTTCCTAGTTTCTCTAAGTTAGACTTGTCTTCTGTTGATACTCTTAGTGATTCTCCTATTCCATTTGAAACAGTATTCGTTAATGACGAAGGTTATTCTGACGTAAGACATATTGATTTAAGTAATACTAAGTTTTGGAGTGGTAATATTGGACAAGGTACGTTTACGGTTAATATAGAAAAGTATACCAAGTTAAAAGATTTGAATATATCTAGTTCTATTGTAACTTCTATATCTTTGCCTAATGCTTCTCTTGCATCTCTGAATATTATTAATTCGGCTGTTGAAGGTATTAGCTTAGTTAATCAACCGTTCTTGGATAGATTAGATTTCTCTGGTTGTAAACGATTAAAAACTGTTACTATTGATTCTTGTGATAAGATTACTGAATTAAACCTTAGTAATCTAGGAGACTTACATACTATAAGAATTACTTCGTGTCCTAACTTAAAGTCTATAATTTGTACTAACAACGTTAACTTAACTACATTTAATGTATCCAATTGTAATAATGTTGAAATCATTAATGTATCTCAATGTACTAATGAATCATTGACTGTTTATATAGTAGGTGTTCCTAATATTAAAGAATTAAATATATCTAGTACTAATACACCTAATGATATTCAAGTAGCTTCAAGTTTACCTAATCTTAGAACACTTAATATTTCTAATAGTCGGGTATCAGCAATCCAATATGGTAATGCTGCTGTTCCTACCTATAAAGAAAATAAGATATTCGATATTAGTAAACTTAATCTTACTAGTTTATCGGTTAAAAATGCTAAAGGTGTACATTACTTTAAGTTTGATAATAATAGAAATACTCCTTTCAATGTAGGTGGTAGTTTCTTTATTGGTTGCTCTAATCTTAAAAGAGTATTTGGACATATTAAACTTAATGGTACTTCTATATTTGCTCAATGTGGTAATTTCTATATTCATGAGCCTAAAGAAAAAGTAGAAGGCATTACTCCTGATTATATGGGAGAATGGTTTGGTTCAGATACTAGTACAGAAGAAGGGAAGACTGCTTGGGATAATAATACTGATTTAGGAACTAATTTTACTATTGGTACTACTAATTGTACTTCTATGTTCAATGCTACTAATTGTAGTATATATGATGTTTATTATTTCTTATATAAGTGTGATAATGTAACTACTCTTGATAGTTGTTTTGCTAGTGCTAAGAATGTTAAATGGGATTTACTAGATAGTCCTAGAAGAAATATGTTTAATCATTGTACTAAAGTAGTTGCAATGAACTCTCTATTTTGGGGATTACAAGAACAAGACTTTAAAATATTAACTAGTACTTATGATTTTGGTTCTACTGAACATAATGGATTATTTAGCCCTCTTGTTAGTTTACAAGCTATGGATTCTATATTTTATTTTGGTGGTACTAGATATACAAGTCCTGCTTTCTTAGCTAAGTTTAAAGGAAATGTTCCTTCTAAACTTAAAAGATTAAAGATTTTTAGTACTGGAACTGTTAAGTTCGTAGATAATATTAATAATTGTCCTAGTGATAGTACTATCAACGACCATCTTGTTAATGCTGATTGCGGAACACTTCTTGCTAATCTTCCTGACTTAGAATATTTAAACACTATGTTTAATGGTTCTAATATAGACTTTAATCAATTAACAGATGAAGATGTAGAAGATGAAGTAAAGTATTGTCCTTTATTCTATAAGAATACTAAACTTAAATATATTCAAAGTTCATTTAGAGAACTTGTTAATTCTACCGGTTCTTTATATAATATATTTGGTGGTACTGTTAAGAATAAAACACAGGTGAGATTCCCGACAGCTTTATATGGTATCTACGATTCATTTAGTTTAGGTTCAGGTTCTAATGTTACTTTCCCAATCCACAACTCAATGTTTAGTAGATTAAGAAGCTCGTTGAAATATATAACTGGAAAACAAGCTATTAATGAAAGTACTTTAGGAAGTTTTCAAGGATTCACTAAACAGTTTATTAAAGAAGGAGAAGAAGTATTCCCTTATGATGTATTTACTGGTTGTAACGCTATTGTTGAAATACCGGGATTCTTTGCTAATCTTGTTCTTCCTACAAATACTGTTGTTGAACTTCCTCTTGATTCATTTAAGACTAATTACAATCTTACTAATATAGCAAACTTATATTTTGATATGAAGAATTGTAAGTATAGTCTTACTGGTAAAGGTTTCTCTAATTGTAAGATAGTTAATGCTTATAGGTGTTTCTCTGAAACAGAAAATACTTACGTTAAGAAAGGTTCTGTTCCTTATGGACTATTCTATATGGAAGCTACTAATAATTATAGTTGGAAAGGTTGGAATGAGACTGATGCTTCTACTAATAGTATAAATGAGAACTACGGTATTGATGAACATGGAGAATGGATTCCTGATGAACAAGCACCAATGCCTACTGAAATCACTTATAATAAACAGAGAACTCTTCCTAGAAAGACAATAGTTAATATGTCTTATTGTTTAGAGAGATTCCAAAGTACGGAAGCACAGGCTTATACTATGAATTATGGTAATCTTACTTCAAGTAATTATGGAGATATTATAGTACCTAATGAAAAGTATAATCCAGTTAAGTATATTCTTAATCCTAATTATGACCCTAGAGAATATCTTAATGAAGAACAGACAATGATTAACTATAATAGAGATATTCACAGAGTAATCATAAATAAAGACTATGATAAATATGAATATGCTTGGAATGAATATGCCTACGATGGACTTAGTGGACTTGAAGATATTATATTAAATAGTAGTCTTTATACAGCTGTTTCAAATGGAACAATAAATTGTTCTCCTACTATACCTGATGTGTTTAAAGATGCTGCTGCTTCAATTGCTCCACCTAGTTCTGTTCATGCTAATAGAAAAGTATTAAATTACTTATGTTCGCCTGACTTATTCTATTATTGTACTAATGGGACTAATATGGTTATCAACGGTGTATTTAATGATAGCGGTAGACCTAATGGAGACCCAACATACGATTACTTTAATTATGGTATTCGTGGTCGTATTCCAACTAACTTATTTAAACCAGTTAGTAATGTTACCGATTTATCAATGACATTCTATCGTTGTCCTTTAATTCTTCCATATAAATGGAATAATTCCACAGGAGATATTGGTGAAATGTTCTCTAAGGAAATGTTCGCAGGATTAACTAAATTAACTAATATATCTTATATGTTCTATTTCTGTGTAATTCCTGCTGATATTATTATACCTGTTGAATTTGTAATTGACTGTATTAACTTACAGGATATATCTTGTTTGTTCTTATCAGCACGATTTGAATCAACTGCTAGTCAAGCACAACAAATAGACGATAATATATTCGCTAAGAATGTCAATCTAAAGAATATTAGTTATGCTTTTGCTAGTGCGCAAACTCCAGGAGGTTGGTCAGGTAGAAGTCCTAAGAAGATTGGTTCTACATTGTTTAATGCTAGTAAACATAAACAGCTTACTAATGTTACTGGTGTATTCTATAATGCAACTTCTACTACTGGTAGTGTTCCTGAATTTTGGAATTGGCTAAATAGTCTATCCTCTGTTAATAGAGCGAATGTATTCTATGCTATGCGTAAAACTAATCTTACTAATGGTAATAATGTTCCTAGTGGATGGAATACAGGTATGGTATAACAAAAAGTTGATAATAGTATTGTATAATTAAACAAAATTTAGTTTCTTGTAACGTCCCCCATAAAGAAGCGAGTATTAACAGTAATCACATTTCTTTACGGGGGAATGTTACAAAGACCAATTAATAATCATTTAAAAGTAATTATCATGGATAATCGTATTTATAACAGAGCTAATGCAGCTAATAGTTTACAGATTTCTATAATGGGTAAAGTTGATGCTGTTGCAGAGTTTTCTATTCCTAATGGAATGGGTGGTAAAGAACCTTTCTTATTAAAGAATATAACCGAAGACCCAATACAAGTAGAAGTAGTTCTTGCAGGTATGGAAGAACCTATTACTACAACTATTTATTCCGGTTGGAATGTTGAGTTAGTTAAACAAGTTAATAACGCTGTTGCTGATACGTTACAATATGGGTACTAATACTGGACTTGGTATAGGTATCGGTATTCCTTTTAAGAACAATGCTCTTGGTGGAGATAAGCCTTATTTTCCACCAGAGCTTAAAGCTCGAATGATTGGTGTTTGGACTAATTATGGTAAGAAGAATACTGATACTGATAGGAATATTATTAAGAATAAGATTCCTAATGCTGGCGGAGATTTAGAGATTCTAAATGCTGCATATAAATTAAATAGTGGATTCGGAGAATATAGCGAAGATTTTACTACTTGGACTAAAAGTAGTAAGATAACTTCTGTTGATTCCGAATCTTTTGATTTTGTTACCAATGTTAATTGGAATTTATTATATTATAAATCAAATATTGGAAAAGATATACCTTCTTTTAAAGTTCGTATTAAACTTAAAGGAGAAGGCAAAGTATTTTATAATTATATAACTTCGGAAGGAGTATATACTAATGAGGCTATTACATCAGAAGAATATGTAACTCCTATTAGTTATAATACTAAATATACTGGTGAAACTCCTGTAAATTGTGGATTTTCTATTGGTATTACATCAGAAGAAAGTAGTGGAACTATAACTCAAATTCCAAACTTTGAAGATGCTTTTGTTACTGATGGTATAAATGATATGATTGTTAGTCAAAAGACTCTTCAAGAAATGGGAGTTACTAAAGAACTTACTATTGTTAGTATGATTCATCAAATATCTTGGAGAGGTTCTGCTTCTGTTCCATTAACTAATTATATTAGACCTAAAACTAATGAATATGTAAGAAGTTATGTTTCTAATATTGGTAAAACTGGAATATATGGATATGTATGTTATGATATTAGTAATTCCGGTGCTGGTAATAGTCATGTAGTAAATACTATATTAGGAGATAAAAATGATTATTCTATAAATATTGTTGGTGATTTATCACAAGGAAAGTTTAGTGTACAAGGATATATGGATGGTAATGGTAACATACTTGAAACAAGTAGTGTTGCTCATTATTGGACTTTTGCTGTATTAGGTAAAGCTACTGAAGATGAGATTAATCTTATCATTGGTAACTATAATCTTGACCGTAGTCTTAAACCTGATATATTATGTAATATAGGTAAACAAGGTATTACTAATGATAATCATGCTGATTTTAATGATAAGTTAGTTGATTATAGTGGTAATGGCAGAGATATTCAAATGAATAATCTAGCTTGGAAAGGCGGTAGTGGTATTGCAGCTAAACAATACGAAACATTTAAAGATTGGACTTCTGAATCTTCTTCAACTTCAATAATAACACAAATAGATGAATTTACTAGAATTGTAGAATCTACTACAAATGGTTATTGGGTAAGTAGAATAAGAAGAGATTCTGATTTAGATAAAGTATATAGCCCTATAAATGTTTATCTTTATCAAGATAATAATTTCTTAGTACACGAATGCAAATATGAAGTAGATGGAGTAAAGTATGCTATTCCTATAAATGAACCAGTTGGAAAAGGTTATCATAAGTTAGAAATGTATACTAAAGATAGATATACAGAACTTCCTGAAAATGCAGAAAATGTTGTTCTATCAGAATGGTATTTTCCTAAGTCAACTAAAGGTTCTATAAAATATAGTATTATTCCTAGTTGTAAAGGTGGTATTCTATTAGATGGTATCAATGACTTTGGTAAAGTTATTGATATGCCTATTTACAAGGATTATACTTTCATTATAGATAGACAAATAATATTTATTGGTGATACAGCCGGAATAGTTGCTTCTAAATCCGAAGATTCAACAGATGTAAACAAACAAGGTGCTTTCTTATTTGAGTACTTAGGTGCTCCTAATAATGTTAGCACTTGGAGTTTCTATAAAGATAATGGCAAAGTTGCTAATACTGATTTTACTAGAAGTATAAGTTATCAATCAAAGTATAGCTATAATGGTAAAGAGTTAACAGTAGGTACATCTAAAGATAGTAATAAATTGTGGTTAGGAACAATTCGAGATAGAGATTCTCGTTTCTTTAATGGAGCTATCTATTCCTTAATGTCCTTCCCCTATACTATGTCCGAGTTCTTGATAGAGCGCCAGTTGAAGAAACATAAGTTAGGTACTCTATATCCTAATATGGTTGAATTTAGACCTGTTATTAAAAGTAGTGTTGAATTAGCAAGTAAACCAACATTTGTAATAAGAGGTACTTCTACATTGTTAAATACAGGAGATTATATACCTGAAAACAGTGAAATATGGGTAGTGATAACTATGAATAACGCTGCTGATAGGATAACTAAATTTGTTATCAACGGTAATACTATTGATATTCCTAGCTCTGCGTATAATCCTTCTACTATGAAATATGGTTTTCCTTTCACAATAGATAGTAAGTCTCCGCAGAAGATTACTATGACTATTGAACAGGATGAAAACTACGTAAAATTTGAACCTGTTATTACAAGTAATGTAGAATATGTTAGGTTAGATTTTTATTTAAATAATTATCAAAAGAGAATTAATATAGGAGATTATATACCAAAGGGTGCTTATCTTAGAGCTAATTTTTATCTAAAAAATAATGTTGATGAACTTACAGTATTTACATTTAACGGAGTAAATATTGGTTATAGAAGAAGTTCCGTTGATGATACGGCTTTTAATATTAACCAAATATATAATTATGATTCTCCGCAAGAAGTAAACATCACTATTGACGAGTACATTAGATACGAGGATATTGTGCAACCTTATCCAGTAGTATTCCAAATTAAAGATAGGAATACTAATCAAATATATAGTTGGGGAGATAAGATTAAAGTAGGAAGTTCTATACAACTTACTCAAGGCGAAAATCCTAATCTTCTTAACGGTTTATATAGTATTCGGAGTTACGAATATGAAGGAAAAGCGTATAGTTATAATCAACTAACTAATCTTAATATTACGGTAACTAAGCAATCTATTTCATTATCTTGTAATAAGATTTGGCTTCTTGATAACAACGAACCTAAAGTAATCCTATCTCCTAGATTATTACGTATTCCAAATTCTAGCTATAAGATACTTGGTTATATCCCTGATATATCCGGTCATAATAATAATGGAATTATACATAACTCGGCTTATGGAGAAGGAAGTGGAGTTAATGAAGATGGTTCATACCAATTTGATGGCGTAGACGACTTTATTACTATTCCTACTACGGTCGGTGGCAAACAGGTGTTGATGAAGGTGAATTGGCAATCTATTGCCGGTACGGCAATTTTATACGACCAAAGAACAAATGGAGGTTTTGCTATATTTAATAGAGATTTTGATACTAACGAAAATAAAGTGCCAGCATATAGGGCAAGAAATATAGGAGGTAGTACTTATATTGATGGAATACTTAATGAGTATATTTATGCTAGTGAATTAAAAGATATAACTCACAATATTGTTGAATTATGTGACCCTGAATTGAATACAGGAACGCTTAACCCCAAAATAGGTAGTTCTTTCTTAAATTCTAATTATACTCAAATGTCTCTCTACGACTTCATGCTCTTCGACGAAATCTCAACAGACGATAAGATTAAAGAGCTGAATAAGTATATTGGTGTTGAAGCCAAAGTAGAACTTCCGCCTTATTATTGGGATGCTTATGGTAAGACTAACTCTGATGAAGATAAAGCTACTATTCAACAAAGAGGTGTAGCCGTAGGTGATTATGATTTAACTAATTATAATCATGCTTACGAAGGTATGAGTGGATATAATGGTTATCCTGTTGTATTTGGTGCTAATAAAACTTGGGCGAATGAATCTAACGGATATGTTACTAGTATTACTAGTAATACCATTCATATTACCAATGTTCTAAATGCAGGTTTAGCTTTATTATATTCTTATGTTAAATATAATGGTAATCTTCAAAATATAAAAGAAATACCTTCTTTTAAGATTGAAATTAAAGGATTAGAAGGCAGGTCTAAATTTATATATAAGTATTTGGCAACAAGCGATGCAACTAAGGAAACAAATCTATATCTTGAGAATGGTACTCATGAACTACCCAAATCATTCCTTCCGACAGAGGCTCTGATTAATGATGCTGTGGTAGGTTTTTCAATAAGTCCAATTGAAGAAGGAGTTACCAATTTCCTAAGCGATATTACTATCGAAGTTCTTCCTGAATATGAAAATGGTCTTGCATACGACGGAGTAGAAGATTATAGCGAGAATGTTAATGTTCCTGCGTTAACAGATTATACGTATATCTTTAAAAGAACTTTATTGAATAAAAAATATAACAGTGCTTCTATCTTCAAGGGAAGTAATAAACAAATTGGTAGAGAAGCATTTATATGTGATTACAATTCTGTTGAGCCAGATTTGTTAACACAAGGATTTTCTTTTGGAGCAGGATTATATGTGAGTAGTTTAAATACAGATAATATTATATATGGTAAAAAGGATTCTGTAAATGGACAAATAATTACCTCGGGTAATAATACAGATACAGAAGGTTTAACTATTGGTAAATGGAAAAATTATAAGCAGATGGTATTCTACAAACTAATCCTCTATCCGAAAACTATTCCATTATTACAGATTAACTTCCTAAAGAACCTGATGGAAAAGGATGAAATAATTGATTTAAATAACCCAATATTTATAAAAGATGAATAAATGAAAATAATGCCTTATAAACTACTTAAAGTAGTTTATATAATACTTGCTATAATTGCAGTAGTTATGTATACATTAAGTTTAATATTTAATATTTAAAGATTATGATTGATTACATTGTATTTCCTGTTGCTGATATAGATGAAGAGAAGTCAGCAAAGATTGATGAACTTAATTTAGTTCCTCGTAATAATGTTAGTAAAAACAAAGTATTGATGAAGTGCCAACATTATAAAGAAGTGTTTCCTGAAAAAGTAACTAGAACAGTTACTACTGATGAAGAAGGATTGGAAATTATTAGTATTGAATATCCTTATGAAACTTATTCTAATGAAGCACTTGCTACTTTATTGTCAAGTCCTGAATGGAATTTTAAAGAAGATGAGGTAATAGAAGATTCCCCTATAGAGGAGTGACATTGCTTTTTATTGCTTAACTCTAAGCCCTGCTTATAACAAGTAGGGCTTTTATTTTGTTCATACAATACCTAACATGAATCGTATTGGATATAAGACTTACGACAACTACGATAGGGATGAACAAAGAGGTTACGGTGAACGTCATAGATATGATGAAAATCGAGGTTATGACGGAAGTCATGGCTACGATGAAGAAGAACGTATGCTTCTTATGCAAATGCTTGGAGTAGATGGAAATGAACGTTATAATGATTATGGTGATGAACATTTTAATAAGCAGGAAGCTAAGCGTACTGTTGATGAAATGTACCATGTCAAAGACGGTAAGAAATATATCGGCGAGAAATACGATATGCAGAAAGCTCACGAAGTTTGTAGTAAATTCAAAGATAAACTAGAAGATGAAGTAGAAGTTGCTGATGTTTATGTAGCTATTAATGCTCAATATCACGACTACTGCGAACTATTCGAGAAGTGGTTCGGAAAAGGAAACTTTGACGATATGATATTCGAGAGTGCTATCAGCTTTTGGTTTGATGATGTAGACTTCGGAGAAGATAAACTCTGGAAATACTTTAATGAATTAAAGTAATACAAGTTCTGTTATATTCCTAAAGAGAGATTACTAAATAATAGTAGTCTCTCTTTTCTTTTTAAAATAAAGTTTTATATTTGCGCCTGTAATACAAAACTTAATGCTTATGGGAATATTTGTTAAAGTGTTGTTTGTAACTATAATAGCTATAACTATTATAGTATTCGCATGGAAAGAGATTACTACTATCCTTCCTGTGAAAGTCGTATCTTATGTAAAGATAGCAGGTGTGCTATTAAGTGTTATTCTAGGTACTCTATTATTCTTATTGTAATATGGACTTCGGGAATATACTTAATGAGATTCTACGTACTACTGCTACTAGTTTCGATTTCGCATTTGTTATCTGTGTTAATGTACTAGCATATCTAGTAATTAAGCTAGTTGACAAACTTAATGGAGATAAAGTAGTAAGTACTTGGAATAAAAGAGTGATAACTCTTGTGTGTGCTGTATTAATGGGAGTAATATACTTCTCATTAAAGTTAGGTGATGTTAAAGTAGTACTTAATTCTATTATTCTTAGCTTTATATTTTGGAGTTGGATTCTAAAACCAATATTCGCCTTCTTCAAGATAGATTATAAGAAGTTTATAATAGAAGATGATGAACCTAATCAATATCCAAAGTAAGTACTATTAGTGAGAGTAGTAAGTGAGAGTCGGCTAGCAATGGTCGGCTCTCACTGTATACACATCTCTTTATGGGGGAATAAAAACTACGTCCCATGCTCCTACGCTTTCATAGAAGCTCACCATTGCATTTTAGTGCCTAACCTTAACTTACTATTATCCGATAGACTTGCGTGCCTCTATGAGCCTTAAAATGCGTCATGTGTATAAAAATGTTTACAATGCGAATAATTGTAAGCTAGATAGTAAGCTAGATAATAGTGCTTAATCAAAATTATTAATAAAAGTCTTGTTAATACCAATATAATAACTATATTTGTTATAATACTAATTCAAAAACAAAAGTAATATGGCTTCATTAAATCAAATTGTATCTGAAATAGCTCATGCTATTCATCAGCCTAATAACTTTACTACGAGACAAACTATTCGTAGTGCTGTTATTCATACATTCAATGAACAGATAAGACAGACTTATGAGCGTCATGCTAATGTCGATAAGATATTAATGCAGAGATATAGAGTAAGTCTTATTAGTGTTCCTGACGGAGATATATTTCAAAGTCTTGTAAGTACGAAGTATAAAGTTAAAAGAAGCAAGACTAGAATACCTAGACCAGTTCGTCTTGATAATAATCTTCCTTTTGTTAGTGTTCGTACTGTTGGTTATGATAATATGGCTATTCCTTTTATTAAAGAAGCAAATGCTCAATTTTATAAAGCATTGCCAGGAATGTGTACTAGTCTAAGTTATGATTATATCAATGGTTATCTATATGTTAATGGAAATGGTAATCCGTTGATTGAACCACTAGGACATATTGTTATTGAATCACCATTTGAAATACCTACTGAAATTCCTATTGAAACAGAAGAAGGAGTTGAATCCAACTTCGATAATGATGATGAATTTATCATTCCCGAAGATATGGTAGAACGCATTAAAGA
>ULNO01027065.1_pt1 | contig 11339 bp, 18 predicted proteins | sample 1951961 | NCBI WGS metagenome assembly ULNO01 (sample SAMEA4835581, study PRJEB28245) | human gut metagenome | biome: gut microbiome; material: fecal sample | place: Denmark | collected 2008
AGTGCAGTCATAATTAAAAATAGAAGTTTTTTCATGTCTAATTTATTGATTATAGTACAAAGGAACACACAAAACCACGTATTAGCAAATTTTACGCCAACAAATTGAGCTTAGAACTGTATTTTCAGGAATTATTCCTTTTTCATTTTCAGAACCTTCTCCAAATTATCAAAGGAATATTTCATATATACTTTATAATTTAATGCACCAAGTTAAAATGAATTTTATGTGAAAAAGAATCTCTCCCTTCTTTTTTTGAGTGGCTATTTTACATTAATCAGCAGTATACTTATGTCATAAGATAGTTCTGTTTTGATGTAAGAACGATCTTTTTTGTGAAATACAGATTAGAATGGGGAGTCTATGCAGATTGTTTTTTTTAATTCAGAAATGAACTTTTTTAGAAAAGCAAAACGCTAATTATCTGTTGATAATCAGCGTTTTATTTAAGTGATTCCGAAGCGATTCGAACGCTTGACCCACGCCTTAGAAGTTTACACTTTAAAAAGGTATGCTCTACTTTCAAAATCTACTGTTAATCAACTGATTATATTCGTACTATAGCTACTTCCTTTTTTTCCTTTGATACCGTTGTTTCTACTGTTACAGTGTCTTTGGTTAATAATTATGTTAGTTCATACTTTTTTTAATTCATATTTATAAATCCATATTTATAACATTTTGAATAGTCTTTATTTTTTGGATTTCATCAATCTCTATTTTTCTACACTCTTTTTCGATTGATATATTAAAATATAATTTATTTCTTTCCGAGGACTGGAAGAAAGAATTTTGATAACCTTCAGTACCAAGGCATTTTCCCTTGATTATTTCTCCATTTTTGAGTGTGATTTCTACTTCTTTACCTGTATAACAACTGTATTCCATATTATTGATTATTGATAAACTGTTATCACAACTTTATAAACTCATTACTTTTATAGATGATGATAAATCCATCGTCTATCCCGGCATAAGCTTCTCCTTTTCCCTCGGCTCCTTCCAGATTGAACATGATTTTGCTTTTTAAGGAAAAAGTATCTTTGGCCTTTTTAATCTGATCGGAAGTCAATTCTTTGGAAGTACATATTGTCATACCATTATTGTATTTCTTTATAACTCGGCATTGGATTCCGTCTATTTGTCCTAAAATAGTAGCCTTTAATTCCTCCTTATCAAGACTACAACTAGATTCTCTCCATTTGGCTTTTTTGAATGTACTAGTTTCCCCTGTATAATAAATTTCTCCATTTTCAACATTGACATCTTTGATTAGACATTTCTTTATTTTGTTCTCGATAAAAACAAATACATAGCTTCCCACAGGATACGCATTTGAGCGTTTACAGGTTTTTGATATTGAGAAATCAAAAACAGATTGATTACTATATCCACCTTGGGGTATATTTCCTTGATAAAAGAAGCAATACTCTCCACCAGATTCAAGAGGCGATTCAGGAACTACTTTGTACTCATATTCATTGATTTCTGTTATGTGGAATTTTATAGTAGTCTCTTCATTTACTCCTATGGATGTTCCAGCGTAAATATTAACTTTCCCTGTCTCAAGTTCTCTTCGTTTACCTTTAGTCTCTAGCTTTACTAACGCAAACTGATTTGGAGATGTCGCAACGGAGAACCACCAGTTTGATAGAGAAATATTATTTCTATTTCGTTCAAAGAAGAAATAGAATTCAGGCAATGTTGTATTTACTGTATTATTCGATGTTGCACCTAACATCGTTGACTTTATCTTTGCATCGGCTATACCATAGGATAGAGCTGCCCCTAAGGTGTTAGTCTTCGTTCCAGAAAAGACAGTTGAGTGTATGCGGATCATTTTTTCTCCATCTTTTATAAATATACCCGACATAGCATCATTTGCATATTCTTCATTCTCTTGGATAGCCTTTGCAGCTTTCATCATAGCTACAATAATATTGCTGTTAATTCCTTTTTCTTTTAATGATTTAAGAGCATCTATTTCTGTATTAAAATCGCATTTTGATGTGCTGATTTTGGTTACAATAATATCCTCTGTAAAACCTAATTCCAACATATCTATAATAGACTGATTAGTCAATACCTCCTGCTGGGCATTGACTGTCGCTGTTGATATTGTGAAGAATATTAATAAAAATAGTTGCCTCATCTGTGTGTATTTTATAAGTTCAACAATAACATTTCTGATATACTTAAATTTCACCACCCTCTTTCATTCAATATCTTAACCACTTTCCAAACGCTCTTAATCATGCTTTTAGGTAGTTCCTCTTCCGGATACTTCTCATTGTGTGATTTACACAACACATAGTTCTTAGAATCTTCTGGGTACTTTTGAACCTCCTTGAGGATTCTTCTTCCATCAGTAAGAAGAAGAACAAATATATTTCCAAATCCGAAATATTCTTTCCAGTTTTCAACTTCTCTTATTAAAACCTTGCTTCCAGATGGGCATGTTGGATCCATACTATTGCCAGAGACAACTAGTGCCACGTCACCGTCTTGTGCATCCGTGAACGGAATTAGTTTTTCTGTGTATTCTGGATTTTCAGAAACGAGATTTAAACTATGCATGCCACCCACTGCGTCAAGATTGAGCAACGGTACAAGTCTATATGATACTGATTTATCAGAGTCGATAGGAGTTGAAGCTTCAATTTTGGATTTAAACATCTCCCCCTTACCTGTAAGCAACCATTCTATATTTAAAATCGGATATGCTGATATCGTTTTTTCAATTACATCAGAAGTTATAGTTGTTGCTTTTGAGGACATATATCCAATAGAAATACCTAATTGTTCCTCGAATCTATTTCTACCAATCTTCTGTGATGATAGAAATTCTTTTAATCTGTCTTTTGTTGTCATAGTGAAGTATTTCAGTATATTTGTATCGGATTAGTTTATTAAAAATTAAATTGTATCGATATGCAAGGGATTATTTTATTCGTCATTGTAACAATACTGCTGGCTATTGTTTTGTGGCATCTTCATCATTATTGATTGATAAATGTGCGTATAAGCTTCGAGGGATTATCTACAAGTTTAATTAAAGCAAATACACATTTATTGAGCCGTTCCTCGTCGCTATTTGATAACGTCATAAGAAAATGAAATGTTTCTTCGGTTGTTATAAGCAAGTTTGCTGTTTCTGTTGCCATTTTCTCATCTTTTAAAGCGGTGGCATACGATTCTAATTTTTCTATTTGACTAATAAAAACCTCCCATAATTTCATCTGAACAATAGATGTAATGGCAATAATTTCTACTCTGTAAAGTGCTCTAATCATGTTATTGCTAGATATTTCTCTTAGGTAAACAGATTCCTTTTCTATCATGGATTTTATCTTATCCTCTGATGTTCTTAGTCCAATGATTTGAGAGGCAACCATTATAGTAGCGCATACCCCCATCAATCCAACAACTAAAGTAACCATTGAGCCATCATTGAAATTAATGGGGTCTATTCTTATTATAGTTAAACATATTGCTATGGTAGCCAATAATATAGCAGTTAGTGAGAGCCAATTCTTTTTAAGCCGTTCTTTTATCATAATAGTTAATAAAAGTTTAATCAGTGAAGAAATTCACTAAATCGTTTTGATTAGTGAAAAACATCACTGATATTTGCATTCGTAATTCAGTTCACAAAAAAGAAACGGATATAAAAAGGGCTGTTAGAGAAGCGTCCCTATTCCTATCACTGTTCTTTAGTCATGCGCAAAGATAGGCAGTCCTTTTCAATTATCCAATGATATGTGAATGTTTTACGACACTAATTAAAGGTTTCGTGGCTGTTACCGAAAAAAGACATTGGACAAAGCTCTATTTGAGTAACTATCTAACAGCCACAATAGGATAGTGAAAGAATGGAGCTTTCTTCTTTTAGGAGGAGGAAAAGGATATGGATAGGTTACAAGAAATTATGATGGCTGCTGAAGGTGTAACGTTCAGTAAAAACCAGTCCTCGGCTTTGGTAGGAGGGAGAAGGAGGCTGGAGAGATTGGCCGCTGAAAAAAAGATCGCTTTTATAAAGACTACCGACAAAAAGAATGGCCGGTGGGAATGTAAAGGTTCTGATGTATTACGTTATGCTATACCCCAAAATTACACTCGAGTATGAATAGAGTCAGCAAGCACTTGCTAACAATAGCTGTAGCAGTAGTGACAATAGCAGGCTGCATCTATGCTGGAAGGACAGAGTATAATGATGATGTATTATCCGGCATGAGCGCAGAGAAGTATCAGTACATACACGACAGTCTAGGTTGTCGTGCCTCTCAAGAAGATGTAGTAAAAGAGTACATCGCTAATCAAAAATATTATGATTCAAAAAAATATTAGACCATGAGTAAACAATCTTTCAACATTCCCAGTGGAAGCAATTATGTTTCGGTTGAGGCTACCGACAATAAACTGATTATTTCTTTTTCAAAAGAGAATCCCAATATGTTTTTCTGTCAAGAGAGCGAACATATAGAAGAAACACCTCTTATAGGTCATTTATCTATATTCTGGGATCCCGGTTCCTCTGATGCTATAATCTCCAAAGTGGCTGACATTGATTATTCAGACTGTACATATAAAGCCCAAAATGGGGTATGGTATCGGCATGCTATCCGTTTTCGTAGTGAAGAACAATATTCCAAAATACTCCAATCCAATGTTACAAAAGGCAAAACCAAGTAAAAATAGCCTCATGGTTAAGCTGGACATAGTGTTTAGCAAGTTTATTCGAGTGCGTGATATGAGAAATGATGGTACTTTCATCTGTATATCATGTAATAGAATACTTCCATATGAACAAGCGGATTGTGGACATTACATCAATAGAAAACATATGGCTACACGGTTCAATGAGAAGAACTGTAATGCTCAATGTCGTTCATGTAATCGATTTGACGAAGGTAATTTACAGGGGTATCGACGTGGATTAATATCCAAGTATGGTGAGTCTGTTGTACTCATGTTGGAGTCTATGAAGAACCAGATAAACAAGATATCTGATTTTGAGTATAAGGCGATGATTGATTATTATCGTAAGGAGACTAAACGCCTAATGAAAGAAAAAAACATGGATTGATATTATGCCGGAATTATGCAAAACGGATATACGAGCAATTGATCGACTGTTATGTCAATGCTCCAGAGAAATAGAGAAGCGTACATCTCCCTGTTCTCCAGCCCGTGACTTGATACGTAGATGCAATAAAATTCGTAAGAAGATTCATCGCATAGTTCCAAATAAGTAACATATGGAACTATTTGAATTATGAAAATCATATATGTGTATTTAATCTTTCGAAAGAAAGGCTATGCTTTTGGCTCATTGAGTGCTGTTTTTGATTATTTGGATGAGGATGAAGTAGGGATAAAGAAAAGCACATTACTTCATCGTTCTGATGCAGGCACAATAACAACCTCAAGAGCCATCATTACTAAACTAACCTTATTAAGAAGTAAGAAATGTCATGGTAAAGAAGATACAGACAAAAATCAAATGTGATTGCCGCGCTTGTAAGCGTGCTGGTCCGGAAAATAACTTTATGGTATATTGCCCTATTTGGGGATGTAATAGGTCTATTGGGATCCGATTATGCTCACACTTTATAAATAAATGATTATGGACAAGAATGATTATAAATGGTTGAAAGTTAGGGGAGCTCCATTGACTCTATATGGAAATAAGTCTCTACAGGCTAAGGTCTCTGCATGTGGATGCAATGGGTGTAGTTATGATAAAAGGCAAGGTGCCAGGAAATGTATGTTGAGTCAATTCTGTATGGGGCATTTGCGTCCTGATAAAACTCCTGTTGTGTTTGTAGTGGCCTGATTATGGAAAGAGAATCATTTGTTTTTTATAAAAGCTGGTTGGAGGCAATCAAGAATTTGCCGAGAGAGATGCAGGGAGAAGTGCTCACGGCCATAATTGAGTATGGTCTATACGGAGAAACAACTGAATCACTAAAGCCGATTACGAACGCCATGCTAGCTATGGTTATACCTCAAATAAATGCGAATAATAGAAAGTTTGAGAATGGTTTGAAGGGAGGTAGGCCCCCAAAAGGGAGCCAAGATGAATCCAATTCAAAACCAAACAATAACCAAACAATAACCAATTTGAAACCAAATAATAACCAAAATCAAACCACCAAAGAACCATCGCAAAACCAAATGGAAACCAAAGTGGAACCCAATGTATATGATAATGTTAATGTAAATGATAATAAGAAAGAATCCGCTAACGCGGATAAGAAAGAAAACGAGCCTAACGGCTCCACTCTCTCTCCTAAATTTTTAAGTTTTCAGGCTTGGATAAAGGATAATGCTCCTTATTGCGCCAATCCAAAGAACATGAACCAGATAACGGAGAAGGAACTCGATAGATTAATGGAAACCTATACAGAAAAACAAATCGCTGATGTTATTTCTCAAATTGAAAATAGGAAAGATAAGCGAAAGCAATACTCTAGCCTGTATAGGACTGTATTAAATTGGATTAAAACCGAAAATCAACAATGAAACGGAATGAAAGAATAGCATTTTACGATCTGGATGAAGAACGCCTAGTACTTGGAACGCTATTGAATGACCCTGATAAGCTTGTAGAAGTCAGTAGTATTTTGGATGAGGCATGTTTTTATCATGACTTTCATAAACAGATATTCAAGATTATAAAAGAGCTGGATAAGAAAGGCAAGAAATTTGATTTCATGGTAGTAAAACGTGAGCTAAGGGGGAGAATAGATGAAGAGAAGGATACTCCTTTGTTTTTTGAAATCGTGGGTCAAAGAGTTTATACGAACCTGTACGAGCATGCTGCTATACTGAAAGATGCTAGTGCCAGGCGTCAGATTGAAGACAATCTCAAAAATGCATTAAGTTTGATACCATGTGTCACAGAGGATCCTTTCGAAATTATAGAAAAAGTAAGAAATGCTCTGGATGGTATATATTCAGATCAGACTTCTGGTGTGATAACTTTGCGTGAAGCCCTTGAAGGAGCCTACAAAATAATCCAGAATAATATAAATAATCCAGATGCTTCTTCAGGTACTCCTACCGGATTTCGTGAACTTGATAGAAAAGGGATATTAAAGCCTGGTTATTTGACAGTGATAGCAGCCGACAGTTCACAGGGCAAGACGTCTCTAGCAACTAGCTTCTGTGTAAATGCAGCTATAGCAGGTGCAAAACAGGCGTTTTACACAATGGAAATGTCGCCGGTTGAGTTGTCACAGCGTATATTGAGTAAAACAAGCGGAGTGAACGGAGTACGTATAGCAAGTGCACAATTGACAGCAGAGGAATTCTCCATGGTAGATAAAGGACTTGCGCCTATTTACAATCTTCCTCTTTATTTCGATGGAAAAAGCACTTCTACGATTGATTCAATAATATCCAGTATAAGGATGATGAAAAAACGATATGATATAGATGGAGCCATTGTCGATTATTTACAGATCCTTTCTGCAAATAGTAATAGCGGTTCAGGAGACGAAATGCAACTAGGCATTTTTGCGCGGAGATTGAAAAATATAGCAAAAGATCTTGGAATATGGATACTAGCCTTATCTCAATTAAGTCGTGATAAAGTCGATGTAGCCCCGTCTATAAGTCGAATACGTGGAAGCGGACAGATAACAGAAGCTGCAGATGTTGTCCTGCTTTTATATCGCCCAGAGCATTACGGAAGGGACAAAAAGTACCCGGAACCTTTTTCTAATGTATCAACAGAAAATACAGCAATGATTGACATAGCTAAGGGACGTAGTATTGGGACATGGAAATTCATATGTGGATTCAATGCAGAAACTACACAGTTTTATGACTTATTGGATATTCCACATATTAATCCGTCAGCCTCATCGGAGGATAAACCTTTTTAAACAATACAATAATGAAATGTGAAACAGAAGGCAAAATATTGGTAGAATTGCCAACTACCAGCGGGAACGCTAAAAATGGGAAAGAGTGGGAGAAGAGGGAGTTTGTTATGGAAACCAATGAAAGATATCACAGTAAAATGCGTTTTGCTATGTATAGTTTCGATGGACCGATAGAGAATCCTCCTAAAATTGGAGATATGGTAAAAGTTGCTTTTACTGTTGAGGCTAGAGAATATAAAAATAACTGGTATAATGAAGTTAAAGCTCATCGTATTGAACAGATAAAAATGTAGATAAATAATTATGAGACCAAAGCAAGATTTAATAAATATAGCAATAAAGGATGGAAGTATGGATAGAGTGAACATGTTATTATCAGCCGCTCATCTCTTGAATTGTGAAGCGAACAACTTGATTGAAGAAGCATCTGATGTAATGATCGCTAAAGGGTTATTACTTGGTAATCTTAAAAAACTTCATAATGACTTTGTCAAGTGTGCGGACCGATATTTTAAAGAGTTTGCCTCATTAGTTACTGCTGATAAGTGTAAAATGGATATGTTCGATGATTTACAAGGATTTGATGAAGTATATAGAAAGTGGGCGAAAGTTCCTGTTGAATGGTATCACCAGATAGTAACTGAAGAATAAAGAAAATGAAAGCAACAAAGATTTATTATCAAAAATGTTTCAATCTTGGTAATTACCAGAATGAAGTAGTTGGTATTGAGTTGGAAGTCGGTGACGGTGAGAAAGCCATCGATGTACTTGAAAAGGCAAAGCAGTTTGTAGACAGTAAAGACTTCCTAGCTGCTGGTATTCAGGAGTATGAAAACAGCTTGCGTATAGTGAATAGTCCTGATGAATATACAGGTAGGCAAGTAAAGGATGCGCAGGCGTTTTTGGATAAATATGATACAAAAGATGATTTACCATTTTAATCATAACAAAATAGAAATGAGTGAATTATATATACCCATAGAACGCCCTGCTAGGAATCTCGTTAATGGTCGATTTTTGAAAGGTATCGCTCCTCACAATAAAGGAAAGGCAATGAACTATCATTCAAAAAAGTCTAAACGCAGAAGTCTAAATAATTTAGTCAAAGGACGTGGTGCATGGCATAAAACAGGTGCCGGTTTAAATCGGAAAAGCGTAGTTGCCATTAAAGATGGTAAGTTATGCGGCGTATTTCCTTCTATTCAGGATGCAGGTAATGCCACAGGTGCTAATCCGGCTCTCATAAGCTACATCTGCAATAAAAAGCCAGGCAAGCATAAAGCGTGCAGTTTTGAATGGTTCTTTGAGAATGATGCAACTTGGTGTGATTTAATACTCAAAAATAATGGATGATAAACGAAGACAAATATTAATTGATTATATATCATACCTGTATACAACAGGTAAGAGCTATGATTTTATAGGGAAGTATATCAAATACGTAAATGACTTCCTTGAGTGCGCAATCTGTATAAATCGTCGTGGATATCTTGCTTACAAGCAGAAGAATGCGGAAAGGATGGTCCGCCATCCACTGATGTGTGACGCTATACTTGATTTATTATCTTTTCTTGGTATTGGATATAGACGTAAAGAGAAAGTTGTAAAGCCACTAGAGAAGTTAAGCTCTATTTCTGAAAAAAATAAGGCTTTGATTAATACATTTATAGTTCAATTGACAGATAACAATGATTACTCACCTCACACAGTTGACGTCTATTATACTTCGCTTAAAAAGTATTTTGAATATGCAAATGATATAAGCATGGACAATTGTAAAAGGTTTGTGAAAATGCTTGAGGAGAATTCATTTTCACCTCAAACCATTAGTTTACGGATTACCGTACTAGAAAAGTTTTCAAAATGGATTAAGAAGCCTATCGAATTAAAGAGACCCAAAATGAAACGTAAATTGGATATCTCTAATATCCCTACGGAGGATGAATATAATAGGCTACTGAAATATCTTGAAACCAAATCCAATAAGGACTATTATTTTTTCATCAAGGTTTTGGGTACTACAGGGGCACGTCTTTCTGAATTTCTACAATTTACTTGGGAGGATATAATAATAGGTGAAGTGACTTTGAAAGGTAAGGGTAATAAGTATAGACGTTTCTTCTTTCAGAAGCAGTTGCAGCAAGAGGTGAAGGCTTATGTGAAGGAGAATGGTAAGACTGGATTATTTGCGGTAGGTAGATATGGTCCAATAACTCAACGTGGGCTAGCCCAATCCATGAAAGTATGGGGGGGACATTGCGGAATTGATTCCAAGAAAATGCATCCTCACGCCTTCCGTCACTTCTTTGCTAAAATGTTCCTGAAGAAAACCAAGGATGTAATTCAATTAGCTGACCTTTTAGGTCATGGCAGTGTAGATACAACAAGAATTTATTTACAGAAAAGTTATGATGAACAACAAAGAGACTTTAATAAAAACGTTACGTGGTAGCGTAGAACAATTGAATGATTTGGCAGAATTGACAGACAGTATGACTGTCATGGATAAAACAGGTCATGTTGATACAGAATTCCTCATGGAAGCACTAGTTTGCGTTAATGCTTTCATGGATGCAAGTAATATGGTTATAACAAAGATATCCTCATTATTAGGCCCGGACGCTCCGGTTGATGAGAAAAAGAAACAATCAGATGAAGGTAAAAAGTGGAATGTGGAAGAAATCTTGAAACATTGTACCCTTGAAAACAACATTCTCAAACTTCCGGCAGTGCAGTTCAATAAGAAATCCTACGCTGAAGCTAAAAAATGGATAGAGGAAGCCGGTGGCTCCTGGCAAGGTGGGAAAGTTCAGGGATTTACATTTCCCTTTAACCCTGAACGTGTATTCTCTATCCTGAAGGAAGGAAAGCGATGTAATTTACAACAAGATTTTCAATTTTTTGAAACTCCTGCTGCTGTTGCTGATTGGTTGGTAATGCTTGCTGATGGAATAAATGAAACTGATACTGTATTAGAGCCAAGTGCTGGGCGCGGTGCTTTAATAAGAGCAATCCACCGGGCTTGTCCCTCTGTTATAGTTGAATGCTACGAACTGATGCCGGAAAACAGAGAGTTTCTTCATACACTTGGCAATGTGATACTGCTTGATGAAGATTTTACGAAAGATAGTGTAGGTACATATACAAAGATTATAGCTAATCCTCCGTTTGCGAATAATCAGGATATTGAACATGTGAGGTTGATGTATGATCGTCTGGAAGCAGGTGGTACACTTGCAGCCATCACTGGTCAACATTGGAAATTCGCATCTGAAAAGAAATGTGTTGAATTCCGGGAATGGTTGGAAGAAGTCCATGGAGAAGTCTTTGAAATCGGAGCTGGTGAATTTAAGGAAAGTGGAACTACTGTTAGTACAATGGCAGTGGTAATAAAGAAATAATTCAAATCAATATAGGAATGAAGAAAAGAAATACAAAAAAAGGAGA
>ULNO01018897.1_pt1 | contig 11317 bp, 10 predicted proteins | sample 1951961 | NCBI WGS metagenome assembly ULNO01 (sample SAMEA4835581, study PRJEB28245) | human gut metagenome | biome: gut microbiome; material: fecal sample | place: Denmark | collected 2008
TGCTACCACCCTTTCTTGTATAACCACCTTTCTTCTCTTTTTATTCCCAAACGGATAAAAAAACTAAACTTCGGGAACACTTTCCTGCTTGCGCAGCACATACACCGCATGAGAGTGCTTTCCCTCTTTGTCCAATCTCTTCTCTTCGTACCAACCCTTCAGCTCATAAGCAGCCGTGGTGCGCGCCATCCCCAAGCATTCCGAATAAACCAGACGTGTAATGGAACCGTGTTCCTTCAAATAAGCTTCCAGCAATTTCCAACGCTCCTCTTTAGTATACTTCTTCCCCGTAGGCAGGAAGCCGAACTCGGCACGAAGGATATCCGTATCCAGACGTACCCTCTTGACTAACTCCGGTACCGGACGGAAGTTCACTTTCTTTATCCTCACGGATGCCGCACGTATCTCTTTCCGGTCTGTCACCTCACGCGAAGACAAGGCAAGAGAGAACGTACCCAGTCCGTCCAGCCGCACATTTTTCCCTTGCCGCAAATGGGATACAACCATATCGGCCACCTCCTGTAGCACTCCCACCACACAGCCCGCCGAATATGCGCTATGCTTGGACAACTCCTTCACTATGTGATCGGTAGTAATCGTTTCCTTCACCACTACCGCCGGATAAAGCACCGGCTTGCCGTCCTTTTCCTTGAAAGGGTTGGCCTTGAAATCATATTTTATATCCATCATTAAAAGATTTGATCTGTATCCGTAAGCCCTTTCTGCTCTATGGTTAAGGGTTCTCTTCCTTTTGTATTCTATCTCCATAAGCTTTGGACTTAACTCCAAAGGCTATGGAGTTATCTCCAAAGCTTATGGAGTCAACTCCGCAACCTATGGAGATAGAACACATCTGGACAAAAGTACTTAATCTTTAGGGGAAAAAGGCTTAATATAACGGAAAAGATGGATTAAGGAGAAAAATAATCAGGTAGTTGGCCCTTTCTTAAAAAATAGAATGAATAAACAAAAGGATACGAAGTGATTTGATGTACACGGAAAGCAATGAAAACATTGTCTGATATAAACAGAACGGTTATAACCAATCATCTGAAAATATATTTGATATATATGAGTTAGAAAAAGAAGTTCTATGCGCAAAATCGACACTTGCAACAAAACTCTTACTGCCTTTTTGCCACATATCACTTTTTTATCGTATTTTTGTGTTGGCAACAAACTAATACCCATAATACACAGACTGATGAAAACCACCATTTTACTTGGCTTATTATTAACTCTTACAGCTTCATGCAAACACCATTCCAACCCCGTAACTACAGAAGAAAACCTCCACACCCAAGAAGCCAACCGTCTGGTAGCAGAAGCGGGAAGCCTATGGTCTCCTTCTTTGGACAGCACTTTCTTCTTTAATAATGACAGTGAACATATCTCTATAAACGACAAGGAAATATGGGCCAAACTGGACAGCGCGTTAGCCATTGACCCTACCAATATAAAAGTGTATGTGGGAAGAATCAGTTATTTATCAGCGTGCAAAAAGTACCATGAGATTCTGTCTGTACTCCGGCAAGCCGAAAAACAATCCACCCTCAGTGCCGACTTATGGTCAATGAAAGCGATGTTTGAAGATTATTTCGGAGACAGCCTTACCGCCCAAAAAAATTATCGGTCTGCCGATTCCGCCTATGCCATCCTCATAAAAGAATATGCTACAGACAGCCTCAAGTATGCCAGTTTCCGCATTAACCGCGCACTGAACATGGCATTGATGACTGATAATATTGCGGTTCTTAAAGAAGAGGTGGAACTCGCTAAAAAGATATTTCCTGAGACATGGAAAGGACTTGACACGAATGTTTACGGGAAAAACAAAAAAGACTTTTTCGACAAATGCTTTAACGTCCGCCAAAAGTAATTCTGCCTGCTACATTAAGAAAATTACTAAATCATTGCATTTGAAAGAACAGACCTGTAATACCTATTTTCAATACAAAGATTTTTATAGCACAAAGGTGTAACTTTCTCCCCTTTCTGCCGACTAACCTTTGGAATCTTGCTTTATGTTTTGGCTCTAAACTTTATCGGAATTATTGGAAAAAAATAAAGAAAGAAATCTGGAAGAACAAATAAGGAATGTACTCCAATACAAAAAGTTATTTCATTGGGGCTATATTACAGGATACCCAATTGTTACCATATTCCTCGGTGTATTTTTTTATAATTACCATCAATGGTGGATGGTATTGACCATATCTATCTTGATGCTGATGGCTATTCTGACTGACTATTTCCTCTTCCATTATGTATCTGACAGAATTAAAGAGCTGACACGGGTGAACAAAGAGTTGGCAGAACTGAAAGAGGAGCATAAAGAATAATTTTTCACTCCATTATGAGGGTACTTAACCGGATATTTTATTCCTTTGTACCCTCAACTAGAATAAAAAAGCACTTTATGTTTCAGCTGTATCTGCTGCTTCGTTTAAAAAATTTTGGAAGGATAGTCATAGAACTGGGCATCTTCAGAATAGTCTTCCTTACCATCTTAACGGTGGCTGCCATCATGATATTGTTCTTGGCAGAAAACCGTTTCGTCATTCCTGTGGTATGCGTTCTCTTATTGGCCAGCTATCATAATTATAGAAAAGATAAAGAGTTTCTACACACTTTAACGTCCCATCTTCCAGTCTTCCTGATCAAAGAGTATACTTTAATCACATTGCCATTTGCGGGAATGGAAATGATAAAAGGGCGATTTACAGAAGTATCGGTTTATGGCTGTTCGCCACGTTATTGCCTTTCCTGAAAGAAATTAAGCTGGAACACAAACCTATCCGCTTACCTTTTCTCTACAAAGGAAGTTATGAATATATACGGATGTTCCGCCAATCTTTCTGGATATATGCCCTACTCTTGCTTTTTTCCATAGCAGGAACCGTACACGGAAATATAAAAATAGACAAAGTGTGTGTCGTTCTATGGGGATTGATACAGGCGTCAGGCTATCTGCAACCAATGGACACCGGATATCTTCTTCATTTCAAAAATTTCAAGACTTTATGCCGTTTCCAATCGAAAAGTATCGCATGGAATGTTTTCATCACCTCCATTCCTTTCGGCTTAGCACTTATAGCATCTACCTATGACCAAGATGAAATCCTCTTTTTCTTATCTTATTATATCGCCACCTTGATTTATGCCATTGGCATCAGTATGTTGCGCCATATCATCCCATCCCCCCTATTGCTGTTTATTGTGCAATTAAGTATATTGATGCCTTTTTATTTAGGTTCTCTTTTTGTTCCGTTTCTTTTAATACCCGGCATGGCTCTTACCACATTGTTGACCTGCCAGACACGCAAACATTTAAAAAGATTACTATGATAGAAGTGAATGATTTACATAAAAAATTCGGTAAAGTCAAAGTATTAAACGGGATTCATTTAGAATATCACCCTGGAAAAATATATGGTTTGGTGGGTGAGAATGGTGCCGGAAAGACTACTTTATTCAACTGCATGACGGGAATCTATGATTATACCGGAAGCATAACCAAAAGCAAAACTTTAAAAGCAGGTTATCTGTCTGCATCCAACTTCTTTTATTCCCAAATCACGGGTCTTGAATACTTGGAATTCTGTATGAAAGCCAAAGGTCTGCCGGTCAGTACACTCACCATTCAACATTTAAATGAAATTTTCCAACTGCCCCTTGACAGGTATGCTGCCGAATATTCTACCGGAATGAAAAAGAAACTGGGATTTATGGCATTATTATTGCAAGAAAATGACGTATTTATTCTTGACGAGCCGTTCAATGGGGTGGACTTGAAGGGGTGTATCCTGATGAAAAGACTCATCCGGCAACTGAAAGCAAAAGAAAAGACGGTGATAATTTCATCACATCTCATTGCCTCGTTAAGGGAAATATGTGATATTATCCACTATCTGAATGAAGGGGTTATCTACAAAGAATACCATGAAGAAACAACAGAAGAGATAGAAGAGGATATATTATGCAACACTAAAAAGATACAGTCCACCTCATACTTTCAGTAAAACACACAGCACTGTCCTTACATGAAAGCTACAAGTTTAACTCCATCCCAATTCTTTTTCACCACTGATATTGCACAGATACCATAAATTCGCGGGGACGAAGTTTTACCCAAGAAGTATAACTCTGCACAGCAGAATAAAGAGTATAACGATATTGTTCCTTATTAAACAGATTCATAGCAGAAGCGGTAAACCTCCATTTTCCGGATTTATGTATCAATGAAACATCTGCAAGCCAAGTATTCAGATGCTGGTCCTTGCTTAAATCATTATAAAAATGCTCTCCGGATAACCGGAAGTCCGTATCATGAAATCCCAAACTGAGAGTCAGCCGTTGAGCTACATCCCATAAAGGGTCTAAACGGGTATCCTTTCCTATTCCGGAACCCCCACAACTGACCGTCGCTTTGTATTCAACCTCAAAAAGTGCAGAAGGGGCCCACACAATTTTAGGTTCGACGCGCAGATAGTCATACCTGTAATTCTGAACGATATTTTCATTCAACTGTTTACCTTCATTGCGTGCTAAAGTCAGTTCCAGAGAAGTCTTCAAATTCCAGTCATATACCCCTTTCGACCCTATGGTATTCAAGGCGTAACTATAAGAGGAATGATTTCTTTCCACAGACGAAAGATAAAAATTACCGTCCTTATAATTACGTTCTGCCATCAGATTATAACGATTGTGGGAATAGGAAGCTGATAAAGTCCAGAAAAATTCCTTGACAGTATTTTTGTATTCCAGATAGCAGGTATAAAGTTGCCGGACGGTTACAGCTACTTTTCCCGTGTGTTTCACCACAGTACGATAATCTTCACGATAATGGAAAGGATAGATATCCTGTATTCCTCCTTCACTCTCGTCCAGGCTGCCTGATAAGGACATTTTCCAACGGGGACTAAACTTATAGCGAAAATAAAGGGAGGGAGCGGCATAAAAACGGGAATAAGATTGCTTTGGAAGACGATTCCACCAGACAGTGGCAGCAGCGGTGAGTAAAAAATCAGTCCTCTCCCATTCTATACGGGGAATAGTATAGAAGGAATAACGAGGAGCAGAGTAACTATTCTCCTGTCTCACCGAAGAAAGTTCGCCACGAAAACCACCTGTAAGCTGGTAATTCACTCCATTCTTTTTCCGCATCCCATAAAGGGCGTTATCCGTGTAGGCATTGTCGATGTTCATTTCTTCATATTCCGTAGGGATAGACTCATATGTCTGTCCGGTGACAGTTCGATATGTGTTTTCGTTGATGTTATCAGGCAAATTCAATTCGTCCCTACGGTGGATGCAGGTGGCAATCAGTCTGTTATCGGCAGATGACACGGGCAGGTTGCGGTGAATCACTGTCAGTAAAGCAGGAAGATGGGTGTAACGGATATACGACCGGATTCCCCAGGTGTATTTTTCTTTGGTGTAAAGTTGGTTGAAATAATTCTTCAATTCCCATTGTGAATTCTTTATCTTTTGGAAAATAACATTATCACCCGTTATATCCGAAACTCCTGATTTCCATGTTCCTGCAAACGAAAAATTCTCACGAGTGTACCGACTTGCAGCATTATCTTCATAATTTACTTCACCATTCAGACAATCGGTTTTTAAACGGTCATGCCGATTGATAGCCGTATGCACCGTATCTTGTGCAAAATAATAGATTTCCTCACTTCCATATTGCCGGGTTGTGCGGTCATGGATATACCCTAACTGAAATCGTAATTGCTTTTCTTCATCCAATCGGTACAGGCGGTTGGCAGAGGCTGTATGCGTTTCATTGAATAACAGCCTTTTTTGCGACAAGGGCATGGCCGGTTCGGGTAAAGGAAGAAAAATGGGAGGATTGCTGTCCGTCACCCGGTCAAAGCTATTGCCGGATGCCAGTTTCTGTTGGTCGGAAAACAGATTCCGGCCTATATTATTTGCCTTGTAAGTATAGACAGTCTGCCGGTTACGACTCAATTGCAGTACATTGAACGAAGCGTCGTAAAGTGCTTTCTCTCCATAACCTCCCCCTGCCATAACGGTATAAATCCATTGGGAACGGACTTCGGGTTTCAATTTCAAATTCAAGGCAACGTCATCCGTAAAGGTCTTGCCACGCAAGGACTTAATGGGTTGGTGTCCTTCAATGACCTCCGCTGCCTGTACGGCATCCGCTTTCAGATTATTATTAATTTGATTATAACGACCGCCACTCACATCCATACCTTCCACATAGAGATTACTGATCACTTTTCCATTATATTTTATAGTTCCATTCTCTTCCACATTGATGCCGGGAAGTTTTTTCAACACATCACTTACATTCCGATCTTTGGAAGATGTAAAACGGGTGAGGTCATATTTCAAGGTATCCTGCCTTCCCCATACGCGCCCCGGACGAATCTGTACTTCTTTCAGCAAGACAGCTTCCTGCTCCAGTTCGATAGTTAACGGACGACTGATAAGTACCGGTATGGTCTTTTTCCTGTAACCCATATAAAATACCGTTATTGTCCTGTCTTTCAAGGATGAAGAGGAAAGTTGAAAACGTCCGTCAGCATCTGTCAAAGTATAGTTGATGATATTACCATCCCCTCCCTGTTGCAAAGTGACGGTAGCGGATTCCAAAGGCTGACGGGTAACTTTGTCCGTTACCCGTCCCTTTATCGTGTTTTGTGCGTTTGTGTGAATATGAAGCAAAAAGCTCAACAAAGAGAGAATGATTGCTGTTTTCATCTTGTTATTTTTCAGATAATTCTATCGGATTATAAGGTAATTCAAAGTTTTTCAACGTGTTACCTTGCTCATCTTTTACCGTCAATTTTACATTGGGGGCTGTAGAAGTGATAAAGCCTACCGGGTCCTTGGCATAACGCTCATATACCTTATTCAAATCTCTACGACTGATGGATTCAAAACCTTTTCCATTGAAAAGAAGTGGTTTCGGTCCACGGAATTGCTCGATACCTGTACATTCAAATGAATAATGTCGGCGGTCATCCTCAGCCTTTATGATGAGACCTGGCAATCCACAAAGTTTCCAAGGCCCTTCACTTACAGGAATTTCCATCGTGAACCATGCCGTATAACTTCTTCCCCGGAAGTGACCAGTTGCTTTCCGGCAATGATAAGTCAGAATAGTAGCCGTATCGGGTAATAAGGTCCATACCGGTTTTTCATTCTTTTCCTCGCAACGGAAATTACTGGTAGCCAACCGGTCAAGCGTTGTCACCTTTCCCGTAGGATAGTTCTTATAAATCCGATATGTAATACGCCCGTTTCCATAAGCCTTGGCATGTTGCTGCAAGACATCTTGGGACACTTTATTAGCATAGTCGGCGATCAAAGTAGAATCCCGAAGATAAGTAGTGTAACTATAAAATTGCGAACATTTCTTTCCCACTTCCAGCATCATCGTTTCCGAATTGGGCTGACGGTCGGCCTTAGTTGTGTCCTCTACCATCTTCAACTCATACTGGGCACGGAAAACCAATTCATCTATGGGTTCGCTTTTCTTCACATCATCCATAGCGAGAATGGTTATCTGCGCCGTAGCCGGCAATGCCATGATTGCCCCAAATAACAGGTTTGCCAGTTTCTTTTTCATAATCCGAATTGTTTTTAAGTGATGAATTTTATACTGCAAAGCTAGGTCCTTCTCTCCTTCCCGATACCACAAAATTATTACTGAAATATTACGCCGATGAAAAAACAACCCTCGTGTACATTGCATATCTAAGGATAGCCCGTACCTTTGCTTTAACGAAAAAAAGAAAAGATGGAAAAAAGAATAAAAACAGTATGGATACTGACTATCATTACAGCTATACTGATAATAGGCGGTCAAGGCTATTGGCTTCACCACCAATATTGCTATTCAACGAGAACGTTCATGCAGGAACTGCATAAACAAATACTGCAACTGGAAAAAGAAGAAATGAATACACGCTATGACAAACGGACTAACAACCACAAATATACACTGAGCTACAAAATAGAAATGCCGGATTCGGTGAACCAAAACGGCAAAACAACCTGTGTCATTAGTTTTTATAGACAAAAAAGTGAAATTAATAATCTGGATTCATTGATAAAACAGAATGCATTGTTGAATGAGGAAAGTGTTATAGTCCGCGACAGTTTTCGGGTAGAGAACATTTCCAATGAAATTCTATTTGATGCAGCCACACGTTATGGAGCTGAGATGACCCACCCCTTTCGAGCTGAAATTTTTGATTCACTATTACAAGCCAACCAGATAAAACTGACAAATATCAGACTGATGCAGACTGATTCTATCCTGTGGCATGGAAGCTATACCTCTTCCACCCGATTGTTCAAACCTGAAATGTATATTGTTTATCCTTATAATCCTTTACTTAAACAAGCATTGACGGCATCCATACAGATACCTTTCCCCTCCCTTCTCCAACAAATGGCATGGCAGCTGTTGGGTAGCCTGATATTAGTTCTGCTCTTGGTATTCTGCCTTATCTACCAGATCAAGACCATTTTGAAACAACGGAAAATAGACGAAATGAGAAAAAGCTTTGTAAATACCATGATACATGAACTGAAACGCCCCGTACAAACCTTGAAAATGTGTATTGCCTTTCTCAACAACAAGTCCATGCGTACAGACGAAAGAGCAATGGATGAAGTAGTAAAGGATTCCATGTTTGAACTGGACAATCTTTCTGCCTACCTAGCCAAAGTAAGGGATATGACACGGGCTGACTATGAACACACGCCTCTCCACATCCGTACTTTTGATTTACGGGAAACCGTAAATAAATTAATCCGGCTTACCAATATACCTGCCGATAAACAGGTTACGGTTCATCCGTACTATAAAATGGAATCCACTTTGGTCATCGCCGACCCGGTACATATTGCCAACATCATCAGCAACCTGATAGAGAACGCCATCAAGTACTCCGGTAAAGAAGTCCGGATTGATTTATCCTGTATACAGAAAGGACACACCCTTACTATACAAATAACAGATAACGGAATTGGAATTCCGCCAGCAGAGCAAAGCAAGGTTTTTGATAAGTTTTATCGCGGCAGCCATATACCAGACCGAAATATACCGGGTATCGGACTAGGGCTAAGTTACGTAAAACTTCTCACCGAAGCACACCACGGATACGTATCCTTGACCAGCCAGCCGGGTAAAGGAACGACTTTCAGTATTGTATTACCTCAATAATCATTTCAACAATTCATGTAAGATGAAAACAATCAAAATACTTTTCGCAGATGATGATTTAAAATACTCCATGCTCTTAAAACGTTTTTTGGAAGCAGAAGGCTATGAAGTTACTTACGCAGGGAACGGAAACATTGCTTTACAACAATTTCCCTTAATAAAGCCCGATTTGGTATTGCTTGATATCAATATGCCCGAACTGAACGGCTTTGAGGTAGCGGCAAAAATACGGAAACAAAATCATCAGGTACTTATTTTCTTTCTTTCAGACCGTAGCGATAAAGCCGACCGTCTGAAAGGTTTTGATCTGCAGGCCAATGATTATCTAGCAAAGCCTTTTTATCCCGAAGAGCTGTTGGCACGTATCCGTGAACGGTTTCAATGTGTAGACAACAGAATTGAAACAGAAAGCTATACATTCGGGAAAAGTACATTCAACTATACCACCAATGAAATAAGGACAGGAAATAACAAGGTACTGATTACTTCCCGACAGGCTGAGATACTCCGAATATTAGCTAAAAACCTCCATGTTCCCATAGACCGGGAAATACTGTTGAAACATGTATGGGGAGCTTCATCCTATGCCAATTCGCTGGCATTGAATGTACAAATAACCTATTTACGAAAAGCGTTGCGCAATGACTCCAGTGTGAAGATAGAATCACTGATGAAGAAAGGATATGTGTTACACATAGAAAAAGGATAAGAAAACTCTTTATAGTTCGTCATTCTTCATTTCATTCAGAAAGGCAAACTATAAAGAGTATCAAATTGCCGAAAGCACTCTTTTTTATAATGTATAAGTTCCTTCGACCAGCTTGCCCATCGCCCATACGGCACGGATATTCAAATCCTGGTCAAGAATCAAGATATCGGCATCTTTTCCTTTCTGCAAGGAACCTTTACGGTCATATACTCCCATAAATTTCGAAGGAGTTTCGGAAGCCATACGGACAGCATCCTCCAAAGGAATTTCCGCCTTCTGCACCAAGGTACGGATCAAACGGTCCATGGTGGCCACACTGCCTGCCAATGCTGAACGGTCTGCCAGTTTGCACACACCATCCTCTATGATGACACGAGGATCGAAAGCCACGTTACTGTCACTGGCCGCACATGCCAAAGCATCTGTAATGACACAAGCACGTTCTACACCCTTTATCTTATAAACCAACCGTAAAATGGTAGGTGGTACATGAATGCCATCGGCCACCACTTCCACATTCATATCGTCTATCAGATAAATACTCTCTACTGTTCCTTCATATTTATACTCACGACGCTTGTGAAAACCGGGCATTGCATTATAGAAATGCGTGGCCAGCGTATAACCTGAATCCCATGCAGAACGAATGTCTTCATATTCAGCCTGAGTATGGGCCACAGATGCCACAATCCCTTTTCCCGTAATGTATTTTCCGAACTGCATAGCCCCCGGCAATTCGGGAGCTGCATCCCAACGCTTGATACAATTCCATTTCTCTACAATAGGAATATACTCATTAGGGTCCGGATCTTTAATATTCTCAGGCATTTGTCCACCAGCCATCTTGATGTTCAGATAATGACCTTCCAGGTGCAATCCCAATACCGGACTGTCCGGTTCCGCCATCAACTTGGTACAAGTTTCGGCAGCCGCCTCAATCATCGGTACGGTAGAAGAAGACAATGTTGGAAAAATACTGGTAGTACCATGTTTCATGTGAGCATTAATGGCTGTACGGAAAGCCTCTTCCGTACCTTCCATAAAATCACCGCCACCACCACCATGACAATGGATTTCCACACCACCGGGAACAACATACATACCTTTAGCGTCAATCAGCTCGGCTCCGATAACAGCTAAATCACAATTGGTAACTTCTAAAATCTTATTGTCGCGCATAAGGACAGACCCGTCCTTCAACCAGCCCTGTGGGGTAAGAATCTTTGCGTTAATGATTTGGGTCAACATGATACTATGATAAGTTAGGATTTTTAATTGGCATATTACATTTGACAACAAAAATAGCAACTTTTTCATTTTTAGAAGCAGGTTTCCCCAATTATTTTCTAACTTTTTTAAATAAATAAGCCCCGCTTAATAAAATCAAGCGG
>ULNO01029539.1_pt1 | contig 11062 bp, 6 predicted proteins | sample 1951961 | NCBI WGS metagenome assembly ULNO01 (sample SAMEA4835581, study PRJEB28245) | human gut metagenome | biome: gut microbiome; material: fecal sample | place: Denmark | collected 2008
GCGTTTCGCACTCGGCAAGACCGATTATCAATTGGGGGTGGAAGATTACCGCCGTTTTGCCGCCGAATACGAATACTTCGGACGCAGTGTATGGCAGCAGACGCTCAATCTGACAGTCGAAGAACAACAACAGTTAATCACCCTTCTGGAAGAAAATTACCGCCCGGAAAACCGGATATACCGCTATAACTTTTTCTACGACAACTGTGCTACCCGTCCACGGGACAAGGTGGAAGAGAGCCTGCAAAAAAGCGGTAGCCAATTGCTCTTCAGCAATGCACACACCGAAAATGGCGAAACGAAATCTTATCGGGATATTGTCCATCAATACACGAAAGGACATCCTTGGGCACAATTCGGAATCGATTTCTGCATAGGCAGCCAAGCCGACCACCCCATCAACGATAGACAAATGATGTTCGCTCCGTTTTATCTGATGGATGCTTTTGCCGGAGCACGCATAGCCAACACTTCAGACAACAAAGCACTGGTGGCTTCCACCAAAAAAATTATTGACTGTGAACCGGATGTATCCGACTCCGCAGAAAATGATATCTGGAATATGCTAACCCCCATCCGATTGTCCCTTCTTGTGTTTATCGCAATCGGAATGGCTACCGTCTATGGTCTACGCAAGAAAAAGAGTCTTTGGGGACTGGATATCGCAGTGTTTGCGGCAGCGGGTATCGCAGGATGCATCATCGCTTTCCTTGCTCTTTTCTCCGAACACCCCACGGTAGGCTCCAATTACTTGCTGTTTGTCTTCCATCCGGGGCATCTGCTCTGCCTCCCTTTCTTTATAAACGATGAACGAAAGCGACGCAAAAGCAGGTATCATCTGCTGAACTGCACAGTTTTAACACTTTTTATAGTGCTTTTTCCGGTAATACCACAAAATTTCGACTTAGCAGTATTACCTTTGGCACTCTGTTTGCTGATACGTTCTGCAAGCAATCTTATTCTGACATACAAAAAAGCTAAATGAAAGGACTATTAACCTCCATACTGACCGTACTTACCTTTACCGGACTGCAAGCCCAGCCACTTCCATCTACCCCGAAATTAGTGGTAGGTCTCACCATAGACCAGTTACGTACGGACTATCTCGAAGCTTTTTCAACACTGTATGGCGACAGGGGATTCAGAAGGCTCTGGAAAGAAGGACGTGTGTTCCGGAATGCCGAATATACTTTCAGCGGCACGGACCGCGCATCAGCCATAGCCGCTATTTATACAGGCACCACTCCTTCGGTCAACGGCATTATCGGCAAACGATGGATGGATGTATCGACACTGCGTACTGTGAGTTGTGTCGACGACCCCGCTTTCATGGGCAATTATACAAACGAAAGCTCTTCGCCTTCCCATCTCCTGACCTCTACGATAGCCGATGAACTGAAGATAGCCACCCGTAACGAGGGATTGGTATATGCCATCGCTCCATTCCGCGACGCTGCCATTCTTGCAGCAGGACATGCCGGAAATGGCGCATTCTGGCTCAACAACACAACCGGAAAATGGTGTGGAACGACCTATTATAGCGAGTTTCCATGGTGGGTAAGCCAGTATAACGACCGGAATGCCATCGACTTCCGCATTGCTGATATGACATGGACTCCTGTCCATCCGGTACAAAGCTACAGTTTCCTTCCCGAATGGAGAGATGCTGCTTTTAAATACAAATTTGACGACGATCGTGTCAATAAATACAAACGACTGATTACAAGCCCTTTTATCAACGACGAAATCAATACGCTGACAGAAGAACTGCTGGATAAGAGCACGATGGGCAAAGATCATGTCCCCGACATGCTGGCACTGACCTACTATGCAGGCAACTACGCCCATAAAAGCGTACAGGAATGTGCCATGGAGATACAGGATACATACGTACGACTCGATCGGAGCATCGCCTCTTTACTGGACATCATTGACAAGAAAGTGGGTCTGCAGAATGTTGTTTTCTTTATTACCTCCACCGGATATACCGATACCGAATCACCCGACCTGGGACTCTACCGGGTTCCGACCGGCGAATTTCACCTGAACCGCTGCGCAGCCTTGCTGAACATGTATCTGATGGCTACCTACGGGCAGGGACAGTATGTGGAAGCGTACTACGATCAGCAGATTTATCTGAATCACAAACTGATCGAAGAAAAACAACTGAATCTGGCGGATATACAGGAAAAAGCCGCCGAATTTCTGATCCAATTCAGCGGAGTGAATGAAGTATATTCCGGCAAACGCCTGTTATTGGGGTCCTGGACACCGGACATCTCGATGATACGCAACAGTTTCCACCGTAAACGCTCGGGCGACCTGCTGATTGACGTATTGCCGGGCTGGAGCATCGTCAACGAAAATACATCCGACCATAAGGTGGTGCGGAAAGCGCATATTCCGTCTCCCCTTATTTTTATGGGCAGCGGCGTAAAACCAGCCGTAATCAACACGCCCGTAACCATTGACCACATAGCTCCCACCGTAGCTCACATATTGAGAATACGATCTCCCAATGCCTGTTCGGCAACTCCGATTACCGACATCCGGTAATACTTTCCGCACAAAAAACAAGGTGCAAAGCGCAAATAAATCAGCATTTTAATGTAACTTTGCGCAGTTAAATCAATTTAGTAAATAATAAACATAAATAATAGATAATGGGATTTAATGAATTTTTAAGCTCGATTTTCGGAAACAAATCCACACGAGACATGAAAGAAATCCAACCCTGGGTAGACAAGATCAAAGCCGCTTACCCGGAGGTTGCTAAGCTTGACAATGACGGCCTCCGTGCAAAAACAGAGGAACTTAAAGAATACATCCGTAACTCGGCAAGTAAAGAACGCGCCAAGGCCGATGAACTCAGAGCCGGCATCGAAAATGTAGAGCTGGAAGACCGCGAAGAGGTATTTGCTCAGATCGACAAAATCGAAAAAGAAATATTGGAAATATATGAAAAAGCACTCGATGAAGTATTACCGGTTGCTTTCTCTATTGTAAAAGAATCGGCCAAGCGTTTCTCTGAAAACGAAGAAATAGTGGTGACGGCCACTGACTTTGACCGGACATTGGCAGCAACCAAGGACTTTGTCCGCATCGAAGGTGACAAAGCCATCTGGCAAAACCATTGGAACGCCGGCGGCAACGACACGGTGTGGAACATGGTTCACTATGACGTACAGTTGTTCGGTGGCGTGGTACTGCACAAAGGTAAAATTGCCGAAATGGCAACAGGTGAAGGTAAAACCTTGGTGGCTACCCTCCCCGTATTCCTGAATGCACTGACCGGAAACGGCGTACACGTAGTAACCGTGAACGACTACCTGGCAAAACGTGACTCCGAATGGATGGGACCGCTTTACATGTTCCACGGACTCAGCGTAGACTGCATCGACCGTCATCAGCCTAATTCCGACGCACGCCGCCAGGCCTATCTGGCAGATATCACATTCGGAACGAACAATGAATTTGGTTTCGACTACTTGCGTGATAACATGGCCATCAGCCCGAAGGACCTGGTACAGCGCCAGCACAATTATGCTATCGTCGACGAGGTGGACTCAGTATTGATCGATGATGCCCGTACTCCGTTGATTATCTCCGGTCCGGTGCCTAAAGGCGAAGACCAACTTTTTGATCAACTCCGCCCATTGGTAGAGCGACTCGTGGAAGCACAAAAAGTATTAGCAACCAAATACCTCTCAGAAGCCAAGAAACTTATCAACTCGGACGATAAGAAAGAGGTGGAAGAAGGATTCCTTGCGCTGTTCCGCAGCCACAAGGCACTGCCTAAAAACAAGGCGTTGATTAAATTCCTCAGTGAACAGGGTATCAAAGCCGGTATGCTGAAGACGGAAGAGATCTACATGGAACAAAACAACAAGCGCATGCACGAAGCAACAGATCCATTGTACTTCGTTATTGATGAAAAGCTGAACAGCGTAGACCTGACAGACAAAGGTGTCGATCTGATCACAGGCAACTCGGAAGATCCGACTCTATTCGTTTTGCCGGACATTGCCGCCCAACTTTCCGAACTGGAAAATGAACATGGATTAAGCGACGAACAAAAGCTTGAAAAGAAAGATGCCTTATTGACCAATTATGCCATCAAGTCAGAACGCGTACACACCATCAACCAGTTGTTGAAAGCATATACCATGTTTGAGAAAGACGATGAATATGTAGTGATCGACGGACAGGTGAAGATTGTTGACGAGCAAACAGGACGTATCATGGAAGGCCGCCGTTACTCGGACGGACTGCACCAGGCCATCGAAGCCAAAGAAGGTGTGAAAGTGGAAGCTGCCACACAGACATTTGCTACCATCACGCTGCAGAACTACTTCCGCATGTACCACAAACTCTCGGGTATGACCGGTACGGCCGAAACAGAAGCCGGTGAGTTGTGGGACATCTACAAACTGGATGTAGTAGTGATTCCGACCAACCGCCCGATAGCCCGTAAGGATATGAACGACCGCGTTTACAAGACGAAACGTGAAAAATATAAAGCCGTAATCGAAGAGATTGAACAGTTGGTTCAAGCAGGACGCCCGGTATTGGTGGGTACTACTTCGGTAGAAATTTCCGAGATGCTGAGCAAAATGCTGACAATGCGCAAGATCGAACACAACGTACTGAATGCGAAACTCCACCAGAAGGAAGCAGACATTGTTGCCAAGGCCGGTTTGAGCGGTACAGTTACTATTGCTACCAACATGGCGGGCCGTGGAACGGACATCAAGCTGAGCCCCGAAGTAAAAGCGGCAGGCGGTCTGGCAATCATCGGTACCGAACGTCACGAGTCACGTCGTGTAGACCGTCAGTTGCGTGGCCGTGCAGGACGTCAGGGTGACCCGGGTTCATCTGTATTCTTCGTTTCACTGGAAGATGACCTGATGCGTCTCTTCTCTTCTGACCGCATCGCCAGCGTGATGGATAAACTGGGATTCCAGGAAGGTGAAATGATCGAACATAAAATGATTTCAAACTCCATCGAACGTGCACAGAAGAAAGTAGAAGAAAACAACTTCGGTATCCGTAAACGTCTGTTGGAATATGACGATGTGATGAACAAACAGCGTACGGTGGTTTACACCAAACGCCGCCATGCCCTTATGGGTGAGCGTATCGGAATGGATATCGTCAATATGATCTGGGACCGTTGCGCGGCCGCAATCGAAAACAATGCAGACTACGAAGAATGTAAACTGGACTTGCTCCAAACACTCGCAATGGAGGCTCCTTTCACAGAAGAGGAGTTCCGCAACGAGAAAAAGGACAAACTGGCAGACAAAACATTCGATGTGGCAATGGCTAACTTCAAGCGCAAGACAGAACGTCTGGCACAAATAGCCAACCCTGTCATCAAACAGGTGTACGAAAATCAAGGGCACATGTACGAAAACATCCTGATTCCGATTACAGACGGAAAACGCATGTATAACATCTCTTGCAACCTGAAAGCGGCTTACGAAAGTGAATCGAAAGAAGTAGTGAAATCATTTGAAAAATCAATTCTTCTTCATGTCATTGACGAATCCTGGAAAGAAAATTTACGCGAACTGGATGAACTGAAACACTCGGTGCAGAACGCAAGTTATGAACAGAAAGACCCGCTGTTGATCTACAAACTGGAATCTGTGACTCTGTTTGACAACATGGTAAACAAGATCAATAACCAGACAGTGTCTATCCTGATGCGCGGCCAGATTCCCGTAGCCGAGCCTACAGAGGAACAGCAAGAAGCAGCCAGACGCGTAGAAGTACGTCAGGCAGCTCCTGAGCAACGCCAGGACATGAGCAAATATCGCGAACAAAAACAAGACCTGAATGATCCGAATCAGCAGGCCGCTGCCCAGCAGGATACTCGCGAAGCCGTAAAACGCGAACCGATCCGCGCTGAAAAGACAGTGGGTCGCAATGATCCTTGTCCGTGCGGAAGTGGAAAGAAGTACAAAAACTGCCACGGACGGAACAGTTAAGTAACAAAGAACTTACAACTCCTTAATAAAAGCCTCGAACGGTTAAAAACTGTTCGAGGCTTTTCTATATTCAACCAAAATCGTATTTTTGTTCTTTTAGAAAAGTAAAAAAACAGGCTATGACAAAATATCCGTATATACTGTTCGTATTGCTCCTCGCGTCTTTCAGTTCCTGCCAGACTGTTGAGCAACTTTCCATCGATTATATGCTCCCCGCAGAGATCAGTTTTCCTAACGAACTGAAACGAGTGGCAGTCGTAAACAATGTGAGCGACACTCCGGATAATACCTTACCACCCAAGGATAATACAATAAAAAATAAAAATGAACTCAGCCGTGCAGTAGCCTATCACGAGGGACAACCCGCACTCACTACCGAAGCATTGGCCAAAGCTATTGCCGAACAGAACTATTTCAATGAAGTCGTAATCTGCGATTCGGCCCTGCGTGCACGTGATTTCACACCCCGTGAATCGACTCTCAGCCAAGAGGAAGTTCAGACCTTGGCACAGTTTCTGGACGTGGATTGCATCATCTCACTGGAAAACCTGCAGATGAAATCGACACGGGTTCTCAGTTACATCCCCGAATGGAACACTTATTACGGCACATTGGATACGAAGGTTTACCCAACGCTGAAAATCTATCTGCCGGGACGAAAAAGCCCGATGGTAACCATCAATACCCATGACAGTATTTTTTGGGAAGAATATGGAAATACCGAAGGGTTTGTCCGCTCACGCCTGCCGGATGAAAGACAAATGATACGCGAAGCTTCTGAATTTGCCGGTTCCGTGCCGGTAAACAGAATATTACCTTACTGGAAAACGGCCAATCGATATTATTTCATCAATGGCTCCGTAGCTATGCGCGATGCTGCCGTTTATGTGAAAGAAAACGAATGGGAGAAAGCATCTAAACTGTGGGAACAGGCTTTTAAAGCAGCCAAGAACGACAAAAAGAAAATGCGTGCAGCCTTCAACCTGGCTCTATATTACGAGATGAAAGACAGTGTGGAAGAAGCACACAAATGGGCTGTCACTGCACAGGAACTGGCCCGTAAAATAGACAAAATCGACACGTTGAAGAGAAACGATATAGACTTGAGCGAAATCCCCAACTACTACCTGACCAGCCTTTATGTGAATGAATTAAAGGAAAGGAGCAACGGATTGGGCAAATTAAAAGGCCAAATGAGTAGATTTAATGAGGATTTTTAAAGAAATCATGCAAGGGTTCTTATTTTTTTTATACCTTTGAGCTAAATAAAAAGAGCTAAAAGATATGAAACTTAGTCAGCAATCACAAGCCATTATCGAATCTGCGATTCAAAAAGCTATCAACAAATATACCTGTGGATGCGAACAGACCATCGTCACAGATATCCATATTCAACCGAATCAGAATTCCGGTGAACTCTTTATCTATGACGATGAAGATGAAGAACTATCCAGTGTAACCATCGATGAATGGACAGCCTACGAAGGGGACGACTTTTACGAAGATGCTGAAAGAATTTTCCGTACCGTGCTTTGCCGCATGAAAGAGAACGGGAGCTTCGATAAGTTAACCATCCTCAAACCCTACTCCTTTGTGTTGGTAGATGAAGACAAAGAGACGATCTCAGAGCTTCTGCTCGTAGATGACGACACACTGTTGGTGAACGATGAACTATTGAAGGGACTGGACAAAGAATTGGACGACTTCCTGAAAGACCTGTTGGAGAAATAATCCTCTTTTTTTCATTATATAGTAAAAGAGGCCATCCGAATGATTCGGATAGCCTCTTTTTGATATACAGTTTGTATAATCAAAATCTCGTCACTTTGTCGGAGTGAGCTTTCAGATACTCAAAACGATTGATCAGTTCACCCAACTTTTTAGGATACTTCTCGGCCAGATTCTTTTGTTGACCGATGTCTGACTTCAAATTATACAACTTATAACCGTAACCCAAACCGATGAAGTCACCGTCTTCCTTGCTATAAGGATTGTAATATGGAGGAATCAGCGCCCAATCTCCCTGACGATAGGCATAATTGAACATTCCCTCAATAACCAACTCTTTACGCCCTTTTTTACTCTTGCCCAGAAAAGCATCGAGTGTGTTTTCGCTATCTATCTTGTCCGGATAAGTCTGTCCCAAAAGAGAAGCAAACGAGGCCAATAGGTCCATCTGACAGACAAATACATCTGACACCTGAGGTTTCACCTTTGCAGGCCAACGAAGCATGAACGGTATACGGGTACCTCCGTCGAACATACTTGTTTTACCCCCTCTCAACGGACCGGCTATTTTGTGATCACCCACCAACTCTACCGCATCATCTTGATAACCATCATCGAGCACCGGACCATTGTCACTCGTCAGAATCACAATGGTATTCTCCGCCAATCCCAACTTATCCAACTCTTTCAGGAACTGATCAACACACCAGTCTGCCTCCAGAATCACATCACCACGGGGTCCCATGCCTGACTTTCCTACAAAACGTTCATTGGGAACACGAGGTACATGCGGTTGGTGAAGTCCGTAATAAAGGAAGAAAGGCTTGTCTTTATTGTCATCTACAAACTGCCTGGCCTTGTCCAGGAATAATCCTGCCATTTCTTCATCTTTCCATTGTGCAGCCTTCCCACCTTTCTGGAAACCAATGCGGGGAACTCCATTCACAATAGAGCCTGCATGTCCCACACTGGGATGCATGCGCAACAATTCGGGGTTCTCTTTACCGGTAGGTTCACCGGGGAAGTTTTTCCGGTAATCCACATAAAGAGGGTCATTCGGATCCAATCCGACAACTCTTCCATTTTCCAGAAAGACGCAAGGAACGCGATCATTGGTTGCTGCCTGAATAAACGAATAGTCGTAACCGATCTCAGCGGCTCCGGGATGCACCTCCTTATTCCAGTCCACATGCCCATCTCCTAGGCCGATGTGCCATTTACCGACAGAACCGGTAGTATATCCCGCCTGCTTCATAAGTTTAGGCAACGTTATTTTTTGAGTATCGATAATCAATGCGGCGTTACCCGGTAAGATTTTAGCATCCACATTGCTCCAGGGATATTTCCCGGTCATCACCGAATAGCGGCTGGGGGGTAGATGTGGCCGCAGTACAAAATCCCTGCGTAAACCGAATACCTTCGTTGGCTATACGATCCATACCCGGAGTTTGAATCCGGTGTGCGCCATAACAACTTAAATCTCCGTATCCCAAGTCATCGGCGACAATCAGGATGATGTTGGGTTGTTTCTCTGTTTGTTCCTGGGCAGGCTGAGGTACGGCCAAGGCACTTACCGGCAAAGACACCCCTGCCACTAATCCCAATGTGCAGTTCAGTAATTTCATTCGTTCGTTTGTCATATCAATTTTGTTCATGAGTAATTTCCAATAAGGTCTGTCAGATCCGGATACAAAGATAGCCAACAATCTTATTCAGATACGAAAATAGTGAGATTAAATCGAAATGATATCCCTTAAAAAACGAGAGTGTGCCTCACGAGACACACCCTCTTCAATACCTCAGCGGCTATTTTGTTTAGGGCTTCAGGTTTTTCATCCGGACATGTCTCAATATATTCTGGAGTTCAAAAACCAGATCCGGATGGAGAGAAGCTACATTCTTCTGTTCTGCCACATCGTCTACCACGTGATATAACTGCGGTGTACTCAGATTTCCGGTTTCTATCTTCGGTCCCCAGGTAATCATGGCCGGTCCGTCATTGGGCTCAATGTACTTCCAGTCCTTGGTGCGGACTGATAATGTATGATTGGAAGCCTGCTCTATCACCCAGGAACGGTCGGACTGGTTTTTGCCCAACCAAGTATCGAGGTAGTTAAAGCTATCGGGTGCCGCTCCCTTCGGCAGCCCGGCTCCTACCAATGAAGCCAAAGAGGCAAACCAGTCGATCTGCGAGACCAAAGCGTTGGAAACCTGTGATGAAGCAGCTCCCTTCGGCCATCTTACAATGGCAGGAATACGAGTTCCCCCTTCAAAAGCACTGTACTTATTACCACGCAACGGTCCTGCGGGACTATGACCGTTCAGCAATTCTTCCGCACGATCCTGATAGCCGTCATCGACAACCGGACCATTGTCACTGGACAGAATAATTAGCGTATTTTCTGACAGTCCCAGTTTATCAAGGGTTTCCATGATCTGGCCTACACTCCAGTCGAACTGCACGATGGCATCTCCACGCAATCCCATCGGGTTCTTTCCACGAAAACGGTCGTGCGGGAAACGGGGAACATGTACATCGTTTGTAGCAAAATACATAAAGAAAGGTTCGTCTTTATGCTCACGGATAAAGCCGATGGCATGTGAAGTGATTGAATCGGCAATATTTTCATCTTTCCACAAAGCCTTGCCGCCCCCTTTCATATATCCGATACGGCCGATACCATTGACGATGGCCATGTCGTGTCCATGGCTCGATTTCAGATTGAACAGCAATTCCGGGTGATCTTTTCCCAACGGTTCCCCCTCGATCGGCTTACGATAGCTGACTTCAATCGGAGCAGAAGGGTCATAATTGGCCACTTTACCATTTTCTATAAAGACACACGGAACACGATCGGCTGTTGCAGCCATTATATAAGAATAATCAAAACCTATATCTCCTAAAGCAGTCGGCAGAGGAGCATTCCAATCCTGTTCTCCATCCTTATCGCCCAACCCCAAATGCCATTTGCCGATGGCCGCCGTAGCGTAACCGGCATTCTTAAACATATCAGCCATCGTATAGCGTTCGGGACGGATAATCATCCCTGCATTGCCTGCTGCAATATCAGTGCCCGGACGACGCCAGGCATATTCTCCGGTAAGCATAGAGTAACGCGAAGGAGTACTGGTAGCAGCCGTAGCATGCGCATTGTTAAAGCGAATACCTTCAGCTGCCAAACGGTTTACATTCGGAGTCTGCACATTCTTTGCACCATAACACTCCAAGTCGCCATAACCGAGGTCGTCGGCATAGATAAACACGACATTAGGAAGTTGCCGATCATTGATTTTTTGCTTGGCTTTTCCTCCCTTCTGACCGGTAGCAGCCATCAGGCATG
>ULNO01001034.1_pt1 | contig 10592 bp, 6 predicted proteins | sample 1951961 | NCBI WGS metagenome assembly ULNO01 (sample SAMEA4835581, study PRJEB28245) | human gut metagenome | biome: gut microbiome; material: fecal sample | place: Denmark | collected 2008
CGGGTACTTATTCGCGTCTGCTACTCCGTTCGTTCCGCCCGGAACACTTGCTGCTGAACGACCTTTGCGAAGAGATGCGCCATAGCTGCAGAGATATCCTGAACGAGCGGGTCTCCTTCTTGCCCGGAGATGCCGAAGCACTTGACTTCCCACACGGAACGGAACTGATCACTTCCTGTTCCGTCCTGCAATGGTTCGAACATCCCGATGCTTTTTTCCGGAAATGTGAAAACATCCTGAATGCGCAGGGATACATTGCCTTCAGTACTTTCGGAAAAGAAAACATGAAGGAGATTCGCCAACTGACCGGACAGGGACTCGCCTACCGTTCGAGAGAAGAGCTGACTACCTCGCTCTCGGCACTATACGACATTGTGCACACAGAGGAAGAAGTCATCTCACTGAATTTCAACAATCCGATGGAGGTGCTTTATCATCTGAAGCAGACCGGAGTGACAGGTACTTGTAACCAAAGCTGGACCCGGAGCAAACTGAACCTCTTCTGTCAGGAATACGAGCGTCTGTTCAGTCCCGGCAAAGGTTCTGTTTCACTGACCTACCACCCCATCTATATAATAGCAAAAAAGAGATAAGAAAAACGACCTGCGGGTCTCAAACAAAAGAAGTATGAAAAAGAATGTGTATTTTATCAGCGGCATCGATACAGATGCAGGCAAGAGTTATGCCACAGGATTCCTGGCACGCGAACTGAACCGGAAAGGGCAACGCACCATTACTCAGAAATTTATCCAGACAGGCAATACAGGCCACTCGGAAGACATCGACCTGCACCGCCGCATCATGGGCATCGCCCCCACTGATGACGACCGGGAAGGACTGACCATGCCCGAAATCTTCTCTTACCCCTGTTCTCCACACCTCGCTTCACGCATAGACGGACGTCCCATCGACTTTGACAAAATAGAACGTGCTACAGAAGAGTTGAGCCGCCGTTACGACGTTGTCCTGCTCGAGGGAGCCGGAGGCCTGATGGTGCCGCTTACCGACGAATTGCTCACGATTGACTATATTGCGCAGAAGGAATACCCGCTGTTGTTTGTCACTTCCGGCAAACTGGGCAGTATCAACCACACATTGCTCAGCCTGGAAGCCATTAAAAACCGGGGGATCAAACTGGATACCGTTCTCTACAACCTCTACCCGACGGTAGAGGACCGGACGATACAGGAGGATACACAACTCTTCATCCAACGGTATCTGAAGAAAGATTTTCCGGAGACTAAATTCTGCATGGTACCGGAATTATAAAAAGTCTACAGGGAACATCAGAAACCACTATAGATGATACAGATTAGCGCAGATTAAGTGCCCTGTTTAAATTTTCCTTGAATAAATTTACAGGAATTTTATTGACCTGTTTTGAGTTTTTTCTCGGTCTATTTCCCCGTTTTTACCCGTCACATAGCCCGCTATGCTCCTTGCAAAAACCGGAAAACATCCCTGAAAACATATCTCAAGCAAAATTAAAACAGGCTCTAAAAGAGTGAACGACCGATTGTCAGCACAAACTACCTGCGGTAATCTGTGTAATCTATGGTGAAAAAGCCTCTTGAAACAACTTCTGAAACCGTTCTTTTAGCTGAACTTTTTACCTATGACAAGCGTTTATAACCATGACATTAGGTTTTAGACACATCAGGTTAAATAGAAGTTTTCAGTATGAGTTTCAACATTGTAAAAAACGACAAGAAGCGTGTCATCATCGTAGGTGGTGGCTTCGGCGGTCTTAAATTGGCCAACAAGCTAAAAAAGTCTGGTTTCCAGGTTGTTTTAGTCGATAAGAACAATTATCACCAGTTTCCTCCCCTTATTTATCAAGTCGCTTCAGCCGGACTTGAACCCAGTTCCATCTCTTTCCCGTTCCGGAAGATTTTTCAGAAACGAAAGGACTTTTACTTCCGTATGGCAGAAGTACGGGCCATCTTCCCCGAAAAAAATATGATTCAGACTTCCATCGGTAAAGCAGAATACGACTACTTGGTACTGGCAGCCGGCACCACCTCCAACTTCTTCGGCAACGAGCACATTGAAGAAGAGGCCATGCCTATGAAAACCGTTTCGGAAGCCATGGGACTGAGAAATGCCCTACTGGCAAACTTTGAACGGTCGATCACTTGCAGTACGGAACGTGAACGGCAGGAGTTGCTCAATGTCGTTGTTGTAGGCGGAGGGGCCACCGGAGTGGAAATAGCCGGAGTGCTTTCGGAAATGAAGAAGTTCGTACTGCCCAACGATTATCCGGATATGCCCAGCAGCCTGATGCACATCTACCTGATTGAAGCGGGCGACCGTCTCCTGGCGGGAATGTCTGAAGATTCATCCCGCCATGCCGAACAGTTTCTGCGTGAAATGGGAGTCAACATCCTGCTGAACAAGCGGGTGACGGATTACAAAGATCATAAAGTGATGTTGGAAGACGGTACAGAGATAGCGACACGTACGTTTATCTGGGTGAGCGGCGTGGCAGCCATCACTTTCGGCAATATAGACGGAGAGTTACTGGGACGCGGAAGAAGAATCAAAGTAGACGAATTTAACCGTGTACAGGGAACAGACACTATTTTCGCCATCGGGGACCAATGTATTCAGACTACGGACAAGAACTATCCTAACGGACACCCGCAACTGGCACAAGTGGCCATTCAACAAGGCGAACTGCTTGCCAAGAACCTGCAAAGACTACAGAAAGGAAAGCCGATGCAGCCGTTCCATTACCGGAACCTGGGATCGATGGCAACCGTAGGGCGCAATCGTGCCGTGGCAGAGTTCAGTAGTTTCAAAACCGCCGGATGGCTGGCTTGGGTGATGTGGCTGGTCGTCCATTTACGTTCGATCCTGGGAGTACGCAACAAAGCAAACGTCCTACTGAACTGGGTATGGAATTACTTTACTTACGACCAGTCCCTGCGCATGATTGTCTATGCAAAGAAGGCGAAAGAGGTGCGTGACCGGGAAGAACTGGAAGCGAAAACGCATTGGGGAGAAGAAACCCAGACGCAACAACCCAAAGGCTAAAGTTCACCACAAAAGGCACTGAGGGTGTCATAGTTCACCACAGATTACACGGATTTACAAGATAGATTTTTAATCTACTGATAATCAATAATATTTATCCGTGTAATCTGTGGTGAACTATGACACCCTCATGCACTCTGTGCCGAATGCGACTTATTTTATTCCGGAATCTTACTCATACCGCAATGACCGTGCCGGTTTGCCTACGATAATCTTCACCGTCTGGCAGGCTACCGTCACAAACGAAATCAACAGCATCAACACTACCGGAACTGCAAAGAACCATATCTTCAGATCGGTACGGAAAGCATAATGACTCAACCAGGCATTCATACTGAACCAGGCAACGGGCAACGCAATGATTACCGCTATCAGGATCAATTGGAAAAAGCCTTTACCCAGCTGATAGAACAGATTCCAACGGGTAGCTCCCAATACTTTCCGGATACCCATCTCCTTGGTACGGGTAGTGCAGGAGAACATCACCAATACCCACAATCCCAGACATGAGATGAAGATGGCCAGTCCGGTGAAACAACCGATCATGACACCAAACACCTCGTCCTGACGATACTGATGATCGAAGAATTGATCGAGAAAGAAGAAGTCATAGCTGGAATCCTCGAAATAGCGATGCCAGATCTCCTCCACCTGCGAAACCAATTCCTTCGGGTCGCCGGACTTCATCACAATGGAGATGTAGCGTTGCGGCAGCCAACCGATCTTATCTTTGTGGATCAGCATAATCGGGGTATAATTCTTGTTGAGTGCCTGCTGATGGTAATCCTTCACCACTCCGATAATCTGCATCGGGGCATCGGTACATTCCACCTCTATCTCTTCGCCGAGAGCCTCTTCGTTAGAGGCAATTCCCAGGTTACGGACAGCAGACTCGTTGACCACCAACTTATTCACATCGTCTCCATAATCTTCGGAGAATCCGCGCCCTGCCACCAGTTGCAGTCCATAAGCATCAATATAATCCGGGTCGCATACCAACATTTCATAAAGGCGATTCTGCTTCAAAGCATCACTCTTTCGCCTGTTAGACAAGAAGGTAGCCACCTCTTCGCCCGGCACGGCACCCGAGAAGGTAACTTTATCTACCAAAGGCAGGCGGGCAATGGCCTTCTTCATGGCTTCGAGTTTCGTGTTCATGCCTTCGGTCCGTCCGGGAAATTTGACAACCAGAGTCTGGTCCGTCTTCACTCCCAGCGACTGATTGCGCATGAAGTTCAACTGCGCAAACACAATCAATGTGCCGCAGAGCAGAATCATAGATGCCGTGTACTGAACGACTACCAATACTTTGCGAGTGCCTTCGCCCGACTTGCTGTTCAGGAACTTTCCCTTCAGCAACGTAATCGGTTTCCGGTTGAGAAGCGCCAATGCAGGATAGTAACCGGAGAGGAAAATTCCCCCTACAAATACGATCAAAAGCAAAAGCCACCAGTATCCCGTCAGCCAAACGGAGAAAGTTACCGTACGGCTTACCAACTGATTGAAGTATGGCAAGATCAACTCGATCAGTCCCACTGCCAGTACCAATGCAACCAGGTTCATGACCAAGGCCTCAAACAAGAATTGAGATACAAGCTGCTTGCGGAAAGCTCCTATTACCCGGCGCACTCCTACCTCCTTGGCACGTTCCATCGAGCGGGCCACAGTCAGGTTGATATAATTGATCCAGGCAATAGCCAAAATGGCAATTGCAGCAAAGATCAGGGCGATCATGGCCGTACGGTTTCCCTTGATTTCGGCCTCGTAACCAACTTGCGGTTTAAGATGAATATCGGCAAGCGGTGTCAGTGACACACCCCATATTTTATTTTTCAGCGCCTCGTCCGTCTTATACTTCTCCGACATTGCCGGAAACGCCTTTTCTATCTCTTCCTTCCTTTCGGGCGAATCGAGCAGCACATAAGTATAAACCTCGTGCTTGTACCAATAGTCATGCAGATATTGCCCGAGTGACTTATAGGAAATCAGGAAATTATAATGGATATGCGAATTGGAAGGCATCTCTTTCATCACCCCTGTCACTTCGCAAACCACCTTGTCATACGGTCCCGTAAAGATAAGTATCTTTCCGATGGGGTCTTCGTCCTGAAAATACTTCCGGGCAATACGTTCGGTGATGACCACCTGGCGGGGCATGGAAAGGCAAGTGGCCTTATCTCCTTTCACCAGCTCGAAATCGAACAGGCGGAAGAAACCGGGATCGGCATAAGCTATCTGGTTTTCGCGCAAAGTCAGTTCACCGTACTTCACTATCTGCTCGGGCTGATACAAAGAGACCACCCGGGTATAATCTTCAATGCCGGCCAGATTCTCCTTCATGGCCGAACCATAACCGAACGAACTGCTGGCCCAATAGTCGGTCTGCACTTCTCCCTCGTAGAAAGTACTTTCCACACGGAAGATGCGCTCGTACTTCTGGTGCATCTTGTCGAAACTGAACTCAAAGGTGACGTAAGTCAAGATCAGCAGAGCCGATGCCATGCCGACTGCCAACCCGAAAACATTGATGAAACTGAATCCTTTCCGCTTCATCAGGTTGCGGTAGGCACTATTCCAATAATTCCCTATCATACGCTCTCTGTGTTAGGCCCGGAGGTTTCGGTCAGCGGGCGGTTGATGTCTTCGGCCACTATTTTTCCGTCTAGCAACCGGATAATCCGGTGGGCATAAGTGGCATCACGTTGTGAGTGGGTGACGATGATAATGGTAGTCCCCTGCCGGTTCAATTCTCGTAACAACTCCATTACCTCCACACCGTTCACCGAGTCCAGGTTTCCGGTAGGTTCATCGGCAAGCAACAACTTGCAGTCCGTCACCACGGCGCGAGCTATGGCAACACGTTGCTGCTGTCCTCCGGAAAGCTGCTGCGGAAAATGACTGGCACGATGCAACAGGTTTACTTTCTCGAGCACCCGTTTCACTTTCTCTTTCCGCACTGCGGGCTTTATCCCCAGATACACCAGGGGGAGTTCCACATTTTCGTATACGGTCAGTTCATCGATCAGGTTAAAGCTCTGGAAGATGAATCCCAGATTTCCTTTGCGAAGGGCGGTCAGTTGATTCTCACTCATCTTGTCCACCTGTTTTCCCTCAAAAAAATAAGAGCCGGAAGTAGGCGAATCGAGAGTGCCCAGAATATTCAGCAAAGTGGACTTGCCACAACCGGAAGGTCCCATGATCGCTACAAATTCTCCCCGTTCTACTTGCATGGTCACTTCGTTCAGGGCTTTGGTCTGCACCTCTTCAGTGGTGAAGAGCATAGATAGTTTTTCTGTCTTAATCATAATTATTTTGTTAAAAGGAAGCCTTTTCCTCCCTTCTTTGCAGGAGAACGGAGAAAAGGCCTTTTCTATTTCAAATTCAACCTCTCGTTATCTCCAAACAATTCATACCCGGAAATAATCACCCGGTCGCCCGGTTTCAATCCTTCGGTCACTTCGTAGTACTGCGGATTCTGCCTCCCGATACGGATAGGACGGCGCGTGGCAAATTTACCACTTTCGTCAAGAACATACATCCAGCGGCCCCCGGTTATTTGAAAGAATCCTCCACGAGGTACAAGAATGGCCTGGGCAGGATCTCCCAACTGAAGATTGATGTGATACGTCTGCCCGGCACGGATGTTTTCGGGACGTCCGGCAGTAAACTGAAGGTCGGTACGGAATTGTCCCTCTTTTACTTCCGGATAGGGTTTGGTCACTTCAAGTTTATAGTTGCCTCCGTCACGGGTGAAATCCGCCGGAAGTCCGGGTACTACCCTCTCCACGTAGTATTCGTCGATCAGAGCCTGTACTTTGAGGTCGGGGGTGATGATCTGCCCGATATGTTCGCCGGCAGCAATGGACTGGCCGATCTGGGCATCGAGATTGCCCACCTGTCCATCGATGGGAGCTTTTACCTTCAGGTTTTCCACCCGCTCGCGTACCAGGGCGAGGCTGCGCTTCATGTTACGGATATTCTCGTCGAGGCTGCTGATCTGGCTTTCCCTGAAAAAATTGTCCTGCCGGATGCGTTCGTCAATGACTTCCAGTTGTGCCCTTGCCGCTTCGTACTCTTCGGCAGCCAGGCGAAACTCCTCTTGCGCTATCAGCTGCTCTTTGATAAGGCGGCTGTATTGCTCGTAACGCCGTTGTTTCACTGCCAGTTCCTTATTCAGGCCGATGCGTTCCTGTTTCAGCCGCAGATGTTCCTGCTCCATGCTGATGCGGGTATTGCGCAACTCGTTCTCCTGATAGGCCAGATCGGCTTCGCTCTGCATGATTCCGATGTTCAGGAGCGGATTGCTGAGACGAAGAATCACATCGCCTGCCTTGACGATGGCTCCTTCCTCTTTCAGGCGCTCTTCCACACGGCCTCCTTCTATCGCATCCATATAAATGATGCGGTTGGGCATCACTTGTCCGATAACCCGGATGTAATCACTGAACTCTCCCCGGGTAACTGTAGCAATGGTCAGCCGGTCTTTTTCCACATTCATAGAAGAGGAAGTGTCCCTGAAAATAAAGTAAAAAACAAGTCCCACCAATACCACGGCTCCGGCGACGGCATAATAATGCTTCCGCTTCATTCCGGGCTTGCGTTCGATCATTGTATCCATAGATAATTATTGCTTTATATATAATTCACGTTTGTTTATAAGGTCATATCATCGGGCCGTAGAGAAACGGTGTACGAGTTGTACAACTGGTACATGACGAGTTGAGCAACTGGTATACGACGAGTTGTACAACTCGTCCATCACTCTTCACCGGGCAACGTGCAGAAGCTCCCCGTGCGATAATAGGTTTCCATCTTTAAAGTCATATCTACCTGCAAGCGTACCCGCGCCAACTCGGCTTTGGAGGAGATGAAGCGATTGCGGGCCTCCATCAACTGAAAGACGGAGATAAGCCCCTCTTCCCATTTCCGTTCGGATTCTTTCAGTACCAGCTCTTCGGCTCTGAACTGCTGCAACACTTGCCGGAATTCATCATAACCGGAACGGAGAGAAAGAACCGTTTGCTCCACCTCCGTATAGAGTTGTTGCTTTTGCAGTTCTTCCTCGTTCCGGAGGCGGAATATATTCAACTTGTGTTTGCGCAGGGTGGTCAGTCGTTCCAGCCCGCTCAGCAGAGGGATGGAAATACCGATACCGATATACTTGCCTAAATTGTCGTTCAACTGTTTGGTAGAAAAACCATCGAGGTAACGGGAAGCCATTGAAAAGCGGGCAAAGACGGTTGGCGAAAATTTACCTCCTGCCATGGCATACTCCTTACGGGCTGCACGTTGCCTGAGTTCCATCATCCGCATCGAAGGCATCGCCACCAGAGACTGCGTATAGAGTTCTTCCGTTTGTGGCAGCGGATAGGCCGAAAGAAGTTCGTAGTTGATAGTATCTTGTACGGCCAGCGTATCCTCGGCATGCAGATTCAATAGCTGCTTCAAGCGGAGCAATGCCAGACGACAACCATTCTGACGGGCCTGATAGCGGTAAATATCACCTTCGCGACGGGCTTTGACTTCCTGCAAATCAGAAACCGACTTCAATCCCAACTCGACGAAAGCCTCGGTCTGTTTGAGATAACGCTCGCTAAGGCGGCTCTGCTCTAAAGCCAGATCGAGCATCCGCTCTTCAAGCAGAAGTTTATAATAGGCATCCGTCACCTGACAGGCCAGTTCGTTACGGCGTTCTTTCAAAGCCCACTCACTCCGGTTGCGGTTCATCTTCTCAAAACGTACCCGGTTGATACGGGTGAAACCCTCAAAGAGCGAAAGGGTCATGTCCAGCCCGACAGTTCCTTCATCAAAGGTATCGTTGGTATATCCGTTGGTATTCGGGTCGATGGAACGCCCGAAGTTACGTCCGGCTTCAGCCGATACACTGACACGGGGCAGGAAACTCGCCACGGAAGAGATGTAATCCATCCGGGCTTCTTTGATATCTATCCCGCTATTCCGTAAAGACGGATTCTGTTTCCATGCAATACGGATACATTCGTCGAGCGACCTCTCTGCTTGTGCAAACAAGAGAGTTGAAAAAAGAAGAAAGGTACAAAATGATATAAAATGTTTCATGTTAATCTAATATGCAAACGCTGTGCCAAAAGCAACAATCACCTTATAATCAAATAGATACAATTCAACCATATACAATAGTGTCCAATATCTGGACGCCACCGTGTACAGATATTGGACACTTGACGATTGTTTCCCACTGGAATACTTTCTGATACTTCTCCGGCATAAATTCTCAATCCGAAAACGTCTAAATATTGGACACTCTCTTGCAGGGAGTTACAAAAACAAATATCTTTACCACGAACTTAAAAAAGGAAGCGAATCAAAAGGAGATGCTATGAACACAGGAACCATTCTGATTGTAGACGATAACAAAGGAGTATTGGCCTCACTCGAACTTCTGCTCGAAAACTACTTCAGCAAGATACTGACAGCTTCGAATCCAAATCAGATCACCGCCCTGCTGACAACGCGCCGCATCGATGTAGTCATCCTGGACATGAACTTCTCGGCGGGTATCAACAATGGCAACGAGGGACTTTACTGGTTGGGGCACATCCGGCAGATGGCTCCCACTCTACCCGTAGTGATGCTGACCGCTTACGGAGATGTGGAACTTGCCGTTAAAGCACTTAAAAACGGTGCAGCCGACTTCCTGCTGAAACCATGGGACAACCAGACCCTGATCGACAAGGTGACGGAAGCCTACCGTAGCCGCAAAGCTCCGGAACATACTGCAAAAGTTGACAGGGCTGAGGGATTCGAAATGCTGGTGGGGCGTTCGCCTGCCATGTTGCAACTGATGAAAGTGGTATCGAAAGTGGCACGCACGGACGCCAACATCCTGATAACGGGAGAAAACGGAACAGGCAAAGAAATACTGGCACGGGAGATACACCGCCTCTCACCTCGTGGCGCACGTCCGATGCTGAACGTAGATATGGGGGCCATCAGCGAGTCGCTGTTCGAAAGTGAACTGTTCGGACACGAACGGGGAGCTTTCACCGATGCCCACGAAAGCCGTCCCGGAAAGTTCGAAGCGGCCAACGGCAGTTCACTGTTCATGGACGAACTGGGCAACCTCCCTCTCCCACTCCAAACCAAGCTCCTCACCGTATTGCAAAGCCGGAATGTGACTCGTCTGGGCAGTAACAAAGTGATTCCGGTCGATATCCGCCTGATTTCGGCAACGAACAAAGATATACCGGAAATGGTGAAGCAGGGCATGTTTCGCGAAGACCTGTTCTACCGCATCAACACCATTCATCTGGAACTGCCTCCCCTACGTGAACGGGGAGATGATATCCTACTCTTTATCGACTGCTTCTTACGTAAATTCACCTCTAAATATCAACGGCAGGAAATACGGATACACGAGCAGACTGTCGAAAAATTACGCAGTTATCATTGGCCGGGCAATATAAGGGAGTTGCAGCACACCATCGAAAAAGCGGTCATCTTGTGTGAAGGCAGCGTAATCCGCCCCAAAGATATCCTGGTGAAACAGACCTGGCAACCGCAGGCAACCGCCACTG
>ULNO01012442.1_pt1 | contig 10525 bp, 10 predicted proteins | sample 1951961 | NCBI WGS metagenome assembly ULNO01 (sample SAMEA4835581, study PRJEB28245) | human gut metagenome | biome: gut microbiome; material: fecal sample | place: Denmark | collected 2008
TATCGCCAGCGCTGTCTCCGCATCCTGCCACCGTTTTTCATATTCATGATACTATACAGCACCCTGCCAATGTTATGGGGACAGCTGGACGCGGAAACATCCATCAAGGATTTATCACGAATATTCCTGAATTTCCCTACGCTGGCCGGACATTTCTGGTTTATGTATCCTCTGATTAGTCTTTACCTGTTTATTCCTATTATATCTCCCTGGTTGCGTAAAGCCACGGCAAAAGAGGAACTCTTTTTCATAGGACTGTTTGTATTGTCAACCTGTATGCCCTATCTTAACCGTTGGTGCGGTGAAGTGTGGGGACAATGTTTCTGGAATGAATATCACATGTTGTGGTACTTCTCCGGCTTCCTCGGATACCTCGTATTGGCACATTACATACGTGTACACCTCACATGGAATCGTTCCAAACGTTTCATCATAGGAGCCATACTAATGGTGATCGGTGCTGCATGGACTATTTATTCATTCTACGTTCAGGCTGTACCGGGCGAACTCCATTCCACACCTGTAATAGAAATAGGATGGGCTTTCTGTACCATCAACTGTGTGCTTCTCACATCGGGTACGTTCCTTTTGTTCACATGCATAGAGGGCCCGAAAGCTCCGGTGCTGGTGACAGAAACATCCAAACTCAGCTATGGTATGTATCTTATGCATATCTTCTGGCTCGGATTGTGGGTATCTGTATTCAAGGACACACTGGGATTACCTACCGTTGCCGCTATCCCATGTATTGCAGTGGTTACATTTATCAGTTGTTTCGTAACGACGAAGATCATTTCGTATATACCGGGTAGTAAATGGATCATAGGATAAAATAAATATCCTATCAAATAAGGGTATCACTTTCACGGTTTCTATCGGTGAAAGTGATACCCTTTTTTATACTTGTTGAATTGAAACTACATCTTCAATTATCAACGGAATAAGGTTTTATATTCGGGTAATCAAAAATATAGTGCCTGATTAAAGACTGACTATTTAATGGAATCGAACTTCAATGTGCCATTTTCATTGACTATTTTCAAAGTGCGGTTACCTTTAATTCCCATATCAATGAAATCAACTTTGTAAAAGCCATTGGCTAATACGGCTACTGCTGTCACTTTACATACATCGCTTGGTCCATCTTGCGCACCTGTCCGGAAATCCCATATTGCATACCCTTCGCCGTCATACTCGTAGTTGTCTTTCAGCTGTTTCTGCAATTTGGCTGTACAATGTTTCTTCACAGCCGGAATATAATTCTTTTCCCCAAAGACGTAGTTTGCGTAGAAATCTTTAATGAATTGGATTACTTTAGCATTGTCCACCTTAGGCGATTGCAGAATAGCAGTAGTCTTGTTGGCGGGAGGCGTTTCATTGTCGAGACAGCAAGCCTGAACTTGTATAGGCTGCAGAGCAACCCCTAGATAAATGGCATAAAAAAATAAAATCTTTTTCATATTCATATATTATGTATTTTTGTCTTTGCGCTTGTTGCTGATAAATGCAATATATTCGTCTTCTCGTTTCATGTAATTAAACTATTGTAATTAAAAGAACTATGTTTTAGCATTCTTGAAAAACGTATTAGAATCTGCGACTTATTGCAAAGGTAGCGTTAATTGTTAAAGATGAGCGAGATATACGGGAAAATATAATATAAAGGGTCCCTTGCTATTTTTAATATTGGATGTAAATCAGCGATAGCTTTCAGGTAATTTTATTCATAATAAACTGTAGAATGTTTTATAGCTCTTTTATGCTATTTCTCTATGCTTTATCGTATCTTTGTTGAAGATCTATCAATGATTCACCTTGGTGATTTAAATAAACGACAAGCGTTATTCGATTGAATAACAGGAGTGATTTAAATGAACCACCAATGTGGTTCGTTGATAAATCTAAAGGTTTTGCATGAAAAGTATTCACTATTAAACCGTTAACTACTAATGGCTATACTATACGATTGGTATGAGAATCCCGGTGAGTCCGATGATTCGGAAGAGAAAGGCTTGCATCCCCGCATTTTTTTGAATGGTAAGGTAGGGACAGATAAACTGTGCCGGATGATTCACGGACGCAGTTCCCTTTCTGTGGGTGATGTGAAAAACACCTTCGAAATGCTGGCTCAAATTTGTGGTGAAGAACTACGTGAAGGGCGTGAAGTACATATTGAAGGACTTGGCTATTTTGCTCCTATCTTGAAGAGTACGCAGAAAGTAACCCGCAGTACTAAGAACAAATCGACAAAGATGGAATTGAAAACAATAGGTTTCCGTCCCGATGCCCGTTTGAAAGGTGAGCTTGTGGGTGTCAAAGTCAGTCGGACTAAGTATGCACGCCACTCGGAGTCTTTGTCGGAGGTAGAGATCGATATGCGGCTGAAGGAATACTTTACCGATCATGATGTAATGCTTCGCTACGATTTTCAGGAGGTATGCTACATGACACGGACTACAGCAAACCGGCATCTCCGCCGACTGTTGGAAGAGGGTAAGTTGCGAAATATAGGTAAGCGTATGCAACCGATTTATGTGGCTGCAGCAGGTCACTATGGGGTGTCGAGTGATGTGGTACGGCGATAAGTAGAAGATTTTCATAATACAGTTAAACCTTTGTGAAAGGAACTTTTTAAATGACGATTTTATTCATTTTCCCACTTGTGGAATGACTTTTAAAAGGAAAGTGAAATAGTAGTGGTTGTACCATTAGATTACACTTTAAGAAGATAGGTTTAATGTAGAGTTTCTGATTACAATTCCTATCTCATTAATTCTGTGATTCTTTCTCAAAATTAGTGGTGGGTATCAAAGCAAAATGTTTGTCGTAAAATTTGCAATACAGTTGTGTTATTTCTGCAATATGCCATTTTGTTTTCGCTTTCGTTTTTAACATACCTTTGTCGAGGATGTAATAGAATAAGATATTATAGCTTTATATATCTATGATAAGTGTCTATTATGCGATAATAATTAAGGTGTGAGTAAGTTTGTAACTTAATTTAAAACGATATGAAAAAGAAAACATTTTTAGTTTTATGTTCTTTACTAATTATGACTTTACTATCAAGCTGTTCTCGCCGGATAGTTGATTTTACAATTATTTCCTCAAAAAATGTACCTCTCACAGAGAAAGGCACTAATTTTCAGAAGGCAGCGTCACGAGTAAAGGGTATTGACTCCAAATGGTCCATATTATTCATTCCGGGAATTCCTGATATGAAAGAAGCTATTGATAAGGCTATTGAAAAATATCCAGGTGCTGTTGCACTGACAGATGGAGTGGTATATAATAGAAGTTGGAACTGTTTCTTATTCGGACAAAACCAGTATATTGTAGAAGGCACTCCCCTTTATTCAGAATCTGGGGAATATGCAAAAACTGTGATTGATCGCTCATTAATAAATCCCAATTATAATCAGGGGTCACAAATAAATCCAGAAGAAGGAGTGAAGATGGTACATATTGTAAAGAGAGGAGAAAACCTGTCTATGATTGCTCCCTTATATAAAGTTACAATACCGGACTTGGTGAAATGGAATAAACTTTCTTCGAGCGAATTATATGAAGGAATGCAACTTATTATTTATATACGATGAAGATAAAGTATAAAAATAGTCCAATTATGAAAAATAAAGTTCTTTTTCTTCTAATTGCTTTTATCACATTATCAATGGTAGCTAAGGCGCAAATGGATTCATGGATGTTGAATCAATGGTTGAATGAGATGAATGCAGACACTTATCGTCAGCAAAAGCAGTTGACTGATGAATTTATGAAACTCTTAGAACAGGAGAATAAACGGAATGATGCTAATGCAACAGCTACTTGTATTTTATTGCCGGGAGGCGAAAATACTTTTTTTGCACACATAACTGCTGCATATATCAGTCTTAACAATTTGGAAGTAACTCAAAAAAAATGTGATGGATATGAAACCACTGTATCATCTTCCAATTTCTTTGCCGCCTATGGACAAATTATAACATCTGCAATTTTTACTCCAGGAATGTCTATTGCAGTTAAAAGAAAGGATACAGGCAAAGTTCTGGCTCGGATAGATATACCTAGGAAAGAAAGTGTATCATATAATATATTTTTGCAGAAAGCATATGCGATAGCTAAAATGTATGGTACACAAGGGAATGGCACTTATCCTGTAGAAGCATTGGGAGGTAATAGTAGCTCATCAACAGTTAGAAAAGCTTGCAGTAATTGCCAAGGAAAAGGATGGATACGTGGCTCCTCAACGTCTACATATGGAACCTCTGGTACCCATTGGTGCACTGATTGCGGAGAATATGTAAATGCTTCACACAGCCATAACCGATGCCCTTCTTGTTTTGGGAGAGGTTATATTGATAAGATAAGGTGATTTATTTCCATTCTAAGTATAGAGTTGTTATTTATCGGTTATGAAGTTTTTATAATGATAGAGGCTGGCTGTTAATAGAAAGAGTATAGACAAAATGAAGAGTAAAGTTTATCTAAAAATGAACTTTACTCTTCATTTTGTCTATAAGTGAATCATTTGTTGTGCATTTCCAGAAAGATCATGCTGTAGAACTGTGGATCAGCCACGGATCATATCTAGTTATTATAAAAAGAATATCTAAGTTGTGTGTATAACTACGTTTATTTCTTTCAGTTTTCTCATAATCAATTTATAATGTGATGTTTTTCACTATTAGAACTGTGGGTATTATGAACTACATCTAATATATTTACTAGATTGATTAATTTATAATATAATGGTGGAAAGTGTATAGCCTGATTATAATTTAAATGGCTGTTCTGTAGATGAATACCATCATACTTTAGATAATGCATATCACAAAGCTGTTTATTAATCTATATTATAATATATGTGTTGGATTGCATTGGTTTGGAATATTTTATGTAAATTTGCATTGCCATTTTACATTATGTGATAGAAATGGCAGACATTTAAAAATGGCGTTTACGAACGTTATCTTCTGTACGTAAATTCTCGCAAAATTTGTCAACAAGGAAGAGAGCGGCAACGGAAACGTCCACTTGTATGTGCATTTATTGAACATACCAGTTACTGGTGTGTTTGATGATACCATACGACGTGGGCAGTGATGTTGCTTATCCTTTGTTGAAGGCAATGCGAGAAGCCTACGTGCGGGATAAGCGAATGTTAGCTTCCCACGTTTTTTTTATTTTGTCTTCATAGAATATTAATACTAATTGCCGTGTTTTGGGGAACGATGCGGCTTTCTACACACAATGAAACCGATTGGTCTTCTTATAAAAGAAGAATTAGAGAAGCAAGAACGGAGCATCAGTTGGTTTGCCCGTAAATTATCATGTGATCGTTCTAACATCTATCGTTTGTTTCAAAAAGATAGTGTCGACACTGGGCTTTTGATTAGGATTTCTATTCTATTAAATCATGATTTCTTTTCAGATTTATCTGAGTGTATTAAAGAAAAACATCAGTCGCTAAATTCGCAATAGTGATGTGTCATTCCTGCAATACTCTAAACTCTCTTTGTTTTTATTTTTGACATATCTTTGCTGGAGATTATAGAATAAACTATCTGGAATAATGCGTAATGAAAAAGCTGATACAAGAATTCCTTTTTCATTAATATGTTGTATCCCTGATTTGAAATAGATATAATTTATAATTAATCCAATTAAAAAACGAGAAAAATGAAAACAATGAAGTATTTATCAATGATGCTGGTTATGCTGGCAATGAGTGTGTGCATGTTTAGTTGTGGAGATGATGATGACGATATCCCAAACACTATTACTGGAAAATGGACTCAGACAAATGGTGCAGGGACTGTTATTACTCTTACCTTTAATTCAAATAAGACTGGTAAAATAAATTACAATTATAGTGATGGTTCTGGCGATAGTAATGAGAATTTTGAATATGAATATATTGAAAAAGATAGGACTTTGACAATTATAAATTCTCAATTAAATGGCGAGTATGAAGTAACACTTACTGCTACTACATTGAGATTAAAGGGTTCGAAAATTTATGATTTCAAAAAGGCTTAATAATAGCCTTATTAATTAGGAAATATGTCTATAAGTATAATGTATATCATTTTGTTTGTAGACATATTTTTTATACTCGGAGAAAGAATTATACCATATTGTTTATTAAATAATTCGCTATCATGAAGAATTTATTTCTGTTACTATTGCTTTTATTGGGAGGATGTAGTGATGATGAAAGAAATCTTTTGGAATTTTCATTTGATATGCTAACATTTACTTTCCAAGAAAGTACTAAAGAAGTGGTAGTGAAATCAAATTCTTCTTGGTATATATTGAATCAACTACCTTCTTGGATAACAATTGAAACAACACAAGGTGAAAGTGGAAGTTCTAGTATTGTGGTAAAAGTATTGGATAATATGACTGGTGAATCTCGTCGGCATACAGTGATAATAGCAAACCTTGGTGACGAGAAACGGTTGGATATTGTACAAAAGCCGAAAGAAAAACTTTGTATTAATGGAAGGAATACATATAGGGTTGCGTATTCAGTAACACAGTTGTCAGTAGAAGTAAACAGCAATGTTGACTATAAGTTGATAATACCATCAGAAGTTGGAGAATGGATTAAGTATATAGGAGTAAATGACGGTATGGATAACCTCATCCCTTTCATATATTCCATCAGCCAGTCTCCAAATGGAGATTTTGTTGATATGTCTGGAAATAGTTCTATTGACTTGGAAATAGCCGAAAATCGAGAGAGAGAAGAACGGTATGCAGAGGTTGTAATATCTAATGAGAGATTGGGGCTTTCTGATACTTTATATATTATTCAAGAAGCTGGCGGTGATACTTATGAATTTCAGGACGGTGAGTATTTGCAATTACAACAGGCAACAAGAGGCAATGGGGTAAATCTTATTATGATGGGAGATGGCTTTACTAGAAAAGATTTACTACATGGTGGTCGTTATGAAAACATAATGCGGCAAGCGGCCAATTATTTTTTCACTATTGAACCTTATCAATCTTATCGTGATTATTTTAATATCTATATGGTAGTGGCAGAGTCGGAAGAATCAGGCGTGAGCATAAATAATACATTTGGAAGTAAAATAAATAATAAGTTTTCAACAGCTTTCGGCGATGGAACCTCAATAACCTGTAACGATGATCTGTGTTTTGAATATGCCCGTAAAGTCAAAGAATTGCCCACTGATAAGCCGTTAATAATAATCATGCCTTTAAATAGTACAAAGTATGCTGGAACGACTTATTTGTATTCTAATGGCAACTCTATTGCATTGTGCCCCATGAGTGTAGAGGCATCCCCAAATGATTTTGAAGGTCTGATACATCATGAAGCAGGCGGTCATGGTTTTGGTTTCTTGTGTGATGAATATATTTATTATGATACACAAATGCCCGAAAGTCGGAAAAGGAATTTGCGAGAATGGCAAAAGTTAGGTTTTCAATATAATCTAGACTTTACAAATGATTTGTCTTCTATTTTGTGGAAAGATTTCATAGGAATAGATAAATATGTTCAGGTGGGTGCATATGAAGGAGGATATGAATATCAATATGGAGTTTGGAGATCTGAGGCAAATAGTTGTATGAATAATAATATACCTTATTTTAATGTACAGAGTCGATGGAGTATTGTCACCCGTATTATGAAATTGGCAGAGATGGACTTTTCTGTTCAAAATTTTATTGAAACCGACTGTGTTACTTCTTGGTATGATACCGCTCGTAGTGCGACCTCGGAGACAGTTCTTCCTCCTTTAGGTAATCCAATATGGATTGAATAGACTTTGTATAATAGATGGCTGACCTTTCTTTTTTTATTATTGATACATAGTTGCATTTGTACATATGTTAGCTAATTATCATAGAGTGATTTTAATTTATGAAATTTTCCCAAACAGGTCCTTTGTTATAAGCCCTAAGAAAAAAGATAATAATATCGTTTCAAAAGATGAAATGAATTGTTCAAGGCAATTATGATATAATCGGTGTGTGAATGTTATAATTGAAGGATGAATAGGGATTATTCTGTATCTTTGCGCCTTACAAAGATACAGAAACGCTATTTTGCTTATTGTAATATTCTGTTGAATGGTATTGGTTTAATGAGTATCTTTGTGAGGAATGCAACATAAAATACAAAATCGAAATTGAATAAAGAAAAAATGATAATTATGAAAAGCATTCTCTTTTCCAGAGTAATTATGTGTATAATTGCGCTGCTTATTTTAACTTTACCAGTTTCTGCCCGAAAAAGTTTATGAAGATGGGATGTCAACAACTCCTTCCTTATATTCGATTGAAAGGAGAAAAAATGATACTAAAGTAACATTCATACAGCCTATTTATTGGGATTGGCAATGGCTGTATTTTAGTCCGGGATTCAAGATTATTGATAAGAAAAGTGGTGATGAATATATTGTGAGGGGATATGATGGGGGAGCTCCGATAGGCAGATTGTTGGCTGTCAAAGGATTTAATCATAAATATATTTATATCAGTCTCTTATTCCCCAAACTAAAGAGAAGTGTGAAAGAAGTTGATATTCTTGAATTGCCGTATGAGAAGGATAAAGAGCAATTACCTTCCAATGACAATGGCAAGTCTAAGTCATATTTTAATGTAAAGGTGAAGGATTATCAGGTTGCTTCCGGTAAGGGAAACAAGAAGGTCTATTTCTAATATAAACTGATTTTGTATGAGAAAACAAATTATGATTTTATGCACTTTTTGTGCTATTGCTATATTTTCTTCGGCTCAAGAGAAATACTTAATTAAAGGCATTGCTAATGAGGAATTAAATAATCAACAGTTGAATTTATGCCTGATGGGAAATGGAGAGAAAGCCAAAGAGGTTGTTTTGGACAGTGCAACAGTGGAAAAAGGTTTGTTCTCTTTTTCCGGTGTACATCAGATGCCTGATATTGCAATCATCAAGGATATGGATGGAGAAACCTATCCGTTGATTCTCGAAAAAGGAAAGATTTCAATCAATATTGGTGCGAATGAGAGAGGGGAACACCTTTAAATGATTCATTGAATATAGCTTTAAATCGTATACAGCCTATAATGGACAATATGGTAAAAACATCAGAGGATATTTCTAAGTTAATGACTGGAATGAAGCCTGAGGAATTTGCTGATAAGATGATGAATGATACTATATTTAGAGGAAGATATGATAAGATAGAGAAGATTTTTTTTTGCACAAATAGATTCAATATCATGTTGCATAAAGGATTATAAGAATAGTATAGTGGGTATATACCTATTCTCTGTTGGAGGTATGATGATGCCTTTTGATGATATGAAGACTTTGATGGAAGAAGCTCCGCCTATGTTTTCGCAAAATGGTCTGGTGAAAAACATAGTGGAAAAGAAGAACCAAGCGCAGTTGCGCATAAAGGCGGAAGTGGAAAAGACAATGTCCAAAGAACGAATGGAGGCTCAAAAAAAGCGGCAGGATATGGACGCTAAGATAAAGATTGGCGAACGTTTTCCGGATGCTAAAGTGAAAGATAATGCTGGCAACATGAAACTCTTGTCTGATTATGTGGGTAAGGGGAAGTATGTGTTGATTGACTTTTGGGCTTCATGGTGTGGTCCCTGCCGACGTGAAATGCCCAATGTGAAAGCCGTCTATGAAAAATATGCTTCTAGAGGATTTGAGGTGATTAGTATATCTACAGATCAAAAACTGAAACCTTGGAGAGCTGCTATTGAAGAACTTGGAATGAACTGGACACAATTACTGGATGTGGATGCTGCTGATATATACGGTATCTATGCTATACCCAGAACTTTTCTTATCGATCCTACGGGGATTGTTATAGACAGAAATTTAAGGGGTGAAAAGCTGGAGGAAGCTTTATCAAAGTTGTTTGAATAATTGTTGTTTTGTTCTTATTGTATGGGTGAATTGATAGTTGTTATCATACTAATAGCTTTCAACTATCAATTCACCAATGACTTTTATTGAATAAGAAGTCCATCTAATAATTCCAGATATAGCCTGATAGCTTCTTCTATCTCTTTCAGCATAATATATTCCTCTGCCGTGTGTGAACGTGACGAGCGTCCCGGACCTATTTTCACCGATGGAAAGGACATTAATGCCTGATCGGACAAGGTTGGAGAACCGAAAGGTACACGTCCCAGCTTCACAGCTTTTTGGACAAACGGATGCTTCTCGTCGATTCGTGAAGAGTTGAGGCGGAATGAACGAGCTTGAGCTTCGCAGGAAATATGTTTCTTGATTTCCGCAAACAGTTCTTCATTTGAGTAAAGCTCGTTACTTCGAACATCGACAACGAACGTACATTTGTCGGGAACGACATTGTGTTGTGTGCCGGCATTGATGACAGTGACACTCATCTTCACAGGTCCCAATAACGGTGATTCTTTCTCGAAACGATAATCACGGAACCAGGCAATGTCGTCCAATACCTTGTAAATAGCATTGTCTCCTTCGTTGCGTGCGGCGTGTCCCGCCTTACCTGTGGCAGTA
>ULNO01012808.1_pt1 | contig 10485 bp, 5 predicted proteins | sample 1951961 | NCBI WGS metagenome assembly ULNO01 (sample SAMEA4835581, study PRJEB28245) | human gut metagenome | biome: gut microbiome; material: fecal sample | place: Denmark | collected 2008
CTGCATCATCTTGACAGGCTGATATACAAAAAGCCATGAGAGAAAGAAGAAAGAAGCCTAATAAAGTTTTTGTTTTCATGTTTTCAGTGGTATGGTTAAATCGCGGCATATGCCATTATTTTGCAAAGATATAAAGTATTTGTAAAAAAAGACTATCTTTGTATGGAAAAAACATAGCTATCTGTATTAAAATAAAAAGCATGACTTTAAAATACTATTATAGTCTCATTCTCAGTCTAATGACTACTCTTTCCGTTTCGTCTCAACAAGTCGTCGTCACAGAGCTTCCTACTCAAAGATTGTTACCGGTAGCACATATTCACCGGATTCTTCAGGATAGCGAAGGTTATATGTGGTATGCAACAGAAGGCGGAGGCCTGTGCCGTGACAACGGTTATCAGATTAACGTCTTCCGTTCAGACTTAAATACGCCTCACCTGCTATCCAGCAACGACATTACCTGTATAACAGAAGACAACGGACATCATATCTGGTTCGGCACCAAACGTGGTTTATACAGATTAGATAAAGCTAATTATCAAATCTACGAAATAACAGACGGGGAACTCAAGAAGCAAAGAGTCGATGCTGTCCGGGCTATTCATGACGGCACTATCTGGACTTCGGCCGAAGGTATGATTTACCACTTTTCCAGTGAAGGCAAATGTCTTGGGAGTTATCCTTCAGAATGGAAGGGCACGAGACGAAACGTTACTGACTTTTACGAAGATGGAAAACATCAACTTTGGGTACTGCAAGGATCAGGAGGTCTTCTACAATATCATCCGTCAACAGACAGCTTCTCGCCTTATCAATGGACGTGTGACGCATCGCCTATACAAATGATTGAAGATGTACAAAATGAATGCTATTGGGTGGCCACTTGGGGAAAAGGAGTTGTACAATTAATCCCTTCTTCCAACCCACAATCGGAGGAAGTAATCTGCAAGTTACAACCCGCCACCTTAGAAGGGTACGAACAGACACCGCATAAAACTCAAATACTGGGATTACTTAAAGACAGCCGGCAGGGAGTGTTGTGGGTTTCAGCGATGGACGATTTATATGCTTACCGAATTGTAGATAATGCGCTTCACCCCGTCGATACGGAAAGTTTTCTTCCTAAAGACAAAAAGATATTGGATAGAATCATTGAAGACCGTGCCGGCAATGTATGGGTTCCAGGATATTCTCCCCATACGTTTATCCTCTCGTTCGACGCCAACAAAATCAAACGTTACCCCACTTCTGCCATGTCCGTTATTACCGGTTATCCGGTGATGGCAGACAGAACGATTCAAGAAGAAGACTATTATTGGATATGGCAGGGAAGAACCGGATTATCCATCTACCACCCCGCTTCCGAACAGATTTCTTTTGCATCGGATTTTTCCGAAGAAACAGGAAAGTATAATATCATAAAATGTATCGAGAAGTGTCATAATCAATCTGGAATCTGGGCTGCATCCGATAATGCGTGTCTATTGCATTTGCAACATGAAGGCATGAAGATGAAACTGACGAAAGAGATCCAACTACCGAATGCCCGACAGATTCGTGTATTGAGTGAGGACAATCAGGGAAACTTATGGATAGGCACAGAAAATGCCATCTATCAATATTCTCTTTCCAAAGGGGAACTTAAGAAGTTTCAGAGGGGCACGGATATGATAAACGACCTGGCAGTTGCCCCGGACGGAACGATATTCTGCATTACAGAAGCATTGGAGTTCCAATATTTTTCCCCGGAAGGAGAAAGACATACGATTCGGAAAGGAGAAAACTATTCATCTGTCCTCATCGCTCCTGATGGTAAAGTGTGGGTAGCTACTTTGGAAGGAAATGTGTACAGCTATCATCCGCAAACTAAAGTTATCACCCGGGAAAAGAATGCCTGCAACACAAACGGAGATGCTATCAAAGGAATGGAGATAGACAACTTGGGACATTTGTGGATATTGGCAGACCCATACGTAAAAGAGTACAACCCTACGAATCATTCATTTAGAATACTGTATAATTCCGACCGCTTCATTCAAGTGGATTATTTCCTTTCCATCCGCAAAATGGAAGATGGGGCGATTTGCCTCGGAGGGATCGGTGCTTTTTGTCTGATTACCCCATCTGCAGAGCTGGATCAATCTCCCAACGATATAAAGCCCGTTATATCCTCCATCAAAATAGACGGAAGAACACAAATAACAGGTATAAATACCCGACAAATAAAATTGAATCCTGATAATATCAATGTAGAAATATCCTTTTCTACGCTGGAGCATTTGCACGCCGGACAAATCAGTTATGCTTATCGTCTGAAAGGATGGGATACAGGCTGGAAGTCACTTCCTCCGGGAGTAAACACTGCGTATTTCACCAAACTTCCCAAAGGCAACTACACACTGGAAATTAAAGCGACGGACATTCACGGTTGTTGGGCACAGCCCATGTCCTGCCTGCAAATCAATCGTCTACCGGCATGGTATGAGACATGGTGGGCATACGCCCTCTATATGCTTTCTTTTATTCTGATAGCGACAGGAGTCATAAAGATCTACTTCAACCGTCTGCACCGGAAGCAACAGGAACAGTTGGAAGAACAACTGACACAGATGAAATTCCGTTTCTTTACGAATGTCAGCCACGACTTACGCACTCCCCTGACACTGATTATCACTCCTCTAAGCAGTTTACTGTCGGAGATTCAGGACGGCAAGTTAAAGCAACAGTTATCTTCCATCTATCGCAATGCTGAAGAATTGCTGCAATTAGTCAATCAATTACTGGACTTCCGTAAACTGGAAGTGAGCGAAGAAAAACTGAATCTGACGAATGCAGATATTAGTGAATTTGTCACAACTACTTGCGAAGCTTTCGAGTCGTATGCGAGCAACAAGCAGATTCGCTTTTCAGTCATACCACTGAAACAAACGCTTTATATATATCTTGACCGGGATAAAGTACACAGGATTCTCTACAACTTACTCAATAATGCTTTCAAATTTACACCTCCTGAAGGAAGAATCGATGTGTTTTTCAAAATGGAGAACAAAGGAGGGATACAGTACGTCTGCATCATCGTGCAGAACACCGGCCAGGAAATAGCAGCAGATGAACTTCCCCATATATTCGACCGCTATTATCAGATCGGGGCAAACACCCACAGACAGGCAACAGCAGGAAGCGGCATCGGACTGCATATTGTGAAAGAATATGTCGCCATGCATCAAGGCTTTATAGAAGTGGAAAGTAATAAGGAAGAAGGAACTGAATTCTGTGTCTATCTTCCTACCAATCTGGTTGATAAACGTTTGTTACCGAGAGAGGAGAACATACCGGATGAATCCGGAGCAACTGAAACGAACTCATCAGATGCCCGGAAGACCATTTTGATTGTAGAAGACAATGAAGAATTCCGCCAATTCATGTATCAGCAGTTATCACAAGAATATCAGGTATGGGAAGCCTCCAACGGAGAAGAAGCGGAAGCCATCGCCAATGAGAAAGAAGTGGATATCATTGTGAGTGATGTCATGATGCCGGGAATGGATGGGTTTGAATTATGTCTCCGGCTGAAAGAGAATATGAAGACTTCACACATCTTCATTATTCTGCTTACTGCCCGCACAGGTGACGAAAACGAACTGGCAGGATACCAATCGGGAGCAGACTGCTACCTGACAAAGCCCTTCAACATGGATATTTTAAAGAACCGGATCCAGCATCTGCTGGCATTGCAGCAAAAGCGGAAACAGATATTCTTGTCAGGCATTGAGGTTAATGCGGAAGATCTCACTTCCTCCAAAGTAGACGAGCGATTCCTGGAAAAAGCAATCGAACTGGTCGAAAAGAATCTGGATAACAGTGATTATAGCGTGGAAGCTTTCAGTGACGACATGTGTATGAGCCGAATGAATCTTTACCGTAAACTGCAAATTATCACCGGACAGAAACCCACAGAATTTATCCGAAGCATCCGTTTGAAGAAAGCTGCCGGATTACTGACTCATACGGAACTGACCGTTATTGAAATATCGGAAAAAGTGGGATTCTCCACCCCAAGTTATTTCAGTAAATGTTTTAAGGAGATGTTCGGAGTGTTGCCTACACAATATCACTCGTAGGATTAAAGGGAAAAAGGACGTCCCCGGGGGAAAAAGGGAATGGGAAATACGGGAACGTCCTCAAAACATAACAATACAGAAATACGGACTTTCACAAGGGCACATTTCTGTCTCTCTTATGCAACATTTCCTTCTATAAAAATATGGAGGAAATATCTGGAGAGGATATTATTATGTGGGAAATTTAGTTTATAGTCTTAAAAGCAATCTGATTGCATCAAAGTGATGAACGATAAGCAGTCCGGATATATTCTCCTACCGCATTGTCATCATTGATTTCTATGTATTTTTTCAATAAATCCGCAAATCCGGATTTTATCTGTTCCGTTTGTTTGTTCTCGCAGGCTGTGGAATATTCATCAACAGCCATGAGAAAATCCTGCATCCGTTCATTCAGCATTGTTCCTCCCGTACAAACCACATCGGAAATATCGGCTTGGATACTACCATTTTCTATGACGACAGGGAGGCGGTATTCCAGTCCCGATTTGCTGGCACAAATAGAAAGCACTTTTACTACGGGCGACACAATAGTCACCGTATCGGCAAAAGCAAACTTTCCATGGATTATTTCTGCACTATCTACCGGCTGCCCGCTCGAAGCATCTTTCATATAAACCATTTTTCCTTCGAATTCGGGCAAAGGTGCACTGCCGTTAATTTCGTAACCTCTTATCTGATGCCCGGTGCAAGCCACTATCAGGCATACTCCCGAAAGAAAAGATAAAAGTTTCACATATTTGTTCATTAAGCTCTTCATTCTTCTTTAAAAAAGAAAAGCCGTCCGCACTATCAGCTGAACGGCTTTCTCTTTTCATTCATACATTTGTATAATCATTCATCCTTAGAATCTGAATCCCAGTTTCACCACAGGCATTTCAAATATCTTGATGTTGTGGTGACTGGCGTTATATTTATCAAATCCTTTCGGGCAAATCTGTATCAGGTCATAGCGGTAAGCCAGAGGGTGCATTTCGAAACCGAAAACAAAACCTTTGGCAATGCTATACTCGATACCTGCTACGGCAGCTACTTTGAAACCGTACATCTGACCGGCTTTACTTCCGGAAACATAGACCTGTGACGGAAGTTCTTCCGAGTCGTCACTATCCTTATAAGTGTCTCCGGTGTATGGTTCGGTCGTTTCAATGCGTGCCATCTGGAAGCCGAGTGCGCCTCCAAGATACGGATGAATACGTTCGTTGCGAGTCTTGAAATAGTAGTTGGAACCGACAGATACATACCAGTTGTTGGTCATCTGCGCATTGATATAACTTTGCGCAGGGATAATCATGTCGGGTACGCTGTTGTCTCCTTCTACATAGTCTTTCTTAGGAGTGAGGCTGACATTCATGCTGAACTGGAAATTTACATCCCAGTTGTCAGACACGAAATACTTACCTTCAATTCCGGCTATATTGACCAGACTATTATTATTCAGACTCCCGATGTTCAGATAGCGGTTCAGATCGCCGGAGTTATCCTTCCCTCCATTGGGAAGTCCGACTACTCCTCCGTCATTGGAGAACTTGGGAAGCAGATAAGAAGTGTTCTCGTTAAAGAACTTTCCGCTACCAAGCAGAACTGAAACCTGCCACTGTCCTTTCTTCGGGGCAAACGACGCATCATCACTGCTGCTGTAACGCTGCGCCATTGAAGGCGCAGCTGTCATACAGGTCAGCAAAAGTAATGTGCATAGTTTTTTTATCATCTTGTTACTTTTACGTAGTTAGGGAATTATTTCAAGAAGATAGCAAGAAGTGCTTTCAACTGAGTACTTGCAGTATCATAATCTGCCTTAGCAGCATCATATTCAGCCTCTTTTACTTTGATCTTTTCCTGAATACTTACCAATGATTCAGTAATATAATCTGTATCAGTATAAGTACCTGCTGCTAATTTCTCTATATTTCTCTTAGCTTTAGCAACATCGGCCTTAGCGGCAGTAACATCTGCCAGAGCAATCATATGTTCTTCCTTAACCAAGTTTTTGATAGCTTCCAAAGAACCTAAATCACCATTAGTAAAGTTATTATTCAAATAAACAGTGATTTCCGTTTCAATCTTACCTTTAATAATTTCGTTATTGCCGTATTCTTTTTGTACTGTTGCAATATTATCATTTACTTCTTTAAAGACTTTATCATAAGCAGCCTGGGCTTCATCGTTAGCTTTCTTAGCTTTATCTACAGCATCCGCCAAAGCAGCATTTGCTTTATCTTGAGCAGTCTGTTCTACAGCTTTTTGAGCAGTAAATGCTTCTTTCAAAGCTTTATAAGTTTCTACCTGCTCAATTATAGCTTGTAGACTAGCTGTTTCTGCTGTTGCCCAAATCATCTTACCAAGAGAACCATAATTACCATTCTTCAAAGCGTCCACATGATTACCACCAGCCGCAGCTATTACTTCATCCTTAGATACTGGCAATCTTCTTGGATTATTACCTGAATTGAAATTATCGCTAAATACATCAGAAGAAGCAGATTTCCACTTTTCCAATGGAGTCTTTACACTGGAATCTCGCTCTACATCTATTAACTTCTCAATATTTACAGTACTAATTTCATTTGCAGTAGCAATGTCACCAGCATCCCAAGTGATAAAGCCTAAATCTACTCCAACAACTTTCTTAAAGTTATCAGCGTCTGCTATCAGCCAAGCAGAGATTTTTTTCGTGTCACTTCCTTTTGTCGCAGTTGCCTTAGTAACTTGTGCTTCTTTAGCCAATACATCCTTATAATATGCAACTAAAGCCGTAGCTACAGCATCAATATTAGCTTCTTTTTTTCTATCTTCTGGCTTAAGTCCATTATATTTCTTTATTGCAGCATTAGCGGCTGCCTCTGATTTCTCCAAATCTATTTTCAGACTTTCATCATAAGCTGCCATTGCATCTTCCCATGCTTTATAATCTTTAGCATAGTTCTCTTCCGCCTCTTTTTGTGCTGCAAGAGCTGTAGCCAATTGTGGTTTGGCCCACTCTATATTTTCCAAATCAACACCTTTAGTAGCCTTATCAATCAGTTTAACCCAACCATCAATCTGACTTTGTGCTTCAGTAATTTGTATACCTTTAGCATAGGCAAAAGTACCAGTATTAGAATTATAACCAGCAACAGTTGTTCCACCAGGTATTACATCATTCAATCCATTCTTTATTTCAGCCTCTACTTTCTTAGAATAAGCTGCAGCTGTTTTAGCTTTGTTCTTGTTAGAATTCTGGTTATCTTTAGCAGTCGTCAACTTATCCCCAGTAGCTTTCAAGTCAGATATCAGTTTAGGATTAGCAACTTCCAGCTTACCTTTTTCAATATTATACTGTTGTTCTTTGACTTTTGCAGCAGCAATTTCTTCTTCCAGCTTCTTGACTTCAGCTTCCCAATCTGCAACAGTAGTATACTCATTATCCAAGATAGCTTTCAAGTTATCAGCATACTTCTGCGTCATCTCTAAAGTAAATTCTGCATTTTTCAGTGCATTATCCAAAACCGCTTCTAAATTATTATCAGCTACTAGATCAGGATAGTTAGCTAATTGTTCCTGAAGTTTTTTCAAGCTACCGGCTTCATAGTCACCCTTAGGCTTGGTCGTCGGATCTTCAGTAATAAGATAAACATAATACTTAGTCGTAGAAGAATTAGTCTCCGTGCTTTCATCCGGATTTGTAGTAGTAGTGGAATTCGTAACTTCCGATGATAGAATTCTTTTGATAACAGTTGTTGAATATCCATACATTGCCTTGTCCATTGCTTGTTTTGCATAGGCAACTTGCGCTTGTACACCATTCAAACGAGCTTGTTCTTCATCTGTCAGCAATAACTTGGAAGCTTCAATCTGTTCCATAGCTTGTTTGTAAGCTTCCTGTGCTTTAGCAGTGGCTGTTTCGGCAAGAAGCATTTTTTCCTTATACTGCTCAACAATCAATGCCTTTTCATTTTCCCACTTAGTTTTGTCAGCTTCAGCTTTTGCAATGGCAGCTTCAGCTTCCGCTTTTGCTTGTGCAGTAGCAGCTTCTTCCTTTTCAATCAGGAGTTGCTTCAACTGAATATCCAGTTCATGCAACTGCAAATCAATTTCTACAGACTTATTCTGAAGTGCTAAACCTGCATTAACTAACTCTTGCTCTGCAACCTGTGCTTTTCTCAATTCAGCCTCTACAAGCTCAACTGCAGCTTGAGCTTTGATAAATTCAGACTTTGCTCCCCTAAGTTCTGCAATGCCTTCCGGTTCATCGGTATCAATACATCCCGTGAATGTCGCCGTCGTACCTGCCATGAGCAAGGTTGCGACTAAATACGTCCATTTTCTCATAAAAGTAAATTAAATGTTATACAATTAATAAATAAAAAATTTGTTTGTACTAATTCATGATTTATTTCGCTTCACTCCCCCTCTTCCCGTTACTTTGTAGGTAACGGGAAAACCCTTGTGCCTGCTCTTTTGGAGTAGTCTATACTAGAAAATAATACGATATATGACGAATCTTCTTACCCCTGCTTATGAGAAAAAGTAGAGGGGCGGGAAATCTATTGCAAAATTTAGACGTTAACAAAGTTCTAAGACAAAGAATCCACGTGTTCTTCTGTGTTTATTTCTATTTTGAGTAGTTTATTAGAAAAAATGTACGATTTTGTTTGGATGTTTTAAGAAATATGCTCATATTTGCAGCGTCTTTTCTTCCCGTTACCTACAAAGTAACAGCACTAAAAATCAGCTACTTGCCACAAATATAGTTCCTTTTCAGCGAAGATAGAATCGTCACATTCGCTTCATCTATTTTCTTATTCTTAAAAGGTTTTAGATAAGTCTCTGTGACAATAATGGATGAATGCCCCATCGCCTCTGAAATGATGCCTGGATGTATCTCGCAATAATATGCCATTGTAGCCCAGGTATGCCGAGCCGTATACGAGCTTAAATCAGAAGTTAATGCAAGTACTTGTTTCAGCAACAGAAGCTGATAGTTAAAATTACGTAAAGCTATCTGATATTCCCTATAGGTAGCTTCCGTATTCTCTCCGCCAGTCAGTATGGGAAAAAGATAAGGAGAAGCAGAATCGGTGTTCATATACTTTTTCATCAGTTTCATAGTTTCCGGCAGAAGCGTCACGGTCAGAAGCCTTCCGGTTTTTCTACGACGATAAGTAAGTACATTCCCCACTATATCCTGCTTTTTAAGATACGCAAGATCTACGAACGGCATACCACGAAGCATGAACATTAAGAAAAAGTACGCGCGCGTACGTTGTAATTCTCCTCTTCCCTGATGAATTTGTTTGGGAAGCTCTTTCATCAACCGTTCCATGTCCTCCTTTTCCAGTGCACGCTTTCTGTCGGCACGCGTTCCAGTATAGACATACCGGAAATGATGCGGTATATAAGACGCCATCCGACGGTCAACCGCACGGTTGTATACCGCCCTCAACGTACGCATATAGGTTGAAACTGTGTTCCAGCTACAATCCTTTTCCCGCAAATACGTTTCAAAGCTTTTAAGAAACTCCTGATTCACTTTCTTGAATGGCAGATTCCTGCTCCCGTTAAATGCAATGATAACATTCATGCTACTCCTGTAAACATGAGCAGTTCCATAGTTCCCACTTTTTCGAAGCCCTTCAGCTACTTCCTTCATAAATGAAATCAAATTCCCCATTTTTATCAATTTTAGTTATCACTCAAGCATGTCCCTGAAGAAAAGCGCCCTCACCACAATTCCCCCCAATGCTCTTTATTCCAATTCTCAACGTATCATCATACAAATATAATGAATTATGTTTTCTTTATATATACCCGATGTGTTCCTCTGCCATCAATCCCGATACCGGAATCGGGCGTATACGCCCATTGGCGTAATTCATTAGTAGCCGCTGTGCGCAGCAGACCTGTCAGTTTCCGGTACTCGTAGACCGTCAGAAAAGGATGTTCCTCCAAATATCTAACAGCCAATGCTAATCGTTGCTCCGGTGTATACTTCTGTGAAGAACGTTGCGACTTCCACGGAGCTCTTTCCAGCAGACATCTTCCATTAATACGCCTCATCATCTTCCTGTCTACACGAAAGTTCACGTTTCCCACCACAATGCTTCGTGCGTTACGATGGGTTTCACCCTCTCCGGCCTTTTCGCGTTCTTTATCTTTGCATAACGCCAACGAAGGAGAGAATGTTCCGATACCATCCAGCTTCACAGACTTGCCTTCTGCCATCTGATGTGCCATCTCAATACCTATCTGTGTAATTACGCCTTCCACATCTCCGACGTTAAAACCACTACTGGATGCTATCTGACGTATCAAATCCTCGGTAGATACCTGTTCCATCATTGCAAACCGCGGATAAAGTACCTGTTCGCCCGTTCCATGAATA
>ULNO01027310.1_pt1 | contig 10321 bp, 7 predicted proteins | sample 1951961 | NCBI WGS metagenome assembly ULNO01 (sample SAMEA4835581, study PRJEB28245) | human gut metagenome | biome: gut microbiome; material: fecal sample | place: Denmark | collected 2008
CCGCAATTTTTGAAAAATTGAGTAAACTTTTTTTGTTTTGGGGAGGATAATTTAGCGTTAACTAAATTTCAATGCCCGACCGACACTCCGCCAAACCATAACTTTTACGAAAAAATAGGCGGGTACTCTTTGCAAGTATCCGCCTAAATTTTTAATATTATCTTTTATCAAGTGGAGTATAATTCTTTGTTGTAGAAATACTCATATAAGCAGGACGTATAATCTTACCGCCATTTACGATTTCCTCAAGTCTGTGTGCGCTCCAACCTGCAATTCTGGCTGTAGCGAACATCGGTGTATAAAGCTCACAAGGAATGTCAAGCATACTGTAAAGCAAGCCGCTGTAAAAATCGACATTGGACGCAACGCCTTTATAAATCTTACGCTTTTTGCCGATAACCTGCGGAGCAAGTCTTTCTACTCTCTCATAAAGTTCAAAGTCCTCATCATAGCCTTCTGCTTTTGCAAGTTTTTGAACTGCTCCCTTAAGAATAATCTGACGAGGGTCAGAAATTGTATAAACAGCGTGACCCATACCATAGATAAGACCCATTCTGTCGAATGTCTGCTTTTCGAGTATTTTTTCAAGGTAATCTTCAATTTCTTCGTCATCTTTCCAGTCTTTTATGTGCTTTTTAATATCCTCAAACATATAGAATACTTTAACATTTGCACCGCCGTGCTTAGGGCCTTTAAGAGATGCCAAAGCCGCTGCAATTGCCGAATAAGTATCTGTACCGGAAGAAGTTACAACATGAGTTGTAAATGTAGAGTTGTTACCGCCGCCGTGCTCCATATGAAGAATAAGCGCCATATCAAGAACTTTTGCCTCAAGCGGTGTGTATTTTCTGTCAGGACGAAGTAATGACAAAATAACCTCCGCTGTGGACATAGTAGGCTCTGCACGGTGAATATAAAGGCTTTTGTCACGGAGATAGTGGTTATATGCATGATAACCGTAAACCGAAAGCATCGGAAATACTGAAATAAGCTGAATACACTGACGAAGAACATTATCTACCGATGTATCATTAGGGTTATCATCGTAACAGAACAAAGTAAGTACGCTTCGAGCAATCGAGTTCATCATATCTTCACTCGGTGCTTTAAGAATAACATCACGAACAAAGTTCTGCGGTAAAGTTCTGTATTTTACAAGCAATTCCTTAAAATCCTTAAGCTGTGCGACATTTGGCATTTCGCCAAAAAGAAGAAGGTAAACAACTTCTTCAAAACCAAAACGATCATCCTCAAGAATACCGCCGACAATATCGTTTACATTATATCCACGATAATACAACTCACCGTCGCAAGGAACAAGCTTACCGTCAACTTCTTTATTCTGGATAATTGTGGAAATATCTGTAAGGCCTGTTAATACACCCTTACCGTCAAGGTCACGAAGTCCTCTCTTAACATTATACTTTGAATAAAGACTTGTATCGATCATCGAATTTGAGATCATTTTTTGTGCCAAGTCATGGATAGCCGGTGTGTTATCTGAATAACTGCCCATCAAAATCACTTCCTACAATAAAGATTAGTAAATTTATAATTACCATTAAAGAACATTATATCACATTTTAATGCAAAAGAAAAGATACAAAATGCTTTAAAGTGTCTTATTTATAATTAAGATTATGTCATATTTATATACATTTTAGCAAAAATATTCATTTATCTGCAAATATATACAAAAAGAGGATGAATTTTACTCCATCCTCTTAGTTGTAATTATAATTATTTAATTACTTAAGATATGTACCGTTTGTACCGATCTTACCGTCAATGCCTGTGAAGCCTGAACCGCAAGCTACATAGCATCTCATGTTGGCTTTACCGATACTGCCTACTGTAAGTGTGCCGTTTGTAACAGTCTTAACATCACCTGTAACAGCGTCAATATACTTGCCGTTAGGAATGTTCTTGAATGTAGCGCCACCTGAAATAGTTACAAGTGCAAGGCTGTCTACGCCTTCGCTTGAATTTGTATAACGGCGGATAAATGCCATATTACCAGTTACATATTCGCTGTCCTTTGTATACTGACCTTTCTGGAGAGCAGGTACTGCCCTACGAATCATATTCAGCTGTTTAAGGTGAACAGCAAGCGGAGAATTAAGAGTTTCGGCAACTGTTCCTGATGCGCTATATTCACCGAAATCAGTAGCTGAAACATCACCCTCAAGATAATCGCCAAAATATGCACGACCTAAAGTTGAAAGAGGAGCATTTGGACCAAGGTCTATACTTACACCCTTTTGGAATTCAACTTCTGAACCATAGTATAGACATGGAATTCCACGGAATGTAAAGAGAAGTGAAAGGTTTTCTGCCCAAGCCTGAGTACCGCCATTATAACGAGTATCCATATCAGGACCGTAGTCATGGGAGTCAACATAAGTTACATTCCATGTTGAATCATTATAATATGGATCCTCTTCAAGAGCACGGGTAAATGCATTGCTGGCAGTAGAGAAGTTCCAATGCATTGGGAAGTCAATAACGCCTGTGCCATTGCCCTTACTGTAATCAGGAGTATGATATGTAATACCATTAAGATAAACATTATCAGAAGTTGGCTGATTACTTGTAGATGAATTGCTTGCATAGTGAGCATTTGTAAGGTTTACATTTTCAAGCTGATCATCGCCGAGAGCATTGATATACTTGCTGTCTGTTTCTGCCCAAGTATAGAAAGGAGCAGAAATTGCAGGGATATTATGATTCCAGAACTCGCTTACACGAGTACAAACCTCGCCGAATACATAGAAATTCTTTCCGCCTGTCTTAAGCCATGATGGGAAATAGAACTGGTTAAGAGTAAGTCTTGATACATGCTTTTCGGTATCCATTCTGAATGCGTCAACACCCATGTTGATATAATCGCCGTAAACAGTGTTAAGATACTCTGCGACCTTTGGATTTTCTGTGTTTACATCAACGCAGTCACCGGCAATCTGTCCTGTCTGTACAGTCGGGCTTTCCCAGCTAAGGTCTTTGTAATGATGATAGTTATTTTCCGTGTCATGTGAACCTGAATCAAGAGCCTTAGTATCCTTCATTATATTAAGTCTTGCCTGATACTGATAACCCGGAGCAAGACTGTCATAGTCAGGGAATGTTTTTGCAAAATCCGAATCAGGAATCGGAACCATACAATTAACAGATTCAAGATCCTTAAGTGTGCTATACTCTTTTGTAAACATAGGAGCGAGAGTAGCCTCACCAAAGTTACCTGTATGATTGATAACTATGTCCTGAATAATCTTCATACCTTTTTCATGTGCAGCATCGATAAGATCCTGATATTTAACATCGTCACTCTCATAACGAACATCAACAGTTGAGAAATCGAATGCGTGATAGCCATGGTAGTCATAACCTGACGCATTTGTTACAACAGGAGTAATCCAAATTGCACTGAAGCCTAAAGCCTTGATGTAATCAAGTTTTTCGATAAGGCCCTTAAAGTCGCCTCTCCAAGCAGGGTCTGAATCAGGGTTGTTAGCTTGCTGGTCGTCCCAACAATGAACATTGTTGCCTGTATCACCGTCATAGAAACGAGTTGTGATTACAAAGTAAATTGAATCTTCACGAAGATCCGTTCTCTGCCAGTCATCAAAATCATTCCAAGACTTAGAAGACCATCTTCCGTTTTTGTACCACCACTCGCCGCTGTTTCTTGTTGTTTCAGCAGACTGAGTGCCGTTTGTAACAAACATCATATTGATTTTTGTTACATTGTCGAATGTGTAGCAGTAGCTGTTATCACCCTCGGCGGTCATTTTAGGACCGGGGTAATCTGTTGCGATATTCTGCGGAAGGCTGTTCCAATAATAGATGTTCGGTGCGCCGTCTTCAGAATACACATGCACTTTAATACCGTCGTATTTAGCCTGAACTGACTCAGCATCGTCAACAGTAGCAGCCGAAACCGACACAATTCCTACTGTTGCCGCAATGCAGACAACGAGCATTAAAGCAATGAGTTTTTTTACCTTTGTCATAGCTTTTCCTCCATTTTCCGTTAAAATCAAAATTTAACATCTACATATAATTATAAAATAGTTATTAACGATTTTTTTTCTGATTTAGAATTATTAGAAATCTGTGCTTCCAAACATTTAATACTTGTTTTATGTAATTTATACAAAAAAGTGAACAAAGTGCTGTTTTTTTAAAAAGCAGACAGATTTTTCGACAAAGCAAAAAACTCTCCGATTAAATTCAGAGAGTTTTTATATATCACAACTATTTATATATCACAACTACAAATTATATATTACTTTTCAAAACATATTTTTCAAGTGTTTTTGCAACTCCGTCATCATCATTTGACTCGCAGACATAATTTGCAATCTTTTTTACATCTTCCTCTGCATTGCCCATAGCAACTCCAAGACCCGCATACCCAATCATAGTTATATCATTGTAATTGTCGCCAAAAGCAATCATCTCTTCGTTTGTAAAACCGAGTTTTTCAAGCAGCATAGGCAGCATAGAACCCTTTGTTACGCCGAAAGGCATAATCTCGAGGAAGTACGGTGCGCTCTTATACACATCAAGCAAACCGTCGTAGCGTTTTGCAAGAATTTCGTTATATTTATCAATTTCGGCAGGTTCGCCCGAAAGTAAAAGTTTATTGATTTTTTCAGGAATATTCGCCGCAAAATCTTCCACAACAACCATTTCCATTTTGAGAATATCTCTTTCAACATTTGAATAATCATTCAAAGTGCCGCCTGTAATGATTTTCTTATCATCATAGGTATGAACAGAAAGATTTGATTCTTTCAACACACCGAGTATGTCGGAAAGGTATTCCTTCGGAAAATCCTTACTTACAATAGTTTGTCCGGTAGTACAATCAAGAATTTTTCCTCCGTTGAAAGCCATAATATAACCCTCATAGCGGTCAAGCAATAAATCTCTTGCAATGCTCTGAATCCCCATAGGATGTCTGCCCGAAGCGATTACAACCTTTTTGCCCATTTTTTGAGCGTCAATAATAGCGTATCGAGTGCGTGGAGTAATCTCTTTTTGAGAGTTAGTCAGAGTACCGTCAATGTCAAGTGCAATAATTTTGTAATCCATAATATCACCTTGTACTTAGAAATATTGATTAACAAATCATTTACAATATAACACACAAGTTAAAAAAATGCAAGTATTTGATACATTATGTAAAAAACAACTTTGTTTATAGCTTTATTTTGCCATTATATAAAAAAATATTTACGGATTAAATACAAAAATCGGGACCGGAAAAATCCCGGTCCCGAACAGCAATAAAAAATTACTGATTATTATTTGTATTGTTTTGAGCATTATTATCTTTTTCAATATAAATGCCTTGGTCAACAGTATCGTTACGAATAGAAGAATATTCGCTGAGTACCCATGAATACTGACCTGTTGTAATTGTACTTCCGCAGTATTCGCACTTGCCGGAACTTGACATTTCAAGAGGAGCACCGCAATTCGGGCAACTGTGTGACTTAAGCGTCTGACTGTTTGCACTTGTGGTCTTAATGCTTGAATTACGAGCAAAGCGAAGTGTGTACCTCAACTCGTATCTTGCATTAGGATCTCCACGGAGAACCTGACCGGTCTTTTCGTTTATCTCATAGTCTGTAAGACGGGCATTGAGATAAACTGTAACATACTCAAATTCTTTATCTCTGCGATACGCTGTAAGATAAGCTGTACTTACGGCTACATTTTCAATCTTATTGATTACGCCGTTTGCAATCTTGCGATCAATCTGTTTTTGAGTTTGATTGTAGAGATTATCGTGTAAATAAATTCTTACAGGTGAAAGGTCACGCTTGCTCCAAGCGTCCTGAATGGTAACATATACATATCTTGAGAATGAAAGGAAATCTTCTGCCGAGAAGTTCGGATCATTCTGCTTGATAAGGTCTGAAATCTGTGCCGTACGGTCAGGAAGTGTAATATTTCTGCCTGCCGACTGCTGAATTGTCTGTGATCTGCCAACAGTAGTAGTTGTTCTTTTGCTGTCCTTTTTGCTCCTTATCATGCTGTAAACAACTATACCGATAACTACAAGGAAAACAACTAACGTTCCGCCAAATCCAAGACCTTCTCCGCTGCTTTCGGAACTGCTGTAGTCTGAACTGTCCCAATCAGAACTGTCACCCCAGTCAGAGCTGCCTCCCCAATCAGAACCGCCGCTGTCATAGTCATTTGAATCGCCGAAGTCAAGCGGAGGTATTCCTAAGTCCGCTGTTTGGTTAGTATGTACCGATTGATTACTTTCGACAGAAACAGCATTAACTGATGAAAAAGCTGTAAAAGCTATCACCGCCATAAGTACAGTCAGTACAATCGAAAAACATTTTTTCAAAGTTATACACCTTCTTTTAAATTTCACGGTAAATCCGTTTGCTTATTATTGCTCTAATTTTAACATATATTGTAAAAATTTGCAATTATATTTATAATTTTGTTTATAAAAAATCCCGTTGTATTTCTATACATATTGCATATCAGCATTAAAAATTCGATATTTATTATTTTTTTCGGAAATATTTATATTTAAGTGTTGACAATGCAATATTGCGGTGCTATAATAATACCTATAATTTATGTAGGTTTAATAAGGATTGAATTTCAATTACGAACATTACTATAAACATTATATTATAAAGGAGAATGCATTATGAAAATTTACGAGAAAATTACTGACCTCATTGGCAGAACACCTATTATGAAACTCAATAATTACTCTGCTGCACAGGGACTTGACACACCTGTACTTGCAAAGCTTGAATATTTTAATCCGGCAGGAAGTGTTAAGGACAGAGTAGCAAAGGCTATGATTGATGATGCGGAAGAAAAAGGCTTGCTTACATCTGATTCTGTAATCATTGAGCCTACAAGCGGTAACACAGGTATCGGTCTTGCAGCGGTAGCAGCCGCAAGAGGTTACAGAATTATTCTTACAATGCCTGAAACAATGAGTATCGAACGCAGAAATCTTCTTAAGGCTTACGGCGCAGAACTTGTTCTTACTGACGGTGCAAAAGGTATGAAGGGCGCTATCGCAAAGGCTGACGAACTTGCAAGTGAAATTCCGCACAGCTTTATTCCGGGGCAGTTCGTAAACCAGGCAAACCCTGCCGCTCACTTTGCAACAACAGGTCCTGAAATCTGGGAGGATACAGACGGCAAGATTGACATTTTTGTTGCAGGCGTAGGTACAGGTGGTACCGTAACAGGTGTAGGTAAATATCTTAAGTCAAAAAATCCAAATGTAAAAATCGTTGCAGTTGAACCGGCTACATCACCTGTACTTTCAAAGGGTGTTGCAGGTCCTCACAAAATTCAGGGTATCGGCGCAGGCTTTGTTCCCGAAACCCTTGATACTAAAGTATATGATGAAATCTTCACTGTTGAGAACGAGGCAGCCTTTGCAACAGGCAAAGCTATTGCCCGTACCGAGGGTGTGCTTGTAGGTATTTCTTCGGGTGCGGCAGTATATGCGGCAACCGAGCTTGCTAAACGCCCTGAAAACAAGGGTAAGATAATTGTAGCGCTTCTTCCCGATACAGGCGACCGTTACCTTTCAACTCCGATGTTCTCAGATAAATAATTTAACATCTATCCCCTGTAATAAATTATTTAGGAATTTTTTAACAGACCACAAAGACGGAATTTTACTTCGGCTTTGTGGTCTGTTATTTTGGGCTTTTATCAAAAGTTTTTGGGAGAAATTTATGCTTTAGCTGATTATCGTTCAGGCAACAAAGTAACGCAAAAGCTAAATTTTCAAAACTAAACTTTGTGTGTTAAAACATTATTTGCCTAAACAATAAAAAACTAATTAACAAACAAAGCCATCTTTGACTGATAAAATCAAAGATGGCTTTATAATTTTTTCTATAAACTTATATACTATTATATTACATAGTCATTGCCGATGCTCTCAGTCTGACGGTCAATAATGTCTTGAATAGTGATGCCGTCAAGATACTTTGTAATAACCTCATTAAGTCCCTGCCATACAGGCAAAGTAATGCATTCCTCGCACATAGGGCAGTTATTCGGAGTGTGGTCAAGACAAGCAACAGGAGCAAGACTGCCCTCTGTAATACGAAGAATCTCGCCTACCGTATATTGGTCGGGAGTTCTTGCAAGGCGGTATCCACCCTGAAATCCACGGTTTGTAAGTAACACATCGGCTTTATTAAGAATAGGCATAATCTGCTCAAGATATTTTTTGGAAATATTCTGACGAGCCGCAATATCCTTAAGTGCAATGTAACCGTCATTCTGGTGCATTGCCAAATCTATAAGCATTCGCAGTGCGTATCTTCCCTTTGTAGAAATTTTCAAATTAACACCACCTTTTACTAAGTATTTGCAAAAATATAGCATTCATCTATAACATAATAATAACATATATTTAGTAGGTTTTCAAGTTGTTTTTTATCCGATTTATATTTTAATTATCTTTCTATATGTATATTGGTCGCCTATAATTCTGCAAATATGTTATAAAACCGGCAAATTTTGCTCTAAAAACCTACTAAACAAATATATTTTTAAAAATTTAAAAAATAGTATTGACAACGGGTAAATTATATGATAATATACAATCACATTAAACCTATGTAATTAGTAAGTTTTAGCAAAGGAGAATTCTAATGCTTCTATTATTTGTAAATCTATTAAGACATAACTACCGATACGGACGAATGTGCAGTACCTCTGAATGTTGTTGCTGACGCAACAAATACATTACTACATTATTTTTATTATAACATTGTAACAAACTAAATTAATTATTGAAAGAGGTAAATAAAATGAGCACATTAAAAGATAGAAAATTACACTTTGAAACACTTCAGCTTCATGTAGGACAGGAATCAGCAGACCCGGTAACAGATGCAAGAGCAGTTCCGATTTACGCAACTACTTCTTATGTATTCCACAACAGCCAGCACGCCGCAGATCGTTTTGCACTTAAAGATGCAGGCAACATCTACGGCAGACTTACAAACCCTACAGAAGATATTTTTGAGCAGAGAATTGCAGCTCTTGAGGGTGGTACAGCCGCTCTTGCAGTAGCTTCGGGCGCAGCTGCAATCGCATATACAATTCAGGCTCTTGCTAAAGCAGGCGAGAACATCGTAGCTGCAAAGACAATCTACGGCGGCACATATAACCTTCTCGAACACACACTTCCTGCTTACGGCATTACAACAACATTTGTTGATCCTGATGAAGAGGGTGCTTTTGAAAACGCTATTGACGAGAATACAAAGGCTCTCTACATTGAAACACTCGGCAATCCAAATGCTAACCTTATTGATATTGAGGCTCTCGCAAAGATTGCACACGCACACAATATTCCGCTTGTTGTTGACAGCACATTTGCAACCCCTTACCTTGTAAGACCGTTTGAGTACGGTGCAGACATCGTTGTTCATTCAGCTACAAAGTTCATCGGCGGTCACGGTACGGCAATCGGCGGTGTAATTATTGAGAGCGGTAAGTTTGACTGGGCTGCATCAGGTAAATTCCCACAGTTTGCAGAGCCAAACCCATCATACCACGGTGCTGTATTTACACAGGCTGCTCCGGGTGCTGCATTTGTAACATACATCAGAGCAATTCTTCTCCGTGACACAGGTGCTACAATCTCTCCATTCCACGCATTCATTTTCTTGCAGGGTCTTGAAACACTTTCACTCCGTGTTGAGCGTCATGTAGAAAACACTAAGAAAGTTCTTGAATTCCTTGTAAATCACCCACAGGTTGAGAGCGTAAACCACCCATCACTTCCAAACTCACCGTATAAGGCACTTTATGATAAGTACTTCCCTAACGGCGGCGGTTCAATCTTTACTTTTGAAATCAAGGGTACAGAAGAAGACGCTAAGAAGTTCATTGATAATCTCCAGGTATTCTCACTTCTTGCAAATGTAGCAGATGTTAAGTCACTTGCTATTCATCCTGCATCAACAACACACTCACAGCTTAACGAGCAGGAGCTTGCAGAGCAGGGCATTAAGCCAAATACAATTCGTCTTTCAATCGGTACAGAGCATATTGATGATATTCTCTTCGATTTACAGGAAGCATTTGAGGCTATTAAATAATCAAATCACATAATTCAAATATTTACGGACTGCATTTTATGTGCAGTCCGTATTTTGTTTATTACTGTTTAGTGCACAGTTTAAAGCAAATAATTTTAAAATTTAGGTCAAGCCTTTTTAAATGCTTGTGGGTTTGGGCAGCGCCCATAATATCTTCCGACATAACAATTTATCGGGCGCAAACAGCGTGG
>ULNO01003471.1_pt1 | contig 10015 bp, 6 predicted proteins | sample 1951961 | NCBI WGS metagenome assembly ULNO01 (sample SAMEA4835581, study PRJEB28245) | human gut metagenome | biome: gut microbiome; material: fecal sample | place: Denmark | collected 2008
CGTTTGCCGGCTGTCTCCGGATGTCTGCTCCGTGGCGACTGGCGCCTGATCCTGATGATCTGTTTCTCCGCAGGAAGTCAGGAGCATTATGCCAAGAAGCATGCAGATTATGAGTGTTTTCTTTTTTTTCATAGATTTTGTTTCCTTGTATACAAATTACGGATCATATTTTTCCTGTTTTCAGAATACTCCGTATTTTATTTTTTTGCAATGGATGTTTTAGAAAAGGCGCACCTTTTGGATGCGCCTTACTGTTAAAATTTATTTCTCATCTTTCTGAGCTGCTTCTGCTTTTTTCTTTTTATTTCTGCGGTACATTTCCTCGCCGGTTACACCAAGAAGTGCAATGATGAGTAACCACCACCAGGACATTTTCTCCTGCTGCATGTTTTCCACTGCGCCAGCCTCTGCTGCAAGTGGAGTTTCCTCATCGGCAATTGTCGAGCTCTCCTGTGCTCCGTTCGCTGCAAGAGGTGTCTCCTCGTCCGCAATTGTCACATCTGTGTCAGCGTCCGCATCTGTGTCAGCATCAGCTGCGGCATTTGCATTTGCAACCGCTGCTGTTCTCGTTACTGCCGCTGGTGTTGCAGCTGCTGCAAGCGCTACCGGTGTCTCTGCAATCTGAACCGGTGCTGCATCTGCTGTGGCTGTTGTAACAATTGTGGCTGCACTTGCCGGAGCCGCTGCTGTAGTTACAGTGCCTGCAGGTGTTGTGGCTGCGCCGCCCGGTGTCGTCTCAGTACCGGATGGGATAGTTGCGCCGCCCGGAGCCGGTGCAGGGGTGAGTTCTGTGATCTTATCAGCCAGTGTTTCTCCTGCAATTCCTAACTTATCTGTCAGGTCTTTTGCCATGTCCTCTGCCTCTTTTAATTTTATCTCTGCCGCGCTGATCTGTCCCTCTAACTCTTTTACCTGATCTGCTGTGTAGTTCTGGCTTGCAAGAAGTGCTGTAAGCTGATTCTTTAAGCTTTCGGCATCTGCTTTTGCTTTATCAACTTTTTCCACTGCATTCTTTGCTGCGTCAATGATCGCATCCGCTTTTGCTACTTTCTCTGCTCTTTCAGCCTCCGCTTTTAATGCTGCATCTTTGAAATCATAGAAGCTCTTTAAGCTTTCATGTCCCGGGAAACGATTATCATCTTTTCCGGTGAGCCAGATTCCTTCATTGATTTCTCCTGTTTTCTTATATTCATCATAATATTTGTTGCTTGTATAAGCTGTTTTTTCCTCTGCCTTGGCAGTCTGATTGTATTTCTGTGTTTCCACGGTCTGCGCACCAAGATCTTTGGAATTTTTCTGCTGATAAGTTCCGGTGTAGGAAACGGATAAGGTTGTGGAGCTGTTCTTCTCGTCAACAACTGCCTGATCCGTTGTCTTCTCTCCCTCTGTGAATGTGTCATCGGCATAATGGATTTTGATTGCTACGTTGGAGTTATGTTTTCCATTCCAGCCTTCATAACCGTTAATATGCAGTTCTCCCGTTTTCAGGTTGTCTTTAATCTTCTTATTCTGGGAAACTGCATCTCCAAGAAGTTTTTCTGCATCTGCTTTTGCAGCATCATATGCCTGATCCTTTAACGCTTCCAGATTCGTATTGTCTGCTGCATTTACAGCATTTGTCTTGGATTCCACAGCGTTTGCTTTTGCAGTCACTGTCTGCGAATAAGTAATAACGATCGTGCCTGAAAATACGTTTTTATAAGCAGCAGAATCTGCACCCCAGTCTACCCATCTGCCGGAAGTATTTTTGTACTTATCTACAGCATTCACTTTTGCATTATCTGTATTAATACTTTCGATCTTATAATCGCCGCCAAGCAGGTTCTCTAACGCCTCTTTGTTGGTGAATTTAGCAAAAAGTTCCTTTGCTGCAATCTCGGCATTTTTCTTCTCGTATTTATCGTTATCATTATTGATTTTTTTCATTTCAACAACAATTTTCGATAAATCAATAGTTGTCGTAAATGTAGTTTTCTGGCTTACGGTCACATCTGCAGTCGCTGTTGCGCTCATGGACGTCTCGACATCTTTATCTCCGTCTTTCAATGCTGCTTTTTTATCGGCCAGATCCTTTTCTGCTGCCTCGACATTGTCATATGTCTTACCAGAAGATAAGTCAGCTTTCGTGTATGTGATCTCAGAAACGTTTTGTTTTACCGTTTTGACCAGTTTTCCATTTTCATCCACTGAGTAGGTGGTCTTTTTCTCACCGGAAGTTTCATATTGTTCACTGTTATAGTTATCGTTCACCTCAACGTCCTTAGAAGCTGAGTCGACCACATAGAACTGTCCACCTATATTTACGATTGTGTATACCACTCCGTTATTCTCATAAACTGCGGTATCCTGATCATTCTGAAGCTTATCTGCCGGGAAGTTCTCTGCATTGATATTGAATGCAAGGCTTCCGTCTGTGCCCTTCACATCATAGGAAACCACTTCTTCTGCCTTCTCGAAAATAACAAGATCATCGCGGGTATCGTTGAGCTTGTAGTTCAGATATACGGTGTGTGGGGCACCTGCCACATCTTTGTATGTCACCTCACAATAGTTTTTGTTATCATTCCGATTCCAGGTCCACTTGCAGTCAACAAGTTCTCCCTTGGCAAGTTCCGGAATGTAGTAATTCTTAAGGATCACTTTGAACAGCTCATCTTCTTTTCTCCAGTTTGTGGAGGTATCCCCTGCACGTTCTTTTTCCAGAGCGATGATCTCAAGTGCTGCTTTCTGTGCATCGGTAAGCTCCGGAATTGCTGTTTTTGCTTCCTCTGCTGCCTCCTGAAGAGCCTTCGCTTTCTCCTGAACTGCTGCAAGATTTGCTGCGGCTGCCGCTGCCTCGGTACTTGCTTCGGCAACTGCTGTATCATAAGCTGCCTGTGCCGCCTTAAGCTCGTCTAACGCTGTATTGTATTCGGCTACTTTGCTGTCATAAGCTGCTTTGGCAGTCTCATACGCTTTCTGTGCATCGCCTACAATACCAGCTGCCTGATCGTAAGCATTCTTCGCATCCTCAATGTCTGTTGCAGAATCAATTCCGGCTTGTGCTTTATCAAATGCGTCTTGTGCTTCCTGCTGCTCTTTCTTTGCATCATCCGCAATTGTATTTGCCTCATCTGCTTTTTTATCTACCTTATCAAGAGCTGCGTCGGTATCTGCTGCGGCATCTGACGCATCTTTTATGCGATCCATTGTTTTGTCAACTATTTCTTCTGCCACATTCACATCTGTACCGCCTTCGAATGTTCCGTTTGCGGTAGCATCCAATACGCCTGCTGCATCTTTTGTTGTCTGGTCTGCGCCACTGTCATCCGCAATTGTTGTATCAACTGCTGCATTTACCGCATCCTTTGCTGCTTCTGTTGTTTTGCTCGTTTCTTCAGCGGCTTTCTGAACTTCTCCCACCTGTTCTGCTGCAGATTTCTGTGTTGTTACAGTTGTTGTACTCTCTTCCGGTGTTGTTTCACTGCTATTCTGTCCATCTGCATCCTCAGCAAATGCTGCAATCGGAGTAGATAATGCCATCATTGCTGCCAGTCCGACCGATAATGATCTGATCACGTTTTTGCTGGCTTTTTTGGTTAATTTTACGCCTGTAGCGTTTTCCATCATTTCCTTTTTCATCTGTGTAAACCTCTTCCTTCCATTTTAATGTTTATCTCGCTGCACTTTTTGCCAAGGCTGCAAAAAAACATATTTGTCCTTTTTGTTATACTAACTATAACATTCAGGGCGTTACATAAAGTGTTATAAAAAGAACTAATTTTTGAAAAATCAGAGGTTTTATAGTAGTTCTTCTAATAAACGACGCAGCATTTATAATTTAGCAGCGCTGCTCGGTCTCTTTTGTGTAAGTTGCAAGATATTCCCGGGCTTGCTGCGGAGTTATTGCAAGTTTTTTCTGTAAACGTTCTAAAATGGTTTTCTCCGAAAGACCAAATTCGTATCCTGCCGCAATGATTTCTTCCGCTCTTCCTTCCGCTCTTCCTGCCTGTTCTCCCTCTTTCCATGTCTCTTCAAATACGGTAAACATTTCATTTTCTCCTTTCCGCTCCAATAATTGATAATCCAGTTTACTGTTCATTACACTTGTCACTGTCCTGATCACAGTTATATCGACATGATTCTTTTTAACATAATGAATCGCCTGCTCTTTTCTTTTTCCAGGTGTCTCCCTTTTATCGATCAACATTCCCACTAAGTTGAACAAGTCTCTGTTGTTGACATTATGTAACTTTAAATTATTATTTCCAGCCTCGATCAATATCATTTTATAATCATTTACATAACGACTGAATTGCTTGGGAATATCTAACATCCCATGTAATGATACTGCGCCATCCCACGGTCGTTCACCATAATAAATAACAGCCGTGATCACTGGTATAAATTTGTCTGTTTTTCTCATTTTAGACAAAAATTCATCCGAAGATAATCCCTTGCCATTCTTATACTTTACTGCATTATTATCATACTGCTTTTTGTATGCTCCATAGTCATAACCCATTATTCTCATAGGCATTGCATAATGAATATGTTCCTGACTCTCCATCCCAAGCATCACAAAATTAATCCCATATCTGGTAGATTTCTTGCAAATTGCAATATTATCCCGTGAAGCTTTCAGTGTTTCTGCATAATTTTTATGCTCTAATATGGAAGATTCATCCGTATCTAAATCTTCTAATTCTTCCGGTCTGATAACCGTTTTTCCATCAAACAGAACCGCATTAAAAAAATCTGAAAACCGTTCCTTGTTTTCCCAATACTTTTTCAATACTACATCTGGTTTGTTATTTCTTTTTTCTTCTAACAATAATATTCTCCTTCTATTATACTATGTACTGCATTTTTCTTTCAATAATAAACTCATGTTCACTTACCATTTGCTATATAGTTGTGGATATTGGGAATCCATGCCGATCCAGCATATATGATTTCACTCATTTGATAAAAAAAGATTTTTGCTTTACGCATTTTTAGAGTAACGGATTGCTTATATTCTGTCAAGGGATTTAAAAAATTAAGCCAGAGGAATTTTCATGTTTTTCCTCTGGCTTAGTTTTTGATTTGTTTAATCTGTCAGATTTTCTTTCAAAGTCTTGCGCACTGCGCCCGGGCCTGCGATTTCTTTTACAAATAATTCTTCAATTTTCTCTCCGATACCGGCTTTGTAAAGATCGATGCCGAAAATATTTTCATTGGATAAAATACTCTTTAACTGTCCTGTATAGGATTCTTTCTCACCAAATTTTACATCTTTTAAGGCAGCTGTTAATTCTGCAAGCATTGGATCAGAAGATAATTCAAACTTTTCTCCCTTATCATCGATGCCAAGCAGATATCTGCACCATCCTGCAATTGCAAGTGGAATTGCTTTTAGCTTCTTCGCATCCCCATACTGAGCCACATAGGCTTTGATCGTTTCGCCGTAGCGAATGCCCACTTTCTGGGAGGTATCTGTTGCAATACGCTGCGGCGTATCAGGCATAAACGGGTTTGGAATACGCACATTGATAACTTCATCCACAAAAGCTTCCGGTGATAAGATACCCGGATCTGTAACCACCGGCATTCCCTCTACAGGGCCGATTTCATGGACAAGCCTGTTCAGTTCCTCATCTTTCATTTCGTCTGCGATCAGGGTATAACCTAAAACGCATCCGTAGACTGCAAGTGCTGTATGCAGTGGATTTAAGCAGGTTGTAACTTTCATGCGCTCTACTTTATTTACAGTATCCCGGTCTGTCATATAGACGCCTGCCTTTTCCAATGCAGGTCTGCCATTCGGAAAATGATCTTCGATCACAAGATACTGTGGTCCCTCTGCGTTTACAAACGGCGCTATGTATGTATTTTTTGAAGTGATGACCGGTGCAATATCCTCAATGCCAAGTTCCTCCAAAGATCTGCAGACGGATTCTGCCGGTCTTGGGGTGATCTTATCGATCATTGACCATGGGAATGACACCTGATCTTCATCTGAAATGTAATTTACAAACTCGCCTGTTACATATCCTTTTTTCTCCCACTCTTTTGCCATAGTCAGAATGGAATTTCTTAATTTTTCTCCATTGTGAGAGCAGTTATCCATGGAAACTACTGCAAGAGGAGCCTTTCCTGCCTGAAAACGCTCGTACAGCAATGCGCAGACAACCGCCATTGCAGACACCGGTTTTTCAGGTCCGTTGTCAATATCTTTCTGAATAAATGGAAAATAATTTCCATCCACTCCCTTCAACGCATATCCTTTCTCCGTGATGGTAAATGAGATCATCTGGAGATTTTTATCGGAAAAGATTTCTTTTAACCGATCCCACTCCTCCGGCACTTCTGACTGCGCTTTGATTGCCTCTGCCAGAGAACCTAGCACCTTTTTATCCGTTGAGCCGTCGGCTTTTAATGTCACAGCTAAAACGAGGTTATCATACGGTCTGTATATTTTATCTACCACATCGAAATCAAACGTTTCCACACAGGTAATCCCTTTTTTCATCTCTCCGGAAGATATCAGTGTATCTGCGATCCCTCCGATAAAAATACGGAAAATATTTCCGGCTCCAAAATGTACCCACACCGGGTTTTTCTTTGTCTCTTCTGCCACTTTTTCAATATCATAAGAAGGAAGTCCGATTCCTGCGTTTTTCCACTGTTCTTTTTCCTGCAAACCCTGTAATGTCAGTTTCATCTCTGCTCTCCTTCCTTTTTTGCAGCTTCCCACAGTCCGCGAAGATATGCTGCGCCTAATGCACGGTCATAAAGTCCATACCCCGGCATTGCTTTTTCTCCCCAGATCATTCTTCCGTGATCCGGACGGATTGGGCCATCAAACCCATCTTCATAAAGCGCTTTGATAATGGCATACATATCAAATGTGCCATCCTCGCTGAGATGTGCGCTCTCCTCAAAGTCTCTCATTCCATCGTTAAATCTCAGGTTTCTGATATGTGCAAAATGGATTCTGCCTTTTAACATATGAATGGTTGCGATCAGGTCGTTATTTAAGTTTGTTCCATACGAGCCCATGCAGAATGTCACACCGTTATGTTTATTTGGCACCATATCCATCATTCGTTTTAATTTTTCCTGTGATGAAATGATTCTCGGCAGACCGAACACACTCCAGCCCGGATCATCCGGGTGAATTGCCATATTTATATCATATTTGTCGCAAACCGGCATGATTGCTTCCAGAAAATATTTCAGATTCTCAAAAAGCTGATCCTCATCGATTCCTTTATATAATGCAAATAAATCCTTGATTTTTGCCATTCGCTCCGGCTCCCAGCCCGGCATGACTGTTCCATTCATGTCATCTTTGATCGCATCAAACATTTTCTCCGGGTCCATTTTATCAATTGCATCCTGATTATATGCCATTACCGTAGAACCATCTTCTCTCACACGGTCAAGTTCTGTTCTTGTCCAGTCAAATACCGGCATGAAGTTATAGCAAACCATATGGATATCTGCTTTTCCGAGATTTTCTAATGTCTCAATATATGCCTGGATATCATGGTCTCTGCCCGCTCCGCCTGTCTTGATCGCATCGCTGACATTGACACTCTCAATTCCTGCCAGATGAAGGCCTGCGTCCTCAACCTCTTTTTTCATTGCAAGAATTTCATCCAGATTCCACACTTCTCCCGGCATTTTATTATATAATGTAGTAATGATCCCGGTTGCATAGCGTGTCTGTTTTATCTGTTCCAAGGTGACGGTATCATAATCTTTTCCGAACCATCTCATTGTCATTTCCATTTTTCTAATCTCCATTTCTATCTGTTATATTCAAAAACAACTGCGAAGTTTTAACCTGAATCAAAACTCCGCAATCACTGATTTATCCGAGGAAAAAGTTCATCGGAACCGTCACAAGAGACGGGAACAAAACCATAAGCAGTAATATCACTACCTCAGCCAGAAGGAACGACCATATCGATTTTACCATTCTCTCCATGTTGATCTTTCCTGCGCCGCAGGCAACATTTAATACTGTTCCTACCGGTGGTGTAAGTAAACCTAAAACCGTCATTAAGATAAATACCACTCCAAAATATGCAACATCGATTCCTGCTGCTTTCACTGCCGGCAGTAATACAGGTGTCAGGATCATAATGGTAGGCGTTACATCCATGGAAGTTCCAACAAGGAGCACGATCAGGCAGATAATTAGCATTAATGCTACTGGATGCTCAATAAATGGTGCTAAAATTCCCGTAACAATGGATGGAACATTTGCCACTGTCATCATCCAAGAAGATACCATTGCTGCTGCAGCAAGAAACATGATTACAGAAGATGACTTTGCCGCAGAAACAAGGCATTCCATCAGCATGCTGATTTTTAATTCTTTGTATACAAACAGTCCGATCACTAATGCATATACTGCTGCGATAACTCCAGCCTCTGTCGGTGTAAATTTACCACTGCGCAGTCCAACAAGAATAAACACCGGAAGAATCAATGCCCAAAGTCCGTCAAGCAATGCTTTTGCAACCTGTTTTGCAGACTGTCTCTCTGCTTTTGCGAGGTTGTCTTTTTTCGCAATAAAGAACCATAATACACACAAAGCACCTGATAAATATACAGCCGGTGCAATACCACCCATAAATAATTTTGTAACGGAAACACCTGCCTGCACGCCAAAGATAATCATTGGTACAGACGGCGGCATGATCGGCGATAAAATATTTCCTGCTGCGATCAGTCCGGTACAGGTATCACGCTTATAACCGGCACGTACCATCATAGGAATGAGGATCGCTCCAAGGAATGCAGTGGAAGCAACAGCTGATCCGATCATACTTGCAAATAAGAGAATTGCCATGATTGCAACATAGCCCAGTCCGCCGCGGACATGTCCGATAATCGCATTCGCTGCATTTACAATACGCTTTGTAATACCGCCGCGGTTCATAAATTCACCTGCCATGATAAAAAACGGAACTGCCATCATGGAAAAGGAATCTGCACCAGAAAATAAATTCTGTGATAAAATCTGGGCATTAAAGCCATTCAGATATAACATCATACAAACACCACTGAATAAAAGTGCGAAGCAGATTGGAAGTCCAATCAGCATACCACCGATCAGGGCAGCTAAAAATATTACTAATGTCATGTTATTTTCCTCCCTCTTCTCTCAGTCTTCTTGCATATTCTTCATCCGAAAGATTCTCTGCACCATCTTTTGCCTCTGCAGCGATCTCATCATCATCCGAAGTGCTCATCGTAACAATCTCTGATATTTCAGATGGATTTTTCAGCGCATGGACGATGTTTATCACCGCCATGATCGCAATTGCCACGCCTGTGATGATTCCAGCAAAATATAATACAGAATATGGGATTCCGAGTGCTGCTGTTCTTGAGGCGGTATTCTGTGCCACCATTTTTTCAGAACCCCACACTAAAATAATCATTAAGATCGCAATAATTGTCTGGGAAACAATATACATTACCATCTGCACCTGCGGCTTCATTCTGCTGATGAGTGTATCCACTCCCAGATGTGCATTAGCACGCATTGCACTGATTGCTCCGATATAGGTAACGTATACAAAAAGGTATCTTGCCAGTTCTTCTGACCATGTCAGCCCGGCATTAAAAAAGGTTCGAAGTACAACATTTAAAAATACAAAGAACACCATTAAGCCGGTAAGAATACCTGTAAAATAATCAATACCTTTAAATAGCTTATCTACTAATTTGTTCATAGTCTGCTTCTCCTTACTCTACTTTAATGTCATCTACCATTTTTCTGACATCATCTACCCAGTCATACTGTGCATTCAGATAATCGTAAACCGGCTGTATTTTCTCTTTCATCACTTCTCTGTCCTCATCGGAAAGTTCTGTAACGACCAGTCCATTATCTTTCATAAACTGCTTATCATCTGAAAGCTGCTCCTCATATAAATCCCATGCGTAGTCTGACGCTGCCTGTGAAGCCTCTTCAAATGCTTTCTGATCCTCTTCACTCAAACTGTTCCAGAACTCCTCCCCAGCAAACAGC
>ULNO01016132.1_pt1 | contig 9338 bp, 7 predicted proteins | sample 1951961 | NCBI WGS metagenome assembly ULNO01 (sample SAMEA4835581, study PRJEB28245) | human gut metagenome | biome: gut microbiome; material: fecal sample | place: Denmark | collected 2008
AGCGACACTATTTTATTTGATTGCTTTTTTAATGATTGGACAGACAAGATCAGCATATCTCATCATGCCTAAATCAGTGAAATGAATACCATCAATTGTGGCTTCTCCATCTTCTCCCAGCATATTCTTTGAAGAGATTAAAATGATATTTTTCTCATTTTTCTTTTTTAGTCGGTTGAATATCTCCTTTAGCGTATCATTCTTTCTTTGTACCTCCTTAGCAATTCTTTCATCATAAAATGTATGGGTGAATATAGGATCTTCTATGAAAATAATAGGCGTATCCGGATGCTTACTACGAATGATGTGATAGAATGTCTCCATACGTTCTTTCATCTGTTCTACAGAAGCATTAGGCACAAAGTCCAAAACAAAAACACTGGCATCTACCTCGGCTATTACTTTGGCAACTTCTAAATCTAGCAATGCATTTCCACTGAATCCCAGATTGATACATTCACGATTTAATCTTCTTGATATAATGTTTGTATGTGCCATTCCGGGACGTGAAGCACAACCTCCTTGAAGAATACTGGTTCCATAAAATACAACCGGCTTCTGGCGAATTGGATAATCAATTAAAGGCTGATCGATAGTAGCTAACGAATCAATCCCTATAGATAGGGAAACCAAACCGTCATAGAGAGGAAGATAAAGCATATATTCTCTCTCTTCCGGTTGCATGTTAGCAATGATTGTTGCTTGATTTGTTTTTCCATTTGGACGGGCACTATTTATGAATCTCCATTTTCTATTACCTTCCCAACAGTATAAATCAAGTCCTTTCACTCCTGTATCAGTCATGTGATTCATATGATTATTGAAGAGATTCTCCCATCTCACTGCTATATGAGTGGAATTACTACGAAATCGTATTGCCATTCCTGCCGAATTACGACTTAAGTACCAAAGAGGAGGACGTGATATGTGTTCTAATGAGTCAGGAAACCTTTCATATCGTACTCCATTGTTTTCTGTTGCTTTTCCTAATAAAGGGAAGTTTGATGCATCATAGTATATTATTTGGGCAAAGCTTATGGCTTGTCCACAAAGTAAAAGTCCAATTAAAATATATCTTATCATAGCATTTAATTTTCTGGAAATTTAATCTTCTGATAATATGTCTGTTTTAAGACTTTTCTAACAGAAGGATTATCAATCCCTTTATTATAAAAATAAATTTCACTATTAATCCCCAACTCCCGGTTTATACGAAGTTGCTTTTGTAATAGTTCCGGCGACATTTTGGAATTACTCCCCTCCATCAAAATCATGCCAGGTGCAAACAATTGGTTTGGATTATTCTGATGTATATACTTCAAAACTTCTGAAACCGTAGCACGATAAGCGTCAACACTATAGCGATAACACTGAACAGCTAACAGATCACAAACTTTCTCTTTACACCAACGAGGCCATTCCTGCATCAGATTCTCTTCACACCAAGGGTAAGGGTTCGGGGCGAAACTAATCATTACATTTGGGCTCTTTGCTTTGATTCTTTTATATAATCGTTTTGCAAAGGTATTTAAAATATCCAAACGCCAATGTACCCATTCCGTATTATTATAATCTACAGGAGGATTATTCCCTTGATGTTGTGATTGATAAAGAGAAACAGTATAGGTATCATATCCGGAATTCCGAGGCATAGCAGGAAAGCGATCATCCCCTTGAATACCATCTAAATCAGGATAAAGCATCAATGCTTCTTCTATAAGTTCTATTAAGAAATTCTGCACAGCAGGATTATAGGCATTGAAATAGTAATCATGTTGATTATAATTAGCAGGTTGTTGTTGATTGTCTATTCCTAGCCAGTGGGGGTTCTTTGCTAACAAAGGGTTATTAAGTGATATCGGACGTCCTTCTCCCATAAAGCCATACTCAAACCAGAAAAACACTTTTATATTGTGTTTATGAGCTTCATCAATCAAATCACGTACCGGATCATTGGTTGGACTTTGATATTGCTTTGAATATCCACTTAGTAAATAACTTTCTTCTTGTGTTTTATAAGTAGAATAATGCATCAACACGTCACTTCTATATATCGTCTTAGTTTCCGCATAAGATACAAGAAATATGGAATTCATATTCAACTCATCCAATGTTTTTACAAAATCTTTCACTCCCTGATAGGAATGTAATACAGGGGTGAAACGGGGAGCAGGAACCCAGACTCCCCGAATTCCTTGCTCTGTTGTTTTTGCTATACTTTGTAGACTAATAAATAAAATCGAAAGACATAAACAAAACCTTAACTTTTTACTCATAAATAATAATTGGCTGGTTAATAACTAGTATTCTATAATTACCTCTATTTTATTGCTACTGCTGTTGTTACAGAACGTTGTGCACCATCACTTGGCTTGATAGTCTCCTGTCCATTAACCAACATACAGCTCGAACCACCGCCATCCAGATTCATAGCATCCAGGCAACCAAGATCTCTTAAAATATAAGCGACCTCCTCTAATGTGAATCCCGAAACATTAGGTGTCTTATTTCTTCCTTCACAAACAAAAAATATCAATCGGTTATCTCCAGTAATACCAATAGCAGAACGTGGGTTGTTACTGGTTGGTCCGATACCACTGGCAGTATCGAATAATTCTGCTTCCCATGTGTTTTTATACAATCCGTTTTTTAATAGTACAGGACCTCCTCCTATTGCATTTTTAGCTTTCCATATAGAAGCTCCCTCCGGATAATTTACTGACGGAATCTGCATAGGGGAAACTCCTGACTTATTAGGTGAAGGAGCTGGATATGCATAGGTTTGACCGGAAGATACAGTATATACCCAATTTACTTCAAATTTGCCATTCTCTATTTCTCCAAAAGCTGAACGAGTGGGATAAAATGTCACGTTTGAGGTTCCATCTGAACGCGACATTGATTGCAAATTAGGAGCCAACATTACATTGTTTCTATAGAGTAAACTCACAGTGGCGCCATTGGAAGCAAAATACCCTCCATTCATCACAATTGCAGGTTTTACAGATTCTACATTATAAAATTGTGTGAGTGTTTTTACTCCTGTGGTATTTCCAAGTACACTAAAACTTGCATTTTTATCCATATCAGCTACGGCAATGTAGGCTACTGCATTTTTACCTTTTAAAGTAGAAGGTGATTTGTATATAGCCAGATAATCGGGAAGAGTTCCCCATTCTGTTGATTTTATCCACCCTAAAGTTGCTGGATCTACGATATTATATTCAGTGTCTATTATAAAATGATATGTTATTATCTCTTCTTTGTATTTAAGAGTAACAGAAGCTGGCTTAGTGAAATCATATACGGATTCTATATTTGCTGGTTCCACCATTTCTACCCCTTTAGCCAAAGTTAAATTTACGTGTACATTGGATAAATCTCCTCCTGTTATCAATTTAATGAAAATAGTCCTGGAGGGAGTATCAATTTTAATTTCGTCAGTTTGCATATTAGTTACTCTAGCCATAAGTATATAATTTATGGAAATAGACTCTTTTTTATCTCCACAGGCTAATAGTATAAAGACATAGTAGAATAACAATAATATTCTAATAAAGATTTTCATCATATCATAGTTTTAGATCATACTATTTTGCAAATAACACAGTAGCAACCGGTCGTTGTTGATGATATTTATTACATGGTTTTATAGTCTCTTTACCATTAATCAACATACAGCTCGAACCTCCTCCGTCTAAATTAAGTGCATCTACACACCCGAATGATCTCATTAACCGGGCAAGTTGGGCTAGAGTCATACCTGGAATATCCGGTGTTTGTTCGCGTCCTTCACAAACAAATAAAATCAATTTCCCATCTTGCGTAATTCCTATTGCAGAACGAGGCTGACAAGTCTGTGGATTTATACCACTTGCAACGTCTAATAATTCTTCTACCCAGCTATTACGAATAGTTCCATCCTTGATTAATACAGGACCTGCACCAATTCCCATTTCGGCAGTCCAGACTTTTGCCCCTTTTGGAAAGCCTTTTGATGGCACAGATAACGGAGGACGTGTGGAGCTGTTTAAGGCCGGCATATCATACGCATAGGTTTGTTGAGCGGATTTATATATCCAGTCAACATGATATGTCCCATCTGTATAAAGACTGAAAACTGAACGAGTAGGGTAATATGCAGTCTTTTTACCTTCCAATAAGCGATTCACTACAGATATGTTGTCAGATAAGATTTTTCCATTTTTGCATATAAGACTAACAGTCTTTCCATTAGCAAAATATCCTCCATTTAATACAATAGATGGTTTTCTTTTTTCTGACTGGTAGAATTCTGTCGGAGTTTTTACCCCACTATCTGCACCTCCGACATCCAAACTCCCTCCTTTCTTGGTATCTATAACTGCTATATAAGCATTTGTTCGTGTACTTTCAATCCAGTCCGGAGAGTGATAAACACTGATGTATTCGGGTAACTTCCCAAAAGTAGTGACACGGGTCCATCCTAACTTTTCAGGATTCTGAAAATCCATTTTTCGCAAGTCCATCCGAAAAGGAGCCGCTGGTAATCCGGCATTGTTTACCAGATTTCCACGCAGAAAATTACGGAAAGCATAACGTACATAAACCGGTTGAGCCACTTTGTCACTCCATACTTTTACACGAGAGGTTCCATTTATGATTTCGGCATTGGCAGGATAAAATATACTATCTTCACTTGCAATCTCAAACCCTACTAAAGGCTCATTTTCCGGGTTTAGTCCATCATCTGCATGATCAAAGAGAATTTCAATTATCTTTCCGTTCTTCATATATGAACGATGGATAGGACCACTATATTCAAATCCCTCTAATTGATATGTTTTAGCTAATGCCCAATATGCTAAGCGTTGTCCGATTTCTCGTTTTTTGGGCGCATGAATGAATTTCTCCGAACCAAGATCGTTTGTGAATGCCATACCTGTATTAGAAACTTCATGCATACTTTCCAATTGCGCTTCTCGGAAGATGGCCCTCTGAAACGGTCGGTCTACAGGTGACGCAACAGGTGCTATTTCTGTATAATAGATAGGCAAGTCTTTCGAACGGAACAATGCTCTGTTTTGCTTGGCCCACACAGCAAACAAACGCTGATATTGTTCCGGCCGTGCAGAATTAGACTCTCCTTGATACCATATCATTCCTTTAATATTATAATTCTCCAGCGGTTTAATCATGGCATTGTATAATACGGTAGGAGTACCGTTAGCATATTTCAATTGTGGATTCTCTGCCGGAGTCAGATCAACTTCGGGAAATTGCAGGAGATTTTCTTTACTAATCCATGGCTCAATTGAAGACCCGCTCCAAGAGGCATGAATCAACCCTACCGGTATTCCTAAAACTTTCTGTAATTGATCGCCATAATAATAAGCTACGGCACTAAAAGTAGAAACAGACTTTGGAGTGTTTTTTTCCCATTGCCCTGTTACATCCTCTTCCGGAATACTACTGTATGCACGTTGCACTGTAAACAATCGCAATGAACGATTAGGATTTGCATTTACTATCGTATTCTGTGATTCTGCAGCAGGTTGCCCCCGAAAACCTTTCACGGGCATTTCCATATTCGATTGGCCGGAGCACAGCCAGACTTCTCCAATCAAAATATCATCTAATAACAGCTCTTCACCGTCTGAAATACGAATAGTGTACGGACCTCCAGCTTCCGGAGTTGTGACGGTTACCATCCAATCTCCCTTTTTATTACTATTCACTTCCTGTTGTTGTGCGTTCCATGAGGTATATATGGCAACTTTCTTATTAGGTGTAGCTTTCCCCCACAACCTTACTTCTGACTTTTGTTGGAGCACCATCCCGTTACCTAAAATGGAGGGGAGCTGAATTTTAGCTTCACCATAAGAGCAATAGACACACAGGATTAAGATGATATACGTTATTTTCTTTGTTAGTAGTTTCATATCTCGATTATGTTCTCCAGAACCATTTAAGTTTTGTGAAAATTATAGCTATTAATGTCGCCAATGCAGTGATAATAACTCCTCGTAAGAAACCGAGCCAGGCATTTTGCTGAAGATAGGTTAAATATGATGCTACTCCTATCAGATTCAATATAGGCATTACTACCAAATTAGTAGCTACATAGGCAATCATAGGGTTTTGTCCTGCCATTTCCAATGGACGTGTCAGTCGCCGATATTTATAGATATCACATAGAATTGAAAAAGCAATCATCGCCATAAAAGCAAGACCGGCAGTAACAAAATAGTAACTGTAGGTTGAATCATCCTTACGGATTCCGCCTTCATAAGCTTCAAAGAATAAGCCTAGCATAAGTAAATAAGCTCCCGCAACAAATAGTTTTCTCCAATAATCCATGTTGTTACTTCTTGTTTTCAGAAGCCAATAAATGCAGGCTAAAATAATAACTGTACCACACAAGTTTAATAATAACTGACGTGTATACAGACCATACAGGTTAAAGATAATAACCCCAGTAGTTAACAATAGAATTAAGGGGATTTTCCTTTTCTCTTCTAAAGATGAAGCAGCCTCTGTTCTATTTTGTAGCCATTCCTTTAAGTATTCACCGGCAATACTTCCGGGAATAATAATGAACAAGTATTTCAAATAATAAAAACTATACATCCAGGGAATCGGAGAATAGTTCATCAGGGCCTTCACCCAAGAGCCGTCAGTTTTACTTCCTAGAAAAACAGCCATAATAAATGGGAGAATAGCTATTCTGGCCCATTTATTATTTGCCGTAAACAAGTATGCCAAAGAACCGAAAATAGACATATTTGCCAAAACTAGAATAATAATATTACTATATGACAGGCTAAATTCTCTGCCATTAGCATAACTTACAGTAAGTAACATGAAAACGCCTAACATATAAGCAGATAGCTGTATCCCTCCACGCAACCATTTAGACATTTTAACTGGAATTCTCATAAACATGGGAAACATAAGAACAAATGCCGATAGGGCCAACAACCACGACCGCACATCTTGAGGAGAAGATGTTACCCAAGGATACATATGCTGGATAAAAATAGCAAAGAAAGTTAACCGGAATCCACGTAATATACAATCCCACGCTATTTTTAATTTAGATTCTCCTTTTTCCAGCTTATTACCAATAGAAAAAGGGAAAGCTGCTCCCATTGCAAATAAAAAGAATGGGAAAACTAAATCAACCCATGTTATTCCGTAAAATGATGGGTCAAATGCAAAATTAGAGCGGGGACCCACTTGTGCATGGTACATCCATCCTGGTAATACTCCTGAAGCAATGGTACCCGATAAAACCATAGTAATAATGGCATATCCTCTTAATGCATCAAGAGAGAAGGCTCTTTTATTCATGACTTATTATTTGAAATATATCTATTTGTTAATATCCTGCACCATTAATCTCTACAGATTCAGCACCAATTTTCTGTTCTGCTTCCGTTGAATTAATATCGAAATACATAGCATCTGGACAACGCATATCAGTATATCTTCCTGTATGAAGTGGAGCTTTTACTATTTTACCGTCATACATCCTGAATAAAAAACTTTCCTTCCATTGAGCACCTTCAACTTTTGTATTCGTGGCTTGTGTCGGTTTTCCTTCATTAGATACCTGGTCAATAGCATTTACACGTTTAAATTCTCCACGAGTTCCTTGTTTGTATCCGGCACATTCATATTCTGACTCATAATGCTTACCATTACCGTCCACAATAAATTTGAGTACTCCACTTCTTATGATCTGAATAGAAATTGTAACTTCCTCACCCGGATACCAATAATATTCTTTCTGTGCAGGAGCATTTGAATAGTTAGATGCCTGTCCACTTGAATGACTTGTGCGTCTCATGAACGGGCGGAATGCTTTTCTTTCAGCGCTGATATTGCCTTGTTCATCTTTTATAACTTCCCAAGTCAAACCTATATCAGTCTCCTGTCCACCCATATTTCCTCCTAAATATATAGAAGGATTATCAAGGTATTGTCCTGGTTTACTAGGATTCTTACGATCTTCGTCAAAAGTAGCTGTAGGTAACTTTATAGTTCCTCCGATGCCTAGCCATAAATCTTTACTTGTTACGGCTTTATGATAATAGGCACCGGCAAAGCAAGCAACACTCGCTTGTGGCTTTACCTCGTCTTTAAAGTAAGTGTTAATTGGATCTGTGGGTTCTGGTTCCGGTTCCCCATCGTCGCTACTGGAACAGTTGTAAAAGCCCATAGCTAAAATCACGAATAATGAATAGAATAAATATTTTTTCATCTTACATCATTTTTGTTAATCAATAATATTCTTTTGAGGATTAGTATCCATTTCCATTAATACTAATAGTTTCTGCTCCTTTTTTTCGATCTTCGTCAGTTGATATTATTTCAAAGAAATGAGTGTCCGGGCAACGCATATCTGTGAAACGTCCTTCATGAATCGGCACTTTCACTATTTCATCTTTATTTTTTCTAAAATAATAACTCTCATCCCATCGACTATTCAGCACCTTTGTTTTTGTAGCTTGCGCCGGTTTACCTTCATTCGCAACCTGATCAATGGCATTTACCCGTTTAAAGGTACCTAATTCGCCCGGAATATAACCTTCACAATCATAGTCACATTCAAAACGTTTCCCAGCTCCTTCTATTACAAAATGTACTTTATGGGGTTCTAGTACTTGAAAATACATTGTAACTTTCTCGCCTGGATACCAATAATATTTATCTTCCGGTGGTGCTTGTGCATAATTCGGCTCTTGTCCGTTAATATGTTCACTGCGTCTCATAAACGGACGAAAAGCTTTCCTTTCTTTAGATAGTTTACCATCTTTTTCACGGATAACCTCCCAAGCTAACCCGAAGTCGGTCTCCTGATCTCCCATGTTTCCTCCTAAATATACAGATGGATTATCAAGAAACTGGCCCGGTTTCTTAGTGTTTTTTCTAGTTTGATCGAATGATAATTGGGGGAGTGTAACGGTGCCCCCAACTCCCAACCAAACATCCTTGCTGGAGTTTACCTTACGATAATAGGCTCCGGGAAAACATTCTATGAATTTTTCCGGTTTCACTTCATTCTTAAAGAATGCTTCTACTGACTTGGGAGAGGATGTTCTGTATTTATGAGAACAAGATGTACCTCCTATAATGAGACAAGTAAGAAAAAATATATAATTATAATTCTGTTTCATATTAATAAAGAGATTAAATAGGACCATATCAATTAGATATGGTCCTGTTTATTAATTATTATCTACACGCTATACGGTAGAAGTATAAGCCGGAACCAGTACAGCCAAATACTGCATATAATTCATTGTTTTTCACCATTAAACAAGCAGAAGCTGTACTATTACCATTAGCCCCCG
>ULNO01019239.1_pt1 | contig 9254 bp, 5 predicted proteins | sample 1951961 | NCBI WGS metagenome assembly ULNO01 (sample SAMEA4835581, study PRJEB28245) | human gut metagenome | biome: gut microbiome; material: fecal sample | place: Denmark | collected 2008
AACAATATCTGGATATCATGGCGTCCCTTCGCCTGAACGTCTTCCACTGGCACCTGACCGACGAACCGGGCTGGCGCATCGAGATCAAGCGTTATCCGAAGCTGACCACCGAAGGAGCTGTCGGCAACTGGCACGACCCGAAAGCACCCGCTACGTTCTACACCCAGGAAGAGATCAAGGAGATCGTTGCCTATGCAGCCGATCGCCACATCATGGTCGTTCCCGAATTCGACATGCCGGGCCATGCTACTGCTGTCTGCCGTTCCTATCCTGAAATCTCCGGCGGAGGCGAGGGCAAATGGCAGCATTTCACGTTCCATCCCTGCAAGGAAGAGACGTTCGAGTTTATCAGCAACGTGCTCGACGAGATCGTCGCCCTGTTCCCGTCTCCCTATATCCATATCGGAGGCGACGAGGTGCACTACGGCAACCAAAGTTGGTTCACCGATCCCGAAATCCAGCAGTTTATCAAAGATAAGAACTTAGGCAACGAAACGGGCCTGGAACAGTATTTTATCCGCCGTGCTGCCGATATCGTGGCTTCCAAGGGCAAGACGATGATCGGCTGGGACGAGATGATCGATGCCGGTGTCTCTCCCGACAAGGCTGTCATCATGTGGTGGCGCCACGACCGCAAACACCAGTTGGTGAAGGCGCTCGAAAACGGCTACCGGGTGATTATGACCCCGCGCCGTCCGTTGTATGCCGACTTCGTCCAGTACGGCGGCCATAAGGTGGGCCGTGTGTGGGGCGGTTACAACACGATCGAGGACATCTACCGTTTCCCTGAACCGATCATCCATCTGACACGCGATTATGAAGACCAGGTGATGGGCCTCCAGTTCTCCCTTTGGACGGAACGGGTCGCTGATGCCAAGCGTCTGGACTATATGACTTTCCCCCGCCTGGTAGCTGTCGCCGAATCCGCCTGGACTCCTGCCAAGTCGAAGGAATGCAGCCTCTTTATGCAGAAGCTCCCTTACTTCCTGCGATTCCTCGGTGAAAAAGGCATCTACTACTTCAACCCCTTCAACCCCGAATCTACACCCGAACCCAGTGCACCGGACAAGGACGATGTGTTGAAGAATGGATAAGATATAAAGCACTGTCTTTTGCTGTCTGCTTCAGCAGACGGATGAATAAATATCCGGCTTTTCCAGTTCCTCTGTGGGGTTTACCCTCCTTTTTGGAAAAAGTGCAAAAAAGGGACAGGTCGGGGCTTGCCGGAAAATGTCTCTAAACAATTGATTACAATATATATAGTAAAGTCTTTTATCTACTGGTGGAAAGTTCATTTTCTGCCCTGTTTTTAGGGGTAGCTTTTGTCCTGCTTTTGCTTGTATATTATTGGGAATAAATAAGATAGGAGGCTTTTTCAAAATGACAAAAAAACGTACGTTTAAATTCGTCATAATTATATAACAAAGTTAGCAATAATCGGCGAGATATGGAAAAGTAGAGCAAAGTTATTGAGAAATAGGCTTTTGAGAAAATAGTTTCTGTAACCAGATGACGGGAAAAGTTAAGTCTGAACCAAGTTAAGACTTTGCTACGTTACCGATTCGTCATCCTGCATAATTGGTGGTATCGGAGCTTGGGAAGAATAGCGAAATACACTATTATATAGTGAGTTACTGACAACTTACGCAACAATTCCGGTAACGGATGATAATTGCGCCGTTCCTCTGCGATTTGCGTATTGACGAAGATGGTGGCATGAAGATACAAATGATGTCTTTCCCTTGCCGGGGCATCCCCCGGCAAGGGAAAGAAGTAATGAATCATCAAATCATCAGTCATCAGCGATTGTGCAACCCGCATTGCCTTCGCTTGTACCTGATGGTATTGGGCCTGCTGGCTTTGTGGGAGGGCCGTTCGGAGGTCGTGTTGGGGTGTTTGGGAGCCCTGTTGACACTCTCGGGGTACGGGGATACGGAGAGAGACATGACGGGAAGCGGAAACAAAAACAGCAACTCCCCGTCGTTGCCGGCTGGGGGTTGCTGATGTATGCTGCGGTCTCCTGTTTCTGTTAGCGTGAGGGAGGAGGATTAGAAACGTCTTTTCTTACGAGCGTCGCGTGCGGCGGCAGTCCGTTTCCACGGGCGGTCGCTGTCGCGTTCGTCTTTGCGGAAGGTGCGGTCCGAACGGTCTCCACCCCGGCGTCCACTGTCTTTGGAACCCCGTTTGCCTTTGTAGCCGTCATCGCTGCGCCGTCCGCCGTAACTGCGTTTGCCACCGCGTCCGCCTTCTTCTTTTTTGCCCTGTGCAGGTTCGACGGAGATGCGCCGTCCGTCCACTTCGAACCCGTTCATGCTGTCCATCACGCGCTGGGCTTCACCCTCTTCCACTTCGAAGAAAGAGAAGTTTTCGCGCAGGTCGATCTTGCCGATGCGCACCTTGCCCGGCACACATTTGTTGACCAGTTCGATCAGCTGGTTCGGATATAGGCCGTCGGCCTTGCCGAAGTTGAGGAAGAAACGCGAATAGCCCTCTTCGGCCGCATGTGCACGGCGTTCGCCCCGTTCGCTGCGAGAGGAACGTTCGTCTACCTGCTGGATCTCGTCGGCATCCTTGTAGTAATCGATCATACGGTTGAATTCGAGCGAAACGACACGTTTGATGATGTCTTCCTTGTCCAGCCATTCCAACTTGCGGTAGATTTGGGGCATCAGGGAGGCGATCTCCTCCTCGTTCACCTTCACCTTTTCGATCTGGTCGACGAGGTTGAAAAGCTGCTTTTCGCAGATAGCATGTCCGGTAGGCATTTCGCCTTTCTCGAATTTCTTGTTGATGATCCTTTCGATCTCGCGGATTTTGCCTTTCTCCTTCACGTGGCAGATGGAGATGGAGATACCCGTCTTTCCCGCACGGCCCGTACGGCCACGGCGGGGCGTGTAGGATTCCACTTCATCGGGCAGGCCGTAGTTGATCACGTGTGTCAGATCGTCCACATCCAGGCCGCGGGCAGCCACATCGGTAGCAACTAAGAGTTGGATGTTTTTGACGCGGAACTTCTGCATCACGTAGTCGCGCTGCGCCTGGCTCAGTTCGCCGTGCAGCGAGTCGGCGTTGTAGCCGTCCTGTATCAGTTTGTCGGCGATCTCCTGCGTCTCTTTGCGGGTACGGCAGAAGACGATGCCGTAGATGTTCGGGTAGAAGTCGGCGATGCGTTTCAGAGCCAGGTACTTGTCGCGTGCCTGTACCATATAATAGATATCGCGGATGTTCTTGTTTCCTTCGTTCTTGTTGCCGATCACGATCTCCTTCGGATTCTTCATGTACTTCTTCGTGATGTTGGCGATCTCTTTCGGCATGGTGGCCGAGAAGAGCAGCATGTTGCGGTTCTCCGGCACTTCGGCGAGGATGGCGTTGATGCTGTCGGTGAACCCCATGTTCAGCATCTCGTCCGCCTCGTCCATGATGACGTTCTTCACCAGGCTGAGGTCTACCGTCTTGCGGTTCATCAGGTCCAGGAGGCGTCCCGGAGTGGCTACGACCACGTGCACGCCACGCTTCAGCGTCTTGATCTGGCTCTCGATGCTGGAACCTCCGTACACCGGGAGGACCTTCAGGTTGTCGATATACTTGGAGTAGTCGTTCAGGTCGTCGGCGATCTGTAAACATAGCTCACGAGTGGGACAGAGTACGAGTGCTTGGGGGTGGTATGTAGTCACATCGATTTTTTGCAGGATCGGAAGGCCGAAAGCGGCTGTCTTTCCCGTACCTGTTTGTGCTAATGCAATTACGTCGTTGTCATCTCCCAGTAGGAAAGGAATCACTTCCTCCTGTACCGGCATGGGCGATTCGTAGCCCATTTCTTGAATTGCCTTCAGTATTGGTGCGGCAACTCCTAATTCTTCAAATGTTTTCAAAATGTGATATATGTATATATAATAAATTCAGAGTGGGGACAAAGGTACGCAAATAATTTGGATACCGGTTAGTTTAGTATGATATCTTTTAATGTATCGCGCTCTTTTTCCGTGAGATGCAATCCTTTCGACAGATATTTGTCGGTCGAACCATATTCTTTCTTTATTTTATGGAAGGCCAGATCCAGCCATGTCTCGTTTGCACCGAGCAGCACGGTGATGGTTTCCTGGGCGTCCGTATTGAGGTTGCGTGCCATATAGGCAAGGCTGCGCAGGTCTATGTGGTTGTTGGAAGCCATATAGTCTTTCATGATCGTTTCTTCCGGCACATCGAGGGCTGTCAGCAGCATGGCCGTCAGGAAGCCGGCACGGTCTTTTCCCATCGAGCAGTTCACGAGGATCGGGTAGTTGTCCTTGTCGAGAAAGACTTTCAGGGCTTTGCCGAATTGTTCGCTGTTGTCCGTCACATAGCTGATATAGGTGTCCTGCATATACACGAGCCCGTCGCCTTTGCGTATGCGTCCTTCTTCCAGGCGTCGGGTGATCTGTTCTTTGCCTTTTACCGGGATCGGGATGGAGATGATGTTCGCCCCTGCATATTTTTCCGGAGCGAGGGCTATTTCGTCTTCTCCCCGTAGGTCGATGACAGTTTTGATCTTCAGGTTATCCAGCCGGATCGTGTCGTTGCGGCTAAGTGCCTTGAGCTCGCCCGAGCGGAATATCTTGCCCCAGCCAGTCATACGGTTCCCGTGTTCGCTGAAGTAGCCACCTATGTCGCGCAGGTTCTGGACGCTGTCCATCTGTACCGAGCGGGCGCCGACAGTGCGGTAATATTTGTCGTTGAAAGACAGTAGGAAATATTTGCGGGTGATGTTGTCGTTCGTGATGTAGGTCACTCTCCCGTCATTGATGTCGGCATAGCTGCACGGTCGCGACATGTCGAAGGAGTTGGGGGTGTCGGATACATAAAGTTTCATCGTCCCGTCGGTATGGGGGGCTGTTTCCCATTTGATAATATAGTTGCCGATGTCGTCACGCAGGCATATGGCACGAATTTCAGGTGCTCTGCCGGAGCTGCATCCTGCCAATAAGGCCACACTGGTGAACAAGAAAAGAATCCGTTTCAATATCATACTTCTACTACTCATGCAAAGCAAAGATAGTGAAAAACACGTGTCTTTATACCCCTTTATCTTCCCGGTTAATGATATTTAAGACTGGGAGAGGTAGGAGGTTGCGAATTCTTTAGAAATGTAATTGTCGTAGCTGCGGCAAACCTCGGTTGCCAGATCGATCCCGCACCGGATGATATTCGCCCATGTCTCTTTCGGGAGGGTGGCGAGGTCACGGTGACGGACATTATTTTTTAACAGACCGTAGAGGATGCCAGCATTGAAGTTGTCGCCGGCTCCGATCGTACTGACCGGGCGGATGGAGGGCGAGTCGAAATGAAGGCGCAGGTCGCCGTGGTAGAGGTTCACGCCTCCGGCTCCGTGAGTGGTGATGAAACGGTCGCAGTAGAAACGGATATGGTCGGTGTAGACTTTTTCACTGTCGGCCTCCCCGAAGATATTGAGGAAGTCCTCGTCCGAGCCGCGTATGATATCGGCATATTCGAAGTTTTCGAGCAATGTCGGGGCGAGGTGTATCGCTTCATGGGCGTGCGCCTTGCGGAAATTCGGGTCGTAGTAGAGGATCGCCTTGCGCTGGCGTGCATAGTCGAGAAATTCCACCATCCGTTCCCTAAGCGCCGGGTTCAGTGAGTAATAGGAGCCGTAGATGAAGATGTCGTCTTCGTTGATCTCCGGCAGGGGCACGTCGAGGCGTTGCTTCGGATAATCCTTGTAGAAAGTGTAGTCGGCATTGCTGTCGTTGTCCAGGAACGCGAGCGAAATCGGGCTTTTGCCATCCGGGAAACGGTCGACGTAGCGGGTGGAAATGTTGTTTTCCTTCATGAAGTCGCGTATGATGTCGCCGACATGGTCGTTTCCCACTTCGCTGATGAAAGAGACAGGTACACCCAGGCGTCCTAACGAGATGAGGCCGTTGAAGGTCGATCCGCCGGGCACTGCCGTATGGGGTCGGTTGTTCCTGAAGATGATGTCGAGAATGGTTTCCCCGATGCCGATTACCTTCCTCATGCTCTTTATTTGTTTACGGTTTTACACTGTTCGCGGCTTTTCGAACCCAGGTAACCGCCGTGATGCCGTTTGGCATAGTCGGGATAGCCGAAGTTGATGCGTTTCATGGTGCCGACTACCAACAGGTCGCCTATCACCGTCATGACCGTGGTCGATGTGGTGGGGGTGAGGCCTAAAGGACACACTTCTTTCGGCGCACCGGTCGGCAGGCAGATCGTCGCTTCGGCTGCCAGCGGGCTGTCGGGGTTGCCGGTGATAACGATAAACTGCATCTCCGGTACGAGACCGCGTGTCAGCTCCACCAGTTCGAGCAGTTCGCGTGTCTTGCCGGAGTTGGAGATGAGCAGCATGACATCGTTCTTGCGGACGATGCCGAGGTCGCCGTGTTGTGCTTCGCTGGGATGCAGGAAGTAGGCAGGCGTGCCGGTCGAACAGAAGGTGGTCGCGATGTTCATGGCGATCTGTCCTGCTTTTCCCATACCGCTGGTGATCAGATTCCCTCCGAGTTCGTGTACATGTTTCACAATGAGTGTCACAGCCTCTTCATAGCCGTCGGTTATCGGAATATTGCGTACTGCTTCAGCTTCCTGTTGCAGAATGGATGAGATTGCTTCGTTTATCATAGCCTTTAAAATGATTCTATATGGTGTTATGAACTTAACAAAGTGCAAAAGTATCTATTTTAATGATACCTGCACATGGAATGACCTATATTTTTGTACTTTTGTGCCTCCTAATGAATGGATCATGGAAAAAGATTACTTCTCACATATTTTACCGAACGGTTTGCGTATCGTACATCTTCCTTCTGCATCCCCGGTGTCGTATTGCGGGTTTGCCGTGAATGCCGGGACACGGGATGAGGAAATGGATGAATTTGGCTTGGCTCACTTTGTCGAACACATGATATTCAAGGGGACGGAAAAGCGTAAGTCCTGGCATATCCTGAATCGGATGGAGAATGTGGGAGGGGAGCTGAACGCCTATACCACAAAGGAGGAGACTTTCGTCTATTCTATTTTTATGGAAGAGCATTTCCGGAGGGCTTTCGAACTGCTGTCCGACCTGGTGTTCCATTCGCAGTTCCCGGAGCAGGAGATCGAGAAGGAGGTGGATGTGATCCTGGACGAAATCAATTCATACGAGGACAGCCCTTCGGAACTGATCTTCGATGAATTCGAGAATTTGCTGTTCGACGGACATGCGTTGGGACATAACATCTTGGGGGACGAGCAGTCGCTGCTCGGTTTCGGCAGCGAGTCCGGCAAGTCGTTTATGAGGCGGTTCTATGCCCCCGAAAATATGGTGTTCTTCTCGATGGGCCGGATTCCGTTCAAGAAGATCGTGCAGATGGCGGAAAGCACCCTGTCGGATATCGCTTTCCCGATGGCGGCACGTAACCGGACGGCACCCGGCGAGCTCCTTCCCGTCAGCCGCCAGATACACAAGGATACCCATCAGGCGCATGTGCTGATCGGGGGACGGGCATACAGCATGCACGATGAGAAACGCCTGCCGTTGTTCTTGCTGAATAACCTCTTGGGAGGGCCGGGCATGAACAACCGTTTGAATGTCTCTCTCCGGGAAAAGAACGGGCTTGTCTATAACGTCGAATCGAACGTGACTTCTTATACCGATACGGGGCTGGCAAGCATCTACTTCGGGACTGATCCGAAGAACAAGGAGAAGGCGATCAGGCTTGTTTACAAGGAACTGGCGAAGCTGCGTGAGGTGAAGCTGACCGCGACCCAGTTGGCGGCGGCCAAGAAGCAGGTGATCGGACAATTGGGCGTCTCCGGCGATAATCGGGAAGGCTTGTTTTTGGGGCTGGGTAAGAGCTTTCTCCATTATAACCGCTACGACACCCTGCCGGAAGTCTTCGCCAAGGTGGAGAAGCTGACCGCCGGAGAGATACGAGAGGTCGCCAACGAGATCTTTGCACCTGAACGGTTGTTCAGTCTGATCTACCAATAAGAAGCGTTTACCAGCATTCCGCCTTGTCCTTCAGTTCCGGCAGCTTGTTCTTGTCGAACACAGGGCTCTTGATCCCGCTACGTTTTTGAGCAATGTAATCGTGCAGCAGCAGGAAGGCCTGTTTGCTCAGCAACGAGATGGCGAACAGGTTGCAGATCGTCATGAAAGCCATCGTGATATCCGCCAGGCTCCAGGCGAGTTCCAGACTTGCTAACGCCCCGAACATCACCATACCGCCGACCGCCAGACGGTAGATATAGAGCACGCTTTTTTTCGGTGTGATGAAACGAATGTTCGCTTCCCCGTAATAGTAGTTCCCGATAATGCTGCTGAAAGCGAACAGGAAGATCGCTACGGCAACGAATATCCCTCCGGCTTTTCCCACTTCGAGCGTCAGGGCATGCTGTGTCAGTTGTACCCCGTTTACCGAACCGTCCAACGGCGCCCCGCTGAACAGGATGATAAAAGCCGTGCAGGTACAGATCAGCAGGGTGTCGGTGAAAACACCCAAAGTCTGGATCAATCCCTGTTTGACCGGATGTGTGACGGATGCCGTGGCCGCTACGTTCGGAGCCGATCCCATACCTGCCTCGTTGCTGAACAGGCCGCGCTTGATCCCTTGCATCAGAGCGGCACCGATCGTACCGCCTGCCGCCTGTTCCCATCCGAAAGCGCTGCTTACGATCAGTTTGATGACGGCCGGCAGTTCCGTTATATTGAACAGTACGATCCCCGAGGCGAGCGCCACGTATCCCAATGCCATTACGGGGACGATCACGCTGCTGACTTTGGCTATTCGCTGGATTCCTCCGAAGATAATGGCAAGTGTCAGTACGGTCAGTACCGCGCCTACGATCCTCGGATCGAAACCGAACGAGCCTTGCATGGCGGCGCAAATCGTGTTGCTTTGTACCGAGTTGAACGCGAAACCGAAGGTGACGGAGATCAAGATGGCGAACAGTATGCCCATCCAGTTCAGTCCCAATCCGTATCGCATATAGTAGGCGGGCCCCCCGATGAAGGATTCTTTTCCTTTCCGTTTGTAAAGCTGTGCGAGTGTAGATTCGACGAAAGCGCTGGCCGAACCTAACAGGGCGATGATCCACATCCAGAACACTGCTCCCGGACCTCCTACGGCTATGGCTGTGGCTACTCCCGCCAGGTTGCCTGTCCCGACACGGCTGGCAAGCGATACGGCGAATGCCTGGAAGGATGAGATGTGCTTTTCACCTTCATGGGCTTTGTTGGCGGAGTCGCCGAGCACACG
>ULNO01032138.1_pt1 | contig 9170 bp, 10 predicted proteins | sample 1951961 | NCBI WGS metagenome assembly ULNO01 (sample SAMEA4835581, study PRJEB28245) | human gut metagenome | biome: gut microbiome; material: fecal sample | place: Denmark | collected 2008
CGCAGTTCGCATCAAACAATCTCGTAATTCACGTTAAATTTTTTGTTTCCTGCGCTTTTCGTCAAACAAACTCGTAGTTTTAAGCCAAACGGATAGGGTAGGGGAGTGGTCCCGCCCCTGATTTTTTTATGCCTTTTCAAATCAAACAAACTCGTAGTTCATTTCGCTGCATCAACCATCCATATATGGCCGGCTGAACTATATTTTTTCTATCTTTTAGTCAAACAAACTCGTAATTCTGGCTATGGATGGTCATAAATCAACTTCAAGTCCTGCCATACGCCGCCCGTCCATACCATCCTGGCTTTATTACAATCGGTATTTTTTGCGCTTTTTCACCGTAAAAGAAACTCGTAGTTCAGCTCTGAATGCTCTGCCCATCAATTGGCAGCAGGGGAGAGGGTTTGATTTTTTTGCAGTTTTCGGCGTAAAACAAACTCGTAATAGCTGCAGCAGCCAGCACCGGTCGGATTCAATCTTGTCGCATGTATCATCTATTAATTCATAAACCGTTCATATTGGCCGTTTTCTCGGTTTCACACCCCATAAACCCATATACCAAAAAGTATACACCCCACATGCCGGCAATTCAACAAAAATCAATCCCGTCAACCAAATAACAACCGCGTACACATTCTTGGGTATAACTTTGTACAACCTGCCTATTGTATTCGTACCCACACCTTGGTTTCTTCACCAATCTAAAAGACGCAGCCGCTGCCAGAAAAGAAGCCGAAGAAATTCTTTACAATAAATTTTTGACGATAACGCCGGTTGGGAACAGCGCCTGGCAGACGCAATGGCTGAATACAAAAGAACAAGAAATAATCTTCAACTTCGCTAAAGCTTAATTTAGCGAAATATAGGGAACCCAATAAAATTTTCAAAACCTCCTTGACATATGACATAAAATGTCATGCGAACAGGAGGCTTTCTTATGGCTCTTACTACGGAACAGGTTTTTGCACTGGGTATTCTTTATAATAAGCTCGCCACGATTGTCTATGGCGAGGATGGCCCCAAGGCCAACAACCTCCAGAACGCCACCATGTATCCTTTAATGGAAGTCGCGCAGCTTATTCTTCGTGCCCACACAGAACACCGCATAACACCGGAGCTGGACCGCCTCATTGCTCTAACTTACTCCACAATTACCGAAGATGATATGCAAAACGAGTTTTCTAAGCTGCTTCCTGTCGAGTTGCAAGGCGCTTTCGCTCTCGGTTATTATCATGGTCAGGCCGAAAAGTATTCGGATATCAAGCCCATCGGCCTCAAAGCCATGCGTTCCCGTGCCAACTTGACAGCCCAGCAGGTCGCGGATAAACTCGGTATATCCCTCCGTCAATACCAACGCATTGAATCCGGCGAAAGCAAACCTACTGTTCAGGTTGCACAAACTCTTGCCTCGCTGTTTCAATGCTCGGTCAATGATTTATTTTAAGAGGTAGTTTCATGCTTCGTCGTTGCACTCGCTGCGGAAGTTCATTTGAAGGGCAAAAAGAACAGCGCCTATGCCCCTTATGTCGTGAACAGGCCGCTCATAAACCACGCATGATATCTCATGTTTGTAAGTCGTGTGGTGCTACTTTTACCGGTGGTCCTCGTGCATCTTTCTGCCCAGAATGTAAGGCGGAACGTGATAAGCAGGCTGTAAAAAAATGTCGGAACCTTGCTAAAAACAAGACCACTCGCCAAATTGGATCTACCGATATCTGTCAGCGGTGTGGCAAGCCTTATATCGTAAAAGGTGGACTTCAAAAATATTGTCCAGAATGCGCCCCGATCTCCTTAAAAGAAAAAACCGAGCCGTTAAAACGTGCCTGGGCTGCCAATTACCGTGAACAAAACCCAGACCACAAAAAGAACATGCAGAAAAACGGAACAATTTGTGTTGTCTGCGGAAAAACTTTTGCTGCAGTAGATCGTAGTAACGCTTGTTCTCCTGAATGTTTAGCAATTCTTAAAAAGCAACAGCAATACCATAAGGACATAAAACGTGGGCGTTATAAGAAATTATTAAATACAAAAGGAGAACCATCATGATAACTGAAATTATTGTAGGGGTTCTTGCCTGTACCTGTAGAACCTCGGAACATAGCCCCGTTACAACAACCTATTTTACATTTGTGTCAAATGATCCGTATCAGGCCCACCGTCTTCCGGCTGGCTTGGTTCTTCAAGGTCAAAAACCATCCGGTGTTCCCTGTAAAAAACTCGTCACCATCGAACTGCCGGATTATATTCATGATGCCGATAGCGATTTTGGCACTCACTATATCTCTGAATATTCCACCAAAGACGGCAACGCAAACAAGGTTTTCTTTTTCTGTGATGCTACCCCCGTTATGGACGGCTTTGAACCCGCAATCAACTCCGCCATTCAAACCATCAAGATCTCCACACCAACCCCATCCGGCAAGCGCGAGGATCTTCCCGCCAAAGTTCTTTCTGTCTCCGAACTGTACTGATACTTCTAACCGGCTAAAAAATAGGGAGCACCTAAGGTTTCAAACCAAAGGGACTCCCTATTCCTGTTTGTATAATTCTTTGCTGTTTTTACTAAAGCGTAAAATTTACTTGCCACTAGCTGGAAGGCTGAAGGGTGGCAAGCTGTCAACCTTAACGCTTAAACAAAAACTCCTGTATATCATCAAATGCTCGCTGCATCTGCTCCACATTGTCGCCGTTCAGGTTGTGCCCCAGCTGTGCAAATTCTGCTCGCAGCAGCATGTTAATGCTTTCATCCAGGCTATTCAGGTGCTTCTTCACACCATCCAACTGTTTGTCAAACGTGTCGCAGCGCCCTTCCACCGTTTTCAGCCGCTCTTCAATCTTGTCCATCCGGGCATCCTGATCTTTGTTTGGCTTTTTCAAAAAGTTGTTGAACTTAACCCCCTGGGCAATCGCATTCGAAATACTAACCACCGCCGCACAAGCTGAAAGCACCAGCATCAGTATGTCCTGCGCCGTAAATGTAAATACCGGGTTAGGCATCTGCGTTCACCTTCTCTCCGGCAGCAGCTTCACCCGCCTTCATCTGCTCGTAAGCCGCCTGGGCAATCGCACGCGCCTGCTCCTCTGTAATGGTAACGCCGGCCTGCTTGGCCACTTCCATAATCAGTTCTGCGGCGCGTCTGTTCTTTTCCTCGCCGGAAATATCGTTAAAATATTGCTTGATATATTTACAGGCGCTTAACCCCCACTGCATCAACAGCGGGTAGCCGCTCAACAGGTTCAGCGCTTTATTTACTGTCTCCTGGGCGTTCGGCAGCACATATTTGCCGACCATAAAAGCAATCACGCAAACCAGGCCCATCACAATATATACAACTCCCTGTTCCATACCTAACCTCCAATTTCTTCTGTTTCACTTGTCTCATCAATCGGCGTAAAAATTTCATCACCAGGGGGCGCATTGTCACCCTCTGTTCTTTCTTCTTCCGCTACTTTTTCCCTCACCTTAATCCAGGCGTTACACAAATTCTCTGCACTCATTGCCGCAAACAGACCAATATTAAAAGATGATTCCGGTAACTGTCCGGTCCTAAAACACAGGATCATGTATACAATCGCGTAAACAATCGTTGCGCCCATTGTAAAAACAATAATCTTTTTACTGAACCTCATCAGGCTCCAGTTTTCCTTCATAAAAATCACCTGCTTTGGCGGCACTCAGGTATGGCTCTTCACCGCTTTTTGGCTGATATAACCATAAACCGTTTTGAACCAGCCGTTCACGACCGTCTCATACCCAATGCAAACAGGCTTGCCGGTCTTGGCATCCGGGCTGCTGATCACCCCAACGGACTGGTACTGCATTCCGGCACCCTTACGCACATTCCATTTGCCGTTGTTCATGGTAATGGCTTTTGTCACAGTCTTTTTCACTGCCGGTTCAACCTTCGGCTCCTCAGCCGTTTCCTGCTTGTCCACCTGTACACTGTGCTGGTTTGCATTAGCCCACAAAATCACACCGCTGCTGGCCGGCTTAAAGTCGTCATCCAGCCAACATAGCGGGTTCTCGCGCACACCTTTCCAGCGCACCTCAAAGTGCAAATGGGCACCAAAACAGTTGCCGGTCTGGCCACTGTAGCCAATCACTTCGCCAGTTTTCACCTTTTGTCCAACCTTCACCGTGATAGAATTCAAATGAGCATACAACGTTTCCAGCTTGCCGCCTTTATACGCCGTATGCTCAATCTTCACCATATTGCCATAACTGTTGGTGTCGCCCTGGGTCACTCGCCCATTCCAATGGTAAACCACGCGCACCGTTCCATCTTCCGCCGCAAACACCGGTGTTCCCACCAAAGCGCGGAAGTCGATTGCCCTGTGCAGCGCCCCACTGTTATATTTCCAGCCAGCCGTAATCACATGCTGTGCCAATGGCCACCCAAAACACACCTCTCCATTTTTCAGCCGCATCTTCCATCAGCCTCCTTTTAACATTCCATCGTATTGTAAAGTAATTTTGCTTCACGGCTATTTTAGCTTAGTTAATAATCTCACCTCATTTCACAAGTACCCGGATGTGGTTTTCATCCAATCGTTCCATCACGCGGTATCCGGTTTCTGCTTTAGTTCCAATGCCATTATCATTGGCAGCACAAAATCCGTTTACTTCACAGGTGCCGTCGTCCACCACAACCAGCTTCCCCATCAGGCCAACAGCATCCCATTCCTTGCGCTGTCCGCGGGCAATATACTGTTTGTCATTATCATAGTTTGGATTCAACACCAGGCCGTTCTCTGTGGTGCTGTCATGCTTCAGTGCTCCAAAAATATCACGCTCGTACATATCAACCCACTGGTCCTCAGCAGTATCGCCCAGCACAGTCGGGCTACCGGATACAATACCTAAAATGTAAGTATCTTTGCTGTTTGCCAATCGAATGTATTTCCCATCCAGCGTCACAAACATGCCACGTCGATCTTCTCCGTCCGGGTTTCCATCCTGCCACTCAAACATTTCCGCATAATCAGCGCCGGAAGAAGAATAGGTACCGCCGTAAGCATTTCCGTTAGAAGAAATGCGAAAACAGTTACTTACTCCATCAGAACTTCCATTTCCAAAAATCAAAAGGTTTGTTGGCAAGAAAGTGCTACTAGAATTTCCTCCTCCATTGGTACTTTTACAATAACATCCTCCAACAAACCCGTTAGATACAGAGTTGCAGTAAAATGTCACATAACCGTTTTCTAAGGTAAGACCAGTTACATTATTATGGTCGCCAATAATTAAAGAATTATTTGGGCCTGCCGAAACCCCGCCTGAAGTGACTCGTCTAGCGGAATTATCTCCAAAAATTACATTACCATATTGATCTACGCCTAACGCGTTTGTTACATTGGTTTTACTAATACTAATCGTTCCATTATCAACGGTAATATTATCGCCAATCTTCACTCCACCCAAGGTAGAGCTTGTTGCGGTCGGCAGTGTATACGTCGTTACCGGTGTCATATAAATCTGGTTTGCGTTCAGTTTTCCAGAACTTTTCGCATTGTCATACTGGCTTTGCGTCAGGTAGTTAATTACCAAATTGTCCAGCTTTGTATCAGTTGCCATAATCATATACCTCTCGTTACAATCGCGCTGATCGCCGTCAGTCCACTCGGCAGCCCAGTCAGTTTTCCGTTGCTGATGCTTAGGCTCAGATTGGTGCTGCTTGGGCTTCCATACATTGCGCTATTGTAATACTTGTCACCCGCAAACGCGACCAGGCTCGTAGTCTGCTGGCCCCAGCCGCCGGAACTGGTCATGGTGCCGTAGCCCCAAATCTTGATTGCCCCGTCAGTGCGCTTAAAATTCACGCTGGGGTTGGTGTTCGTAATGGCGTATGCCTCCACGTTGTTATTGCTCTCGGCAGGCTCCGCAGTACCGGTAACGTTTACCCCCGCCGCACTCGTAAATGTTTTGCCTTTTGCAACATCCGCAGCAGTAGCGTTGCCAAAAAGAATAGCATCGGCTCCAAGCTTTATGTAACTGTTGTGCCGCATAATCTTGTCATCGTCAAAACAATGGATTTTTATGCTGATGTTATCGCTGTCGCTGTCACGCTTAATCGTGATCTCTTCATCGCCGGAGGTATAGTAACTTAGTGTTTCCCCTGCAAGGTATTCTGTCAGTTTGCCCGTAACTTTTTTGCCCTGCATATACGCCGTTTTGCCTTTAGCAATATCGCTTGCTGTTGCCGTAGCATCACTGGTATTCGTACCGCCAGAACTGCTGCTCCCAGCATAACTGCCTGTCACATTAAAAATCTTCACACCGTTTCTAATGTTACCGGCGGTCAAATTGCTGTCACCCTTAATCGTCTGGGTTCCATTCAAATACTGGCCGGATGCAATGCTCTGGTCACTGGTACCCGGCGTATAAGTCGCAGCACTCTTTTTCGTTACGCCGCTTCCCACATAAGTTCTCGATACTGCATTTACTGTAACCTGGCTCAAACCGTCATAGCCATTGTCTGCCTTGATCGTCTGTGCGCTCTCACTGGGGCTAACTGTCTTGCTCTGCAAACTCGCCCCACTAGCACCACCAGTCACAAAACCGCCTTGCATATCCACTTGCGTACTTCCTAAATAAACTCCCATATAAAAAATCACCACCTGCTAATTGTCACACTTGTTGCGCCCACACTAGCTGCCGTAATACTGATCGATTTCGCACTGCTGCCATCCCATGCACCCTGGCTTGTCCCGTTCAGGTTAATCGTCAAAGCTGCATTCACCTTGTTGGCGCTCGTTGCGGCACCGCCTGCACTGCTGGACCCAGCATAATTGTGGGTGTGGCCGCTTGCCGCCTTACCATCAATCAAGCCTTTCAATACCTTGCCCTGGTTTGCGCTCAGGCTATCTGTGTTCGAACTCGAAGTCAAGTTGTCCTGGATTCCTCGCCATGTATTTGCCGGCACAGCCCAGGTCCCGTCTCCACGCAAGTAATATGTCTGTTGGCCTTTGGCCGGTGCCGGAACAAGTCCTGTACTGCCCGCCACATCAGCGGTCGCTTTCGCAAATACGCCATAGGTTGTATTCGTATCCGGGGGTACAGCCCAGGTTCCGTCACTGCGCAGGTAACGGTTCGCATTGCCCGCCACCGGCGCAATCACCAAACCGGTACTGCCCGCTTCGCTTGTGGTCGCTCCCTTAAAGGTGCCATAAGTCGTGTTGGTATCCTGGGTCGTAATGGTACTGGTTGTACCGTCATCTTTGGTACAGGTAATCGTTGTGCCGTTTACACTCAGGGATTTAATTACACCATGAGTATGGCTGCTCGGTGTAAAGGTACTCGGTTTCCCCGTCACGCTGTCCCATGTGTGAGTGTGTCCGGCCACAGCATAATCACTGGTGTTCTTGGTCACAATCGTGCCAAATGCGCCCCTGTTGCAATAAATCAGGTTAGAACTTGTTCCACTATACGCGCCGTTCCAATAAGCGATAAAACTCATATCGGGCACATACTGCTGGTCGGTTGCCGCATCTTTCCAGCCACTGGCACCTTGTGCTGTCAAAGTTCGCACATTCTTGGCGGCTGCTGTCCCCAGCGCCGGGAAGTCTGTGATCTGGCTCTTGGTGTGTGTGTGGTTGCTCGGCGTAAATGTGCTCGGCTTGCCTGTAACATTGCTCCATGCAACAGAACTTGCCGAGCTTGCATTACCAGCGACAGAACCATGAAACACACCGTCCGGGCTAAAATAGCTTTTGAATGCACCGTTCTTAGCAATCTGCAGATAACAGTTGTCGTCATCGGTCAAGTTCAAAACAAGATTACCCTGATCGCCAGCAGTTGTCTGATAATAAATGCCAGCGCCATCCGTACTGCCACTAAAAGCAAGTCCGGCAGATGTGCCCTTATCACCAATAGCGGCAAATGTGATCGTGCCAGACATCGTGCCGCCAGCAAGCGGCAGATATGGATGGCTATGATTGTTTGCCTTTCCAGAAAGCTTAGAATCAATCTCAGACTCCGTATAATACCGGTCATCATGTGTGTGGCTTGATGCGGCATAGCTACCCTTTGGCTGATAAGTAGCGTCACCCTTGCCCTTGATGTAACTCCACAGGGTAGAGAATTTCACACGTCCAAAATTATTGCCGCCTTCCGTATCTTGTCGTACAAAGTAAGTGTTATCTGTAGGAATTGCAGTCCATGTAGTGGTAAGCGTTGCCAACAGACTGTTTGCCCCAGCCTCAGACTTATCCACCTTACCGTCCAGCAAAGCTTTAATTTTCTGCCAAAAATGAAGCAGACCGTTATAACTCAAAAATGCCATATTATTTCCTCCTATTCGGTATTCGTAATTCGCTCTGGTGCCTTAAAATCTGCTTTTGCTCTCAGAGCCTGTTTTTGCGTTTCTACACTGATTTTAAGATTGAAACCCACCAAAACATACTGTATAATGGACAATACGGAGGTGCTGACCTATGGCCAGACCAGCAAAAACCGGACGGTCAAAAGGCCGTCAAACAGTCCGTCAGCTTTGATCTAGAACTGCTTGCCCGCGGTGATAATGTGCTGGGCCAGGGGCCAGCTGAAAAGCACATCCTCATTTTCCAGTCTCATTCTTTCCTCCTATCCTGCCGCTTGCTGTACTTTGCGCCGACAAACCAAAGCTCTGCAAGCAGCACTCTTTCTGTGGTGGTATCAAGATCTTCATCTTCAAGTCTGCACAGCGCTGCATCCGCAAGCCCTATGGCCACCTCAAGCGCCGCGGCAAGCTCTTTCTCGGCGTGTGTCACAGCGTTTTCGGGCGCGGGCCGCAGATTTTTACGGCTTTTTCGGCGCTGATTGCACCGCTGTCCACGCGTTCCCAGATCTGTTCCGCTGTGATCTTTTTCATCCGGTATAATAGCTGCCAAATGTTCATGCTTCGGCACCTCCCATTACAATGTCTACAATATCAGCAAGGGCGGTTTCTACCGCGTCCATGCGCTGGTCTAGCGTCAGAGGCGGTTGTTCTTCCCATGCTTCCGCGTAGGTCCACCAGTCCGCCAGATTAGCGGTAATGCTTTCCACCGTTTCAGCTTCGCGATCTGTGCCCAGCAGTGCCACTGCAGTGCTGGCAATCCAGCACACGCCGCCTTCTTCGCCTTCCGGTGCTTCGGTTTTCGCTTGTACCACGTCCTTGTGCAGCCGCAGCCAGGCAGTGCCGTCCGGCAGCCGC
>ULNO01017413.1_pt1 | contig 8928 bp, 9 predicted proteins | sample 1951961 | NCBI WGS metagenome assembly ULNO01 (sample SAMEA4835581, study PRJEB28245) | human gut metagenome | biome: gut microbiome; material: fecal sample | place: Denmark | collected 2008
CCGGTTGCAATGTGTGCGGGTACGGACAATAAGTGCGTCCGCATCCCGTACGAGCTCCGGAGTGAAATCTTTCCCCGGTGCATAAACTACCTCATCGGCTATTCTCTGCACCGCTTCTTTTATATAAGGTATTTTATTGTCGATAATAATTTTCATATACAATTCATCTTTTATACCCACAAAGGTAACAAATAAAAAAGTAAGAAACGGTTGCTTGTCTGAAAAATATTACATAGATTTGCCCTATTATATATCTATTAGCTAGTTAAGATTATGACATTTAGTAACCTTTGCAACGAGATTTTTTGGAAATCGACAACAGATTACCATGTAACGGATAGTGTGGATGCTCCGATGAACAATCCTTACGAGTTGAAAACTATTGAGTATTATTTATATCTAAAGAACTGGATTGATGCTGTGCAATGGCATTTTGAGGATATTATCCGTGACCCGCAGATTGATCCGGTAGAAGCATTGGCCTTGAAAAGAAGAATTGATAAATCAAATCAGGACCGTACAGACCTGGTGGAATTAATTGATAGCTACTTTTTAGACAAATACAAAGAGGTAAAACCTCTCTCTGACGCAACGATCAATACGGAAAGCCCTGCATGGGCAATTGACCGTTTGTCAATTCTTGCATTGAAAATTTACCACATGCAGCAGGAGGTGGAACGTACGGACACTACCGAGGAACACCGTGCTCAATGCCAGGCTAAGTTGAATATCCTGCTGGAACAACGCAAAGACCTTTCTACGGCTATTGAACAGCTGTTGGCTGACATCGAAGCCGGAAGAAAATATATGAAAGTATATAAACAGATGAAGATGTATAATGACCCGGCATTAAATCCGGTGCTTTATGCGAAAAAATAACGAATGGCGCGTATTCTCATTATTCGTTTTTCAGCTCTTGGCGATGTAGCCATGACAATCCCGGTAATACATTCGCTGGCTGTGCAATACCCGCAGCATGAAATAACAGTGTTAAGTCGTGCTGTATGGCAGCCACTCTTTCAGGGGTTGCCTGCCAATGTGGGTTTTGTCGGAGCTGATTTAACAGGCAAGCACAAGGGGCTTTGGGGCTTGAATAGCCTTTATTCGGAATTGAAAGCGATGCATTTTGATTACATTGCTGATTTTCATCATGTACTTCGTTCTAAGTATTTATGTTTGCGATTCCGTCTTGCCAATAAACCGGTAGCTTCCATTTGTAAAGGAAGGGCAGGCAAAAAGAAGCTGGTTCGCCGTCATGATAAGGTGATGGAAAATCAGAAGAGTTCTTTTCGTCGTTATGCCGATGTACTTGAGAAGCTAGGTTTACCGGTACTATTAAATTTCTCTTCTATTTATGGCGAAGGAAAAGGAAACTTTGCGGAAATAGAACCAGTCACAGGGCCTAAAGAAGATCAAAAGTGGATTGGTATAGCTCCTTTTGCCAAACATGCAGGTAAGATTTATCCGTTAGAACTGCAGGAGCAAGTTATAGCACATTTTGCTGCCAATCCCAAAGTAAAGGTTTTCCTCTTTGGAGGCGGTAAAAGCGAGCAGGACGTATTTGATGCATGGATTGCTAAATATCCTTCTGTCGTTTCAATGATCGGTAAACTGAATATGCGTACCGAACTGAATCTGATGAGCCATCTGGACGTGATGCTTTCAATGGATTCTGCCAATATGCATTTGGCATCCCTGGTCAATATTCCGGTTGTCTCTATTTGGGGAGCCACCCATCCTTATGCCGGTTTTATGGGTTGGAAACAATTGCCGGTCAATACCGTGCAACTCGATTTGTCATGCCGTCCCTGTTCTGTATATGGTCAGAAGCCTTGCTGGCGAGGTGATTATGCCTGTTTGAGGGATATAAAGCCGGAGCAGGTCATTGCGAAAATAGAAGGGCTTGTAGATTAATCCTTGCTGAAGTTCAAATTAGCTGTTTATTGAGCCGAAAGAGCGTAGAATCAAATAATGATGAAAGAGATACAACGAAAGAAAAAGGTACTGATAGATCTTACGAATTATGGTAGTCTCACAGCCGGCTTCGGGCAGATTGCGGCCAACTATGCAACCGCCTTTTCGTCTATGCCGGTAGATGATCTTCATTTTGTATATTTATTGCGGCAGAAATATATGCAGGAATTTGGTCCGAATGTGACCTCTGTTCCGGTACGTCGTATCAATAAGTTTTTTCCTTTTACCCTTCCCAAGGTAAGATGTATGGCATGCGGTGAATCAACAGCGCAAGCTGTTGCGTATTGCCGGTGGTACAAAGTTTATCTTTACTATACACGACTTTAATTTCTTAACAGAGAAAAAGCCCTGGAAGGCGAAAATGTATCTTCGCCGGATGCAGAATAAGGTCAATAAAGCAGCGGTCGTGACTACGATCTCTCATTATGTGGCAGATGTCATTCGGCAGCATGTAGATTTGAAAGGGAAGGAGATCCGGGTCATCTATAATGGAGTGGAGAGAATCGATACATTGGAAGGAATAAAGCCGTCGTTTGCTACAGGGCGTCCTTTCTTTTTTACGATTGGACAAATCCGTAGAAAAAAGAACTTCCATCTCTTGGTTGACGTAATGCGTCATTTCCCGGAATATGATCTATATATTTGTGGCGATGCTCATTTTGCTTATGCTGAAGAAGTGCGCAATCTGATCCGTGAGAATCAGCTCACTAATGTCTTTTTGACGGATGTTATTTCTCAAAGCGAGAAGATCTGGTTATATCGGAACTGTGAGGCATTCCTGTTTCCTAGTGAGGGAGAAGGCTTTGGATTGCCGGTGGTGGAAGCTATGCAATTTGGGAAGGCTGTATTTGCTGCTAATCGCACTAGTTTGCCGGAAGTTTGTAATGGACACGCTATCATGTGGGAACATTTGGATACAGAATCTATGGTGGAAAGTATCCGGGAGCATCTACCTGATTTTTATAAAGATAAGGAACGCTTGGAGAAAATCAAGGAACATGCCGCTTCATTCAGTTACGAGAAGCATATACAAGCCTACCTTGATTTATATCGGGAGTTAGCTCAATTGCCTTAGTATTGGAATCAATTGCTCGTATACCTTTTCGGGAGTAATTAATGCAAAACGCTCCTCATAGGGTAATGTCGCCTGTTGTTCCGGTGGAAGAATGTCGTCAGGACTAATTCCTTCGGCGAGTACGGAATTGGCGGGTAACCACATTGACTTTGACGCACTTGGTGAATAAATGGCAAATGAAGGAACTCCAAGAGCTTGGGCGATGTGTCTGGCTCCTCCTTCGTTCCCGAAGTAAAATGAACAGTTGGTACAAAGTGCTGCCAGTTGTCGTAATGAAGAAGCTTGTATATCGATCTTGATACGTTCCGGACATCCTAATTCCTTGTAGATATTTCTGGCATCTTCTTCTTCGTACCCCGGCGCGTAGTTGAAGATCATTTGTATGTCCTTGTATTCCTCTAATATTCTTTTCAGTGTGGCTACCATGAACTCCGTATTCCATTTTTTATGGATGAGTTTGGTTGTGACTCCTATTAATAATACAGGGCGTGCAAAATCAATCCCTTCCTTTTCCATATAATATCGGAAATCTTCTTTTTCCCGGTCAGTCAGATATAACTTGAATTCTTTTGTGTATTGAATAGGTCTGATCTTTTCTAATGGTGCTGCAAGCAATAGATTGCGTTGTACCATGTCAGTTGTCAGATTCTTACTGTAAGTGTCTGTCCGGTAGTTCAGTAGAAAATGTGTATATCCTTTAATGCGTCCTATCCGGAAAGGAGTTCTTAATGAAAAAAGAGAGAAAAAAAGGGTCCGGATAGTAGAGCGCATATCGATGATTACATCGTATCTGTTTTTATGCATTACCTGCCATACTTTTTTTATATAAGCAGTGAATGGTTTATTCTCATTCTTGTCAAATGTAATGACTTTATCTATATCCGGATGCCCCTCATAGAGTGGAGCAATATTTTTATTAAGCACGAAGTGTATCTCTGCATCGGGAAAACTTTTTTTCAGCGTGCTGCACAATGCAACAGCCAGAATTGAGTCGCCTATTTGTCTAAATCGAATAATTAGAATTCTTTTGATTGGTTTCATGCTTAAACTTCCTTATGCTTTTTATCGTACAAACATAACTAAAAAAAAGCATTTATGTCTAAATATAAATGAAAAGAAAAAAGAAAAAATGACTAAAGCGGTTCGTAACAGGACTTATATGTAGAGAGAGTTAGCCAATCTTTGTGAGAAAAGAGAAAAATATAGTCGGAATATGGCCTAATTTCTTTATCTTTGCTCAATCTTTGTAATTAGTATTATATAGGAGAGTGTAATGAGAGTGATTGTAAATCCCAAGTACGCACATTTGCAGAAGGAGATAGAAGAAATTCCAAGGTCCTTCCAGAAAGAAAGAGATGTGGTGTATGATGGTCGTAATGTTTTAAAACGAATTGGCTTGGGCAGTATTGATGTTGTGGTGAAGAGCTTTAAGAAGCCTCACATCATCAACCGCGTTGTATATTCGTTTTTCCGGCAATCAAAAGCAGAACGTTCCTATATTTATTCTATGGAGATCCAACAGCATGGTTTTGACACTCCGGAGCCAGTGGCTATGATTGAACAATTTCAGAATGGTCTTCTTTCACATAGCTATTATATTTGTTGTTATGATGGTGGCGAAACTGTCCGTTCCCTGATGGATGGGAAAGTAGAGGGAAATGAAGATAAACTTTCTGCTTTTGCGCGCTACACTGCTGCTTTGCATCAGGCAGGTATTCTCCATTTGGACTATTCTCCCGGTAATATACTGATTCATCAGAATGAAACGAATGAATACAGTTTCTCTCTGGTCGACGTGAATCGCATGCAGTTGCTATCGGATATTGATTGTGATATGGTATGCCGTAATATGTGCCGTTTGTGTATTTCGCGTGAGGTACTGACTTACATCATGACAGAATATGCTTCTTTGCGTGGATGGGACGTCGAATCTACGGTCAGTCTGGCCCTTCGTTACAGCGATCAGTTTTTTACTCATTATATTTATCGTCGTGCGGCACGGAAAGAGAAAGAAAAGCATATTGTATCCCTGATTTTATTCTTCCGTTTATACCGTTCCGTACGTAAATTCTTTTCTTGGGAACCGCATATCTCACGTTTCTTATTGAAAAAGGAAAAGTATATCTATGATACATACCTGTGCAAGTATGATTATTGTGAATTGCTTTCTGCTGATTATCAATGATTACTTCTTACTTCCGCGCATCACTACACTGCGGATTTTATGCCTGAAAAACCCTTTTTGATTAATATATGTGCAGTTATGTTTGTCCAGAAATGCAGAGATAACTTCTTCGTCATCACGCAAGTGGTATGTGCAAATGGCAAAATCCAGCTTCTGGCAATTCTGGAATAAGTTATTGCATCCGGCCAATGCGTGCCGTTCGGCTCCTTCTATATCCATTTTAAGAAATAGATGTTCATTCGTCTGGTTGTTGAAGAAATCATCTAGTGTTTGCTCTCTCGAAGAATTATGGTCACTCACATACTTCTGGACAATCGTCACTTTATCCTGCCATGGTTCGAAGGTAGCTCTGATGGCCTCCAACCATTGCTCGTCCTGCTCAAACAAATAAACATGTTTGGCTTCTTCGATAATTTCCAATGATGAATATCCTTCGGCACAACCGACATCCACAAATACTTTCCCTGTCACTTCTTTAACGCTGTTGAAGTAATGGTGCGGTGAGCGCCTGTCTTGTTCCATACTCAAAGCCCTATAATATTTTTGAATTTTCTTAGCTGGAGTGCTTTTTCTGAAATAGAGTCGCTTCTTTTCTTTTTGAACATAGTATAAGCCTTTTTCCTCATCTTTCTGTACATCAACAGGCATATTGGCGTATTCATCCTTGAATTCATACAGGTGTCTTGAATATCCATGTTCTTTAATATATTCATAGTATTTCAGATAAGGAGAGCCAGGCTTATATCCTTTCATGAAATAATATGGGAGAGTGCCATATATAAATTTCTTTATTGTATGTTTAAGTACGTTCATTTCATTAGTTTCTTGTAGATGTTTAAGATTTCTTCCGCTTGCTTTTCTTCAGAGAATCTTTTGGCAAATTTTTGCCCCTTTTCAATCATCTCCTTTTTTCTTTCAGTATCGGAGTATATCTGTTTGAAAGCATTGGCCATTCCTTTGATATCGTCAGGATGTACATAGATAGAGTCGGGACCTCCGGCTTCTTCCAGGCAAGATCCAGTCGCGGCCACTACCGGAATACCGGAGTATAGAGCTTCTATAATGGGAATACCAAAACCTTCGAAACGGGAAGGGTATACAAAAATTTCTGCTAACTGATAAAAAGCCGGTAGATCATCAAAAGGAACATTGCTGATGATATGTACCCTTTCTTCCAGCTTATTCTCCTTAATGAAACGTTCAATCTTATCAGTATATTCCGTGTGGCGTCCTACAATGACGAGATGAATCTGTTCAGGAAGCATCGTTAGTGCCTGCACCGCTGAAAGGGCGTTTTTGCGTTCTTCAATACTTCCTACGTTAAGGATATAGTGATCCGGTAGCTGATATTTAGCCCGGATTTCTCTTTTCTTCTCTGCTGCTACAGGATGCATGAATGAAGGATCACATCCCTGATAAACAACTTCTATCTTATCGGCGGGAATCCTGAAATACTCAATAATATCACGCTTGGTACATTCGCTGATAGCAATGATTTTATCGGCATTTTCGCAAGCTTTACGGAATTTGTATGTGTATATTTTCCTGTCGATCGAATGGTAATACTGCGGATAGCGCAGAAAGATCAGATCGTGAATCGTTACAATACTTTTTACCTCGCTTTGATGTATATTCAGGGGCAACTCATTACTAAGTCCGTGGAATATATCGATTTTTTCTTTTTCCAGTTGTTGGGTAACGCCCCATACTCGCCACAATGAACTTAACTTTTTCCAGGAAGAAGTAGTGGGATAAGAAAGCTGTAGTTGCTGATACTGCTTCGTTAATTTGTCCAGCCTCTTGTTTTCCCGTTTCTTGGGGGCATACAGCACATATTCATTCTCCGGATAGAATTGGCATAGGATATCCACTATATAGCGGCTATAATTACCCAGACCGGTGAAATTCTGTACTGCACGTTTTCCGTCAAAACCTATTCTCATTTCTTCTTCTTACCTTTATGTGATTATAATTAGACTTCAAAATTCCGATAAGGTTTATTCAAGTCTAAATAATGGAAATTATGTTGTCTTTGTCCACTTTGTTTAGGTATGGTCATGTAATCTCCATATTTCTGTGACAGATAAGCGTCGTATTTCTGTACTCCCCATACTTCTTCATCTTCAAACCGGATAGGAGTGGGAGTGCCCAGGATATCTTTCGACATGATTCCTTTCATTCCATCATCATAATCGCAGACTAATGCGCATTGGTCGAAATCGTATTTCTTCATCACCTTCCTGATGCTTTCCTGTGCTCCGGTAAGGGTAAAAAACTTTCTGCATAATAGCGGTATCCATGAACTGGGACCTTTCCCATGTTTGTATGGATCGCGATGAATAAGATAAAGTATTCGTTTGTAGAACTCATACTTCGCAAAATGCATTCTTTGCGCCATACGGCTTTCCGGAACTCCATCTAGTGGAAATATATCAATATATACACCTCCCAGATATTTGAGATGCATACGCTCGATTAAGGTTGTGTTGGCATCCTGCACCTTTGCGAACGGAAGAGGATATTTCTTATCATTCTCAGCGCATACCGCTTCGTAAGGTTCCGGTAACCATTCTTTGGCATTAGCCATTAGTAAGTCATAATCAGCTCTTGGCATTCCGATATCCAAATCATCATCCCAGGGGATGAATCCTTTGTGGCGCACAGCTCCCAGCATGGTGCCTGCCATGATGTAATATCGCAGATTATGTTCTTTGCAAACTTTGTCAACAGCTAATAAGTTCTTTAATATGCGAAGCTGTAGAGGGCGGATGTCGTAATTGGCCATTCTATCTGATTTTAATTAATAAAGACTGGCTGGAATCAGCTTCTGTGCCTGTTGAAAGTCTTCTACTGTGTCCAGCTCGGCCGAGAAGAACTCGGTGGTGTCCATAACGTAAAAACTATATCCTTGCGGAATCAGTCTCTCAAAAGCCCGTTCGTAGAATATATTATCCAGTCCTTCGGTAGTAATCATAATTTCCAGTTCCCGGAATAGCGCTTTGGTATATTCAGCTGACATCTTTTCAATGCCGATAGATTCTCCAATAGCATCGGATATCGAACAGACTTTGCTGATTTCAACGACTTTTTGTGCGTCGTCCACGATGACTTTTATTTCTTCTGCTCCGAGCTCATGACGATTCAGTGCCAATATGTCGTCCTTATCCGAATGAAGCAGTTTCTCTACAATCTGCGGATCAAATACAATGTCGCTGTCTAATAACAAAATCTCCTGCCCATCTGTATAGGAACGGGTGAGCCATAATGAATAGATATTGTTGGTTGATTCATACCTGTCATTATAGATGAAAGTAATATCTTGGGTTGGATAATGTGCCTGTAGGAAATCAACGATTTGCTGCTGACGATACCCGGTGACAATGATGAACTCATCAAATCCGTTTTGTATCAGGGCATCAAAAGCCCTTTCCAAAAGGCATCGTTCTCCTATCTTGAGAAGACATTTGGGCGTCGTATCGGTCAGCGGGCGTAAGCGTGAAGCTATTCCTGCGGCTAATATTACTGCTTTCATTTGGATGCTATTTCTTTGATTGTATCTATAACGATCCGGTTCTGCTCTGGGCGTCCCAATGTGATACGCAAATGAGTATTGATATCCGGTTCATTCATAAACTTCACTTTATAACTCTGTTCAGCAAAAGCCTTTTGTAAAGCCTCTTTCAGTTCTATCGGG
>ULNO01014538.1_pt1 | contig 8836 bp, 4 predicted proteins | sample 1951961 | NCBI WGS metagenome assembly ULNO01 (sample SAMEA4835581, study PRJEB28245) | human gut metagenome | biome: gut microbiome; material: fecal sample | place: Denmark | collected 2008
CACTCGACTAACGACCGTCAACAAGGTGCCTCATGCCCGTTGTTACGAAGTTAATACCGTGTTTACACGAAACGCATATCGTGTAAACAAGATATTTGCAAAATGCTGTACATTCTATTAATACACTAACAAACAAGATATTAACTTACTTTTCGGCGTATTTCCGCTGTGGAAGCAAAAGTTGCTTCCACCTTTTTGAGTTGCTTCCACAGCACTTGTAATGCCGATGAATAAAGGGATGCAGGAAGTAGGTGGAAGTGTGGAAGCAGAAATGATAAAACTAAGCAGAGATAATTTTCCCTTAAAAGCAATAAAACTCCAGAATCTGCTGGAGCAAAGCATCCTGCTTTCCCAGACCTTTTTCCAACTCCACACTTTTCAGGTTATAGAGTTGTGCCAGCAAAGCTGACGACTGCTTCTCGCAAAGACGGGAATCATGTACCTGCTCCATCCAGCAGACGGTCTCTCCCCAAACATCTACCGAAAGATGTGACAAGACTTCTGTCGGGGCTCCCCCCTTCTCCACCTTACGGAAGATTTCGACCAAAGCACACAACAAGCTGGACATTATCTGTTTACAACGGGAATGGGAACGGGATTCCCGGTTTCTGAAACGTAGCAGGAAATAGTACCCCAGCCATAAATAAACGGTGGTGACTTCTGCATGGATTTTCTCTATCCTCTTCCAATGCGCAACCAAGGCAGCATCAATTTCTTCCAGAATCGCATCCGTATCATCTTCTATGTAGTATTTCTGCGCAAGACACTCTATCACGCACCCCCATTTCGCCATATCCACACACTCTTGCGTACGCCCCATCCATACATGGGCTTCCTCCAATATCCGGAATGCCTTTTCTCCACATTCTGGAGCATCATAAAACCGATACTGACGAAACAACAGAAGAGACTGACATAATAACTCATCCAAAGAGTACTCCGCACTTTCCATATTTAAAATTCAAGTATCCATTCAGGTAACAAAATCGAGCAAAAGTAATCATTTCCTAAGAAAATCACGCTGTTTCAGCACAAAAACCGGCAGGAAAAAGAAGATACCGATGACGGACATCACCAGTCCGCCAATGGTACCCGCCGCCAATGGAAACCAGAAAGCCTCCTTGTCCTCACCTATCATGAAAGGGATAAATCCCAGAATGGTAGAAACTACCGTGAGGAAAATAGGAACGACCTTCGCATTCCACGCCTTGACGTAGGCACGAAGAGCGGAAAGACGGGGGAAACGACGTCGGATGCTGTTGTACTCGTTCAGGATATAGATGCTGGCATTCACCGTGATGCCGCACAGCAGGACGAACGAGGCAAAACCGCCCTGGTCGAAGTTCAGCCGGAACCAATAGAAAGTAAGAAATACCCCGATATAAGAAACCGGAATCACAAAGATGATGGCAAGCGGCTGCTTCAGGGAGTTGAACAGAACGCTGGTCGTAAAGAAGATGATGGCTATCACCACCAGCAGAAGCAGGTATTGGCGGTTGTCCTTCTCGCCCCATGACCAACTGTTGCTGTCCGACTCGGCTGTATAACCCATCGGCAACAGTTTGTTGAACTCCTCCAGGTCACGTTTCTGTATCTTGTTGCCCATCTCATTGGAGCCGATATATTCGTATTGCAGGCAGAGGCGGTACTGCTGGTTTTCTTTGGCAATCTCCTGCGGCATCTGTCCCTTTTCCACAGTAGTCAGTTCGGAAAGCTTGTAATGCTTGCCGTTTCCTACTCCATAGGGAAAGAACTGCATCGCCCAGATGTCATATTCGGCAGACTGGCGGGAAGAGAGCTTGATTTTCTCCGTTCCCTGCTCGGCCGCTACCGAGCCAATCTCCAGATTCTTGCCGAAGATGGGGCGCACCGCAGAGAAAAGCACTTGCGCGTCGATGCCCTCTTGCGCCATGTGCTCCTTGTTCAGGTTGAAGTAGAATTCCTGATAGTCATCCTTCCACCAGGAGAACTCCGAATTGATGAGCACTTCCTTGATACGCCGGTGCGTCAGCAGCTTGGCCTTCAGCTTCTCCGCCCACTCATAGAGTTCGTCGTAGTTGTAGCCGTACATCCTGATGCGGTAGGAGCCGGCACTCTCGCGGACGTCATTACTGAACCCCTGGTCCTGCAATCCGTAGATGCCCCAGCTGCCGCCTCCCAGTTCCAGTGCCTTGCTTATCATATTGGCTTTCAGTGTATAGGGGAAACCGCTGTTCCGGGCTTCCTTCTTGAAATAAATCTGCATACTGGCACGCCGGGGGCTGTAGATGGAAGTATGAAACTGCCTGATTTCCTTGAACCGGCTGAGGTAGGTCTCCATACGTTTCATCAAAGTGTTCATCTGCTCGAGGGTGCTGCCATTGGGAAGGTTGGCGTTGGCATAGAGCACCACCTCCTCATTACGGGTGAAGTAACTGCCTTCGTACACCTTCTGTATGAAAAGCCGCAAGCTGCCGCCCAGCGCCTTGTCCACAATGGGTTTCACCGACTCCTTATAGGTATTCGAACCGAATACCTTATTGTAAGCAGCTTCCCATTTTCCCCCTCCTTCCAGTTTGTCGGGCAACAGAAAAACGGGCAGACCGAAACCCAACAGCAACAGCAGGCATACAGCCCAGCGCCAACGGCACAGAAAACGGATGAGAACAGAGTAGCAGCGGGAGAAATAAACGGGGAAACGTCTGAAAATCCGTCCCGACCTTGTTTTGAATGTTTGCGTCAGCCCCGGCAAGACAAGACGCCTTTTCTTCCCCGTAATCCGCCTCACCAGTCCTATCTTCTCAATCATCGACGGAACAAAGAACAACGCCACCATCAAGGAAACAGCCAGATTGATGATCACTACCGCTGCAAAGTCCTGCAGGTTGAGCCGTATCCTCTCGTCAAGGAAGAAAATGATAACAAGCGCACCCATCGTAGTGAGGGTTGCCGCCAACACCGACAGGAAGGCCTTGAGATTACGCCGATGCAGAATGTGGTCGGTCATGACAATGGTGCTGTCTATCACCAGATTCAGCGAGACAGTGATACCCGCCAGCGAATAAAGCTGCATCTCAAGTCCGAAGAGGTAGTAGAAGATAAGTGCCACCGCTATATTTACAGCCAGGCTGGTAACTATCAGAAAAAGATATTTCAACTTACGAGTAATGAGCCATACGAATACAAGCAGGATGAGTACCGTCAAACCGGTACGGAAGTAAATCTTGTCCAGTTCTTCCCGTATGTACTCGGTCGCATCATAGCTGGTATGCACTTCATATCCGACAGGAAGTACCTGCCGAACAGCTTCCATCTCGTCCATCACGGCACGGTTCAGTTGCAACTGGTTGGCAGTTTCTTCCGCAGTAATGGATAGATAGACGGAATTCAGCCCATTGATGCGGTAATAGCTTTGCGGCTCCTCCTCCATACGGACAGCCGACACCAGTTCGTCCAAGCGGAGCAGTTTCCCGTCGGTAGCCGTCACGGTGATGGCAGCAGGATTAAAACCAAGGGAGTTGCTCTCCGGCACCAGTGCCAGGCGTATCCATTCCCGGCTACCGTTACCTGTATCCACATTGTGCGTACCCAGAAATTCCTTCCGGTAATGCCGCTGTACTGCCTCGCTGATGTCCGATAGGGTCACACCCAGCAAGCGCAACTGTTCACTGTCATATTCCAGTCTCCACTCCATGGGCGTGGCACCGCTGAGTTCCACCTTATAGATACCCGGAATATTTGCCAGCCGCGGCTTGATATGCTCCTCGGCATACTGCTGAATCAATATCGGAGTGGAAGGGGCATTCAGTGTGAAGGACATGAAAGGGCGTGAGGCGTTCTCGTCGGGCACTTTCATGTGAATGGTGGGATAGCTGACACCTTCGGGCAATTGGGGCCACGTCTGCCGGATGATGGTGGAAGCTTCGAAGCGGACTACCTCGACATCGGCATGCTTGTCCAGCTCCACAGTAATGTTGCCGTAGCCGTTGCCCGAGGTGGAGTTCAGCCGCTTCACTCCGCGGATACGCGCCAGCATGGATTCCAGCTTGCTGGTCACTTCCATCTCCACCACCCGCGACGAAGTGCCAGGCATGCTGAAACCCACCGTGAAGCCGGGCAGGCTGCGTGACGGATTCAGCTTGACGGGGAGCAGCGGTATCAACGCCACCCCTACCAAAGCAAGGCAGACAAACGCCACTATGACGGTGAAGGAAGAAACTCGTTTCATCAGTTATTATAATCAAATTTTTCCGACAGCGAAAATCCGCTGGCAAAGTCGTGCAACGTCAGTTTCCGTATCTTGTAATAATTCAGCCAGTAGTCCTGCAAGGCGGAGATGTAATTGCGTTGCGCTTCCTGCTGGCGGTTCAGCGAGAGGGTCAGGCTGTTGATGTCTGCCTTGCCGATAATGAAGCGCTGGCGGGTTTCGTTATACGCCAGGATGGCAAGGTCGAGGGCCTCTTCGGCACTGGCGACGAGGGCTTGCTGGACGTTGAAGTCGCTGACGGTCATGATAACCTCCTCCTCAATGCTGATTTCACTCTGCCGGGCAGAAGTCTTCACCACGTTCAGATTGTTCCTCGCCATGTTGTATTTGCCTTTCCTCACGCCCCAGTCCACCAGTGGAATGGAGACACTGACCGACACCATCTCCTGCTGCATGGGATGCCTGTATGCTTCACCGAATTTCTCTGCCACCTGGTTGAAGCCGACGCTGGCGTTGATGCTGGCGTTGAAGCGCGATTCCTTCTTCGTCTTGTCTACTGTCTGCTCGGCTTCCAGCACTTCCTGACGAAGCCCCAGAAATTCCGGATTGTTGGCTTGAGCGGCCAGCAAAGCCTCATCAACCGGTATGGTCAGCGCCCTCGGACGTCCCGGAAGCGACACCCTGATATCCGTGTTCTTCTCCATATTCAGAAAAGATGCCAACGAAAACATGGCGCGCTTCAAGGCACTGGCGGCATTCTGCAAAGTATTGCGGGCGTTCACCACGTCGAGTTTCAGCGTCAGCAGGTCGGCACGGCTGATGGCGGCTATCTTCAGGCGCTGCATGCCGATGCGGTAGAGGGTATCGGTGGAGACGGCATTGTCCTTGGCCAAGTCATATTCCGCCTGTGCCATGGCAAGCGCAAAGAAATAGGTAGTGGCCTGCTCGGATACTCGCTCTGCATTGTAAATATACTCCTTCTTCACCTTTTCGTACTTCAGCGGCTCAATCCTGCGTTCCCAACGGAAAGGATTGTAACCGACCAGACTCTGCGAGTAGCCCAAACGAACCGGAACACTGGTGAACTGGGTATACTTGTTTCCACCGAAGCTCCGCATATAGCCCAGCTCCGTATCCAGATAGAACGTACCGCCCGTCAAGTCGAAATTCTGTCTGACGGCAAGATTGCCGTATGCATAGAAGGATTGCTGGCTGCGATAGATGTCAAGGTCCTGTTCGGAGTCGTAACGCTTGGTGATATCACGGTTGTACTGTGCCGGAGTCATGTTCAGCGTCAGGCTGGGAAGGCGGTTTGCCTTATAGGTGCGGTATTCCCAATAACCGGCCAGATACATGTTCTTGGTGCGGAAGGCTTCCAGCGAACTGTCATTCGCCAGGGCAATGGTCTGCTGCAAATCGAGCGTTATCCGCTGTTGGGCAAAAGCGGAAAGGGCTCCCAGACTGAACAAAAGTATAAGACTTAATTTCTTCATGCTCTTTCTTTTCTATAAATAAACCAATATATCAACGGGATGATGAACAGACTGACCAGTGTCCCCACGAACATCGCCCCAATCATCGCTATGGAAAGCGGCTTCTGCAGCTCCGAGCCCATGTCGAACGAGAACAGCAGCGGAACCATAGCGAAAATGGTGGTGAGCGATGTCATGATGATGGGCCGGAGCCTTCTGCGCCCCGCCTCGTGGATGGCCTCGAGCAACGGCATACCAGCCCTCCGTAATTCATTAATGGCATCCAGCTTTAGGATGGAGTCGTTGATGATGATACCGCACGTCACTATCAGTCCGATGGCAGACATCAGGTTCAAGGTATGCCCGCATATCCACAACAGAAGCAGGGCAAACGCCACATCTATCGGAATTTCCAGCAGCACGATGAGCGGCTGCACGAAGCTTTCGAACTGGGCGGCAAGAATGAAATACATCAGCAGGATAGAGATGAAAAGAATCACCACCAACTCGTCCAGCATCTGGCGGTTGGAGAAGAAACTGCCGGAGAAGGCCGTATCCCAGTCACCCGTGGCATCTGCCTCCCGCTTCACCTTTTCCATCAACTCCGGAGCATCGTCCACTTCATAGAAACGGAACGGTATATATTCACCGTTGCGTCCTGCCGTAATCGTTTTCAAATCCTCGGCCGGACGCACCTTTACCAGCTCCCGAAGCGGAATATACTCCACTTCGCCCTTACTGTCCGGACGGGTCTGTATCAATGTCTGCTGCTGCACCTCATTCACTGTCCGCTCCTCGCCCACAATGCTGATAGGCAGGTATTGCTGGTAGGAATGGAGCATAGCTACGCTGTTCTCCTTGAATGCCGTCCGCAGCGTACGGTAAAGCTCGTCATACGAAACGTCATAGAGCAACAGCTTTTCCTGCAGGATGCTTATGTCAAGCTGGTTCTCGAAAGCGATACCTACGGGCGCTGTCCCCGTAAGCTCCGCAAACTGTTGTTCCAGTCCGCGCAATTCTTCCGCCGCCGGCGCCTTCTCCTTGTTACGGGCATAAAGTTCCGCCACCACATCGGCCTCCCCGGTCACGAAAAGCTTCTCGAACACGGTTTCGGGTGGAGAAAAGGAGACTGTCGCCAACGGATATTCCCGTGTCAGCCACTCGCCCGCCTGCTTCTGCAAGGGAGCAATCCCGTCAGGCGAGGAAGTCTTGAAATACAGTTCCGCCTCCGAAGAAGAGAGAGCCTGCTCACGGTTCAGCAGATAGTCCTGCTGGCCTATGGCAGCCGTCTGTTCCACTGTCTTGTCCAGCAACTGGCCGAACAGCACATTCACACGATGCCGGTTCTCGTCCACATGTATGTTTTCGTTCCATTCCACGTGGACTATCAGTTCATTCTGGTCTATCTGCGGCATACGCTCCTTGCCGACGGAATAGAACAGAAAGACACAAAGAGGAATAGAAACCACACAGAATATGATACTTACCGTCTTGTGGGAAAATACCCAGTCGATGCCCGCATCATAAAAACGGTCCAGCGTATGTTCCTTCAACGGATTGTTGATGCGGATGCGGGAGAACCACGACCTGCCGCGCAACCCCGTCCGGTAGACCAGCATATAGAGGACCGGCAGCAGCATGATACCCGTGAAGTAGGAAACCAGCAGCCCCACCGTAACAGAGAATGCCTGGTCATAGAAAAGCGCTCCCGCAATGCCGCTCATGAATATCAGCGGCACAAATACGGCAATAGTGGTCAGCGACGAACTCAGCATGGGCGTAATCACCTCACTCGTTCCCGTCACGCAAGCCCGCCGCAACGAATAGCCCCGTTCGCGATACTGCGAAATGTTCTCCGTCACAATGATGCTGCTGTCAATCATCATACCCAACGCCAGGATTAATCCCGACAAAGAAATGATATTGAGTGACATCTTGAACAAGTAGAAGAACAGGAAGCAGATGACAATAGATACCACCATACTCAACCCGATGATGAACGGTGATTTGATGTCACCCAAGAAGAGTACCGCCACAATGCAGATGAACAGGAAACCCAACGACAAATTTTGCTGAAGATTGGAGATGGTATAGTCCAGCAACTCCGTCTGGTTACGGCTGATGCTAAAATCAATGTCGGGATATACTTTCTTGAAGTAGTCCATCGTGCTGTTGATGGCAAGCTTCATGTCTTCCATATTCTCGTCCGCCTGCTTGATGACGGCAAGGGTAACGGCACGCTTGCCATTGCTCATGGAGACACCTTTCTCCTTGGCAGGAACAATCTCTACCCGGCAGAAGTCTCCCAAGCGGATGATACGTCCTTCCTTTCGCAGCAGGATGCCCTTCACGTCCTCCTCTGTCCGCAGCAGGGTGGAGAACTTAATGTTGTATTCGTAGTAGCCGTCGCGCACGGTCATGCTGCCCGGCTCCACGTTGTTTTGCGCCAGCACGTTTTCTATGTCTTCAATGGAGAGCCCCAACACAGCAAGCTTACCCGGGTCGGGCACAATCTGTAACTGGCGTTCGACCAAACCCGTGACATCCACCATTGCCACTTCTGCCAACTGCTCGATGCGACGCTTTATGACATTTTCGGCAAACTCGCACAAATCAAGAAACGCGCGTTCGTCCACCTTGCCGTATGCACTGTCGTTTTTTAGGGTCAGATTGAGGTAGAAGACAGGAATGTCCGTCGCACTTGCCTTTATCACCTTCGGGCGTTCGGCATCCTTGGGCAGATAGTTCATGGCGGCGTCAATCTTCTCGTTCACTTCTATGAAGGCAAGGTCGGTATTCGTACCGAAGTCGAAGCCCAGGCGGATGATGCCTGCACCATCGCGCGTCTCGCTGTCCATGTCCTTCAGTTTCGCCACCTGGATGAGCTGCTGCCGCAGAGGTTTCACCACCGTATTCTCTAATTCACGCGCCGAGGTATTCTGCGCCGACACCTGCACTGTAATTTCCGGGATGGCAATATCGGGCAGCAAGGATACCGGCAAGGTGAAGTAAGTCACCAGCCCGACAATGAAGCATGCTGTAAATGCCATCAGTACGGCAATAGGCCGCTGTATCAAGAACTTTATCAATTCAATTATGAATTTAAATTGTGAATTTTCAGTTTTCAATGACCTTCACCGGTGCCTCATGTGCCAGATTCACATTTCCCGTCACAATG
>ULNO01014254.1_pt1 | contig 8767 bp, 4 predicted proteins | sample 1951961 | NCBI WGS metagenome assembly ULNO01 (sample SAMEA4835581, study PRJEB28245) | human gut metagenome | biome: gut microbiome; material: fecal sample | place: Denmark | collected 2008
AGGGCTGGTTATCAACAGTTGGGGAGGTTCGGCTATCGAAGCATGGATAGATGAACCGACATTGAAAACCGTCGAAGGTATGGACGTAGAAGCTGCCAAAGATCCTAAAAGAGGGGTGCATCAGCGTCTGGAATGTCTGTACAACTCGATGTTATGGCCTGTTAAGAACTTCACGGCAAAGGGTTTCCTCTGGTATCAGGGAGAATCGAACATATCCAACTATCAATTCTATGCTCCGATGATGACTGCTATGGTGCAGCTATGGAGAAATGTATGGGAGGCTCCCGATATGCCTTTCTATTATGTGCAGATTGCTCCTTACAAATATGAAAACAGCAGCAATACAGGGGCCGCTTTATTACGTGAAGCACAGATGGAAGCACTGAAAACAATTCCTAATTCAGGCATGATACCTACTACGGATATTGGTGATGAGTTTTGTATCCATCCATCGCCAAAGGATGTGGTAGGGCTCCGGCTGGCTACGCTTGCATTGACCAAAACATACGGTATCGGCCGATTGCCATCCAACGGTCCGATGATGACTAAAGTAGACTATGAGGGCAACAAGGCCATAGTGACATTCAATAACGCACCTGCGGGATTGTTCCCTACTTTCGCCCAACTGGAGGGATTCGAGATTGCAGGAGCCGACAAGAAGTTCTATCCGGCGAAAGCGAAGATCATAGGACGTACCAACACGGTGGAAGTATCGAGTGAAGAGGTTGCCCAACCGGTTGCCGTGCGCTATGCTTTCCGTAATTATGTAGGAAATATCACTCTGCGCAACACTTTCGGATTGAGCGCTTTCCCGTTCCGCACGGATACGTGGGATGACGTGAAATAAAGAGCCCTACAGAGGGGATAGTTACCCGGTTTACAGGAGATATAGATCCAATCTGTTGGCAATATATGTCCTGCGTGTTGGGTATATAGATACAACATGCAGGGTATATAGATCCTGCAAACAGAAGATATATTGCCTATAAACAGGAGATACAAAGAAGGGAAATTATGAAACGATCCATCTTATCTATATGTATATTGCTGGCATCGGTTTCTCTGGTCTTCGCCAATATCTACAAGAAATATGACGTTAGATCAGGGTTATCAGGCAATTGTGTCCGGAGCATCCTTCAGGATAGCATCGGATATATGTGGTTTGCCACACAGGATGGGTTGAATCGTTTCAATGGTATCGAGTTTACCAACTACGGACATTCGTCAGAAAACGGCGGAAACAGTTATATGAATATAGTAACCATCTGCCGACATCCGGATAATAATCAGATCTGGGTGGCAAGCACGGAAAAACTGTATTTATTCGACTCGCGGGAAGAGAAATTCTCCGTATTCGACAGCCGGACGGAAGATGGAGTAACAGTCAACAGTGTCTTCGGAATGGCTTATGACAACTCCGGACAGCTATGGATCGGAACAGCCAGCGGATTGTTTGTCTACAACGAGAAAAAGGGAACATTGAAGCAGTATCTACATTCTCTCTCCGACCCTCACTCATTGCCGGACAACCATGTGTGGGTGGTCTGCAATGATTCGTCCGGGACGATCTGGATAGGCACGCGGAATGGCCTGGCGAAATACAATCAGCGCACGGACAACTTCACAGGGTATATATCCGAAGAGACTTCTTTCGGACGTCCTGCCTGCAACGAGATTATTTCTTTGATGGAAAGTTCGCAGGGAGTGCTATGGGCGGGTACATGGTACGGAGGACTGGCACGTTTCAATAAGGAGACAGGGCAATTCCGCTATTACTTCGGAGAAGGGGACACACTCACCATCCCACGCATCCGCACCTTGTTTCAACGGACAGCCAACTCTTTCTATCTTGGCTCCGATGACGGACTTTACACATTCAACACCACCACAGGAGAGTGTCTGCCAACTGACGATGAACAAAGCAAAGAAAGTATCTATGCCTGTTATCAGGACAGGGAAGGGGGAATCTGGATCGGGACGTATTTCAGTGGGGTGAGTTACCTGTCTCCCAAGCATAAGGATATCGAGTGGTATTATCCCAATGGCACGGAGAATTCTCTTTCGGGAAATGTTATCAGCCAGTTTTGCGAAGATCCCGACGGCAACATCTGGATTGCTACCGAAGACGGCGGACTGAATCTCTTTGATCCCCGCACGAAGAAGTTTAAGAATCATCTATTGAGAAGCAATAATCCCAATATCGGTTATCACAATATCCATGCGCTGCTCTACAACGAAGGAAAGCTGTGGATCGGCAGTTTCTCACGGGGGTTATATATCCTGGATATCCAAACGGGAAAAACAAAGAACTATCGCCACAACCGTACTAACCCGCATTCCATTCCCAACGATCATATCTACTCCATTTATCAAACGAAAGATGGCAGTATTTATCTGGGCACTCTGTCCGGATTCTGCCAATATGATCCGGACAGTGATTCGTTCCGGACATTGGAACCTTTAAGTCATATCTTTATCTATGATATGGTGGAAGACCAGTATGGGGATTTATGGCTGGCAAGTAAAAGGGATGGTATCTGGCGTTACAACCGCCAGACCGGTAAGCTGCACAACTACCGTAACGATCCGGCTAATCCCGCTTCTCCCTGTAGCAACTGGGTCATTCGCGTATATATCGATCATAAACAGAATCTATGGTTTTGTACCGAGGGAGGCGGCATCTGCCGTTATCACTATCAGGAGGACCGTTTTGAAAATTTCTCCACCAAAGAGAATCTGCCGAACAATATCATTTACGGCATACTGGACGATCAATCGGGTAACTATTGGCTTTCTTCCAACAGGGGGCTGATCCGGTATGAGCCGCAAAACAAGCGGGCACAACTTTATACCATTGAAGACGGATTGCAAAGCAACCAGTTCAATTTTCGCTCTTCTATGCAAGCCCGTGACGGGAAATTTTATTTCGGTGGGGTGAATGGATTCAATAGTTTCTATCCGTTCAAATTATCGATCAATAAGGTAAAACCTACGGCATCTATTTCGGCAGTGTATATGCACAGTCCCGATGATAAGGTGAGCCTTAGCAAACGCATTCCTGCCCTTAGCGGACAGGTGACTATTCCTTATCAGGTAGTTTCGTTCGACATCACATTTGAAAGTCTAAGTTACGTGGCTCCCAGCAAGAATTTATATGCCTACAAACTAGATGGCATCCATAAGGAATGGATATACACGGACAAACATAACGTATCATTTCTCAACCTGCCTCCGGGTGAATATACGTTCCGTGTGAAATCGAGTAACAACGATGAATATTGGAGCAATAACGACTGCTGTCTGCATATTGAAGTTCTTCCTCCACCCTGGAAGACGATCTACGCCAAGATTTTCTATTTACTAATTGCATGTGGATTCACTTATTTTCTGGTAAGGCTTTATCTGCGTAAGCAACAGGCCGTGAAATTAAGAAAGATGAAAGAGATGGAGCAAATCAAGAATCAGGAATTGTTTCAGTCGAAGATTACGTTCTTTACACAGGTGGCACATGAGATTAAGACTCCGGTAAGCCTCATCAAGGCCCCGCTGGAAGCTATTTTGGAAATGCATGAATGGAACAGTGAAGTAGAGAGTAACCTGTCTGTGATACGAAAGAACACCAACCGGCTGATGGAGCTTATCAAGCAACTGCTCGACTTCCGCAAAGTGGATAAGGAAGGATATACGCTTTCATTCAATGAAGTAGATATTAACCGGATGATTGAGGATATCATCGATCGTTTCCGTGCCATCTCCCTGACCGGAATATCTTTCAGTGTTTCTCTGCCCGAGGAGCATCTGCAATATAATGTAGATCAGGAGGCTTTAACGAAAATCGTCAGCAATCTGCTGACCAATGCCATGAAATATGCCCGTACCTGCATCAGGGTGATTATGGACGAACATTTGTCTTCCGAAGGACGTATTCTTTCTATTTGTGTACGTGATGACGGTCCGGGAATTCCGCAAGAGGAATGCGGTAAGGTGTTCGAACCGTTTTATCAGGTGGGAAATGCCGGTAATAACGGATCGGGAGTAGGTATCGGGCTAAGCCTGGTTAAATTATTGGTCGAAAAGCATAATGGGAAAGTTTATATCAACCCTAATTATACCGATGGTTGCGAAGTGTGCGTCGAAATTCCTTATTTGGAGAAAAGTATTCCGGCAGCCCACGCCGTCACTTCCATGCCGGACAAGGTAGCCGCCCTGGAAGAAGAAGCCGAACCCGGTGGTTATTCTCTGCTTGTCGTGGAGGATACGACGGATATGCTGGAATTTCTGGCTAAGAATCTGGGAAATGCCTATACGATTCATACGGCTACCAATGGTAAGGAAGCATTGGAATGTCTGGAAACAACAACGGTGGATTTGATTATCAGTGACATCGTCATGCCTTATATGGACGGATTCGAATTATTAAAGTCGATTCGTTCCGACAATATGCTTTGCCATATCCCGTTCATCTTGCTTTCGGCACTCGACAGCATTGATTCAAAGATCGCAGGTCTCGACTATGGTGCGGATGCTTACATAGAGAAGCCTTTCTCACTGAATCACATGAAAGCCACGATCAACAATCTGCTGGAAAACAGGCGTATGTTGTTCAATCACTTCACAAGTGTGCCGAATATGTCGTACGATCAGACGCTGATGAATAAGTCTGATGTGAAATGGATCAATACGGTCAATGAGATTATCACCCGCAACTTCACCAATGAGGAATTTACGATTGACAAGCTGGCGGAAGAGATGGCAATCAGCCGTTCCAATCTGCAACGTAAGTTGAAAGGGCTGACCGGAATGCCTCCCAATGATTATATCCGGTTGATACGGCTCAAAACAGCCGGAGAACTTCTGCGCGAAGGAGAATACCGGATCAATGAGGTTTGTTTCATTGTCGGATTCAATAATCCTTCGTATTTTGCCCGTTGCTTCCAGAAGCAATTCGGGATATTGCCGAAAGATTATGTGAAGAAAGGAAGCTAGCCTTTAATATAAGAAGCCAAACAACCAGCAAACGCTTCATTTTCAAGATGGAGTATTTACGATAGTGTTTTATAGGAAATACAGCGTCATAGATGATACTGTAAATGATACCGTAAATGGCAAAGAAAAAGCTTAGTTCAGACATATTCCGGATTTAATTCTACTAAAATTGCAGAACTTATCGGCAAAAGTATCTCTACAACAAAACGTAATTTAAGCTCCTTAGTTAAGCAGAATCTTATAAAGTTTAAGAGTGCCCAAAAAACAGGAGGATATTTCTTCAAAAAGCAGCAGTAGTAAATAACATTCATTAAACGCATCACTACTATCATATAAAGATAAAAGAATGTTCTTTATAAAAAACGTTTTTAAGGAAAAAGTGTTATCTGTAAAGCACGTTTTTACAGTAAAAACGTATTTTGTAGATAACATCTTCCTCATACTTATAAAGTATCTGCCACATTTTTGTTCTTATCTTAAGTATTATACGGGGAGAAACAAAAATGTGGCAAGACTAATAATCAATCGTTTACCCCTCAAAACAGGCTTGTTTTAGGAGAAGTTTACAAAAAACAATAGGGTGTTTTTGCTTTTTTCTACGAGAAAACTGCATTTTCTGCATACTACCCTATTTATCAATATACTATCTCTCTATTTATATCAAATTATCTTTCTCAAGCCCTTCTTTCAAGTCAGTATTCATTTGCACTTAAGTAAGTGTTGGAATAGACTTGAGCAACCGGTCAGATACATAAGTGTAACAGAGCAGTTGCTCAAGTGCATTTGATGAACATATGCAATAGAACTGGCTAAAAGATGGGAAGAAATGACTAGTTCATGCAGAAGAAATGACTAATATCACCTAATAAATACATAAAACATCCTATCAATTCCAGTATAAATAAGGTGGAAAAAATACTCATAAAGAACATATTAATTAATATTCGGATATCGTACAATATAATTATTTTCTTAATAAGAAGCTGTTGCCGAAATCCCTTCTTTTTCCAGTAAAGCCACAATACGGTCTAATTCTTCATGCGTAGCTTTCTGCAGATCATGATCGGCTGTTTCCCGGTCAATCGTATAAATCATCACTTGACGGGGAGCGATTTCTTTCACTGCTTTTATCCAGGGAAGCACATATTTATCAGATGTATTATCCATGTCCTTTCCCTGATAGCTTCCTTTCAGGAACATCGTTTGTACGATGCAGTTTCCTTTGAACTCTTTCATCTTTTCGATGATCTTCTCTACGGAATATTTTCCATTGGGACGATCTAATAAATGAATATATTCTTCATCCACTGTATCCAGTTTCAGAATATTATTATCTATCTTGTTCAATGCTTCGAACACGGCAGGACGATCAATAAACGTAGAATTACTCAATACGCTCACTTTTGCTTTCGGGAAATACTGATTACGGAGCGCAAGCGTATCTTCTATAATTTCCGGGAAGTGGGGATGTGCAGTCGGTTCACCGTTTCCGGCAAAGGTCAGTACATCAGGAGCGGGACCGTTCACCTGCATATCTTTCAGTTTTTCTTCAAGAGCCGCACGAACTTCTTCACGGGTAGGGAGAAGCTTCTTCGTACGACGTTCGGCATTGAAACCACATTCACAATAAATGCAGTCGAATGAACAAACCTTACCGTCGTCCGGCAATAAATTGATTCCCAAAGAAACGCCCAAACGGCGGGAATGGATAGGGCCGAAGATGGGTGAAGGAAAAATAATAGTCATCTTATTCTAATTTTATCATTTACAATTTACCACTTTATCAACTAATCATTCTTAGTTAACACCGCAAAATTAAACTGCTCACTTTGTCTACTAATTTCTCCAATTAGTTCTGCACAAAGATAGCCTAAAACTTGATACGCAGTTGCATTTGCATATCTGCTTTTTTATTTCCACAGATCAAATCGTTGCCGGAACCTATCTCGTTACGGTCCAGATAGACGGTTTCACCGAACTTGGTTATCAACAGGAAATGTTTGTTCAGTTCATATCGCAAACGAAACGTACACCGGAATCCACGCCCTTGGAAGGACGGAGTGTAAAACGTATAGAGCAATCCGCTTTCCGAGATATATACACGCGAATCATAATCGTCTGTAAAAAAGTAACTGCCCTGAACGTCAGCAAACAGCCTGGCCCAAGGCAGTTGGGAGGATATCATTTGTGTAACCTGATATCCTTTATTAGCAGCTCTGTCCTGAGAATGAAAATGATTATAATCTAAAGTTGTACGACTGCTTAACACATCTCCTAAAGAATAGTTCAAACGATAGCGAAGTTGATGATGAAAAATAGGAAGTGTTAGTGTTCCTTTACTGCCTGTCCAGTCACGTTCTTTTTGTTTATAACGATACTTTAGATACATGGATAGATTGCTGTGTGGAGTGAAAGTAGCTTGAACCAGACCATCTGTTCCACGGGAAGGTTTATTAACCCGGTATTTTTTCCATGGGAACGAAAATAAATCAAATGAAGCGAAGAATTTCCAATAAGCAAAAGGAGAAGTTTCTAATCCGATATAATACCCCTGTTCGTTTTGAGTGGTACTTCCTTCACCAAATGAATGGGCAAACATAGCCCAATAATTATATGAATAGAATCGATGTATCAACATGATTTGAGTGTTTTGAACCGGTGAATACTGCAAACGATTCAAAGAAGCCCAACCTTGTTTTCCTATGGCCGTCTCTCCTTGAAAAGAAAAACGATGCCAGCGATAGGCATAATCAATCCCCAGATTATAGAAATTGTTTCCATGAAGATTGTATTTGGAATAACCTGTTAATTCCGGTTCATAAGATCGGTTGAAAAGGTAGTAAATACCAGTGATACCCAGTTTGATACGGTTGTGTTGATAACTCACATTTCCACCTGTTAATTGCATGGTGAACAGGTTCTTTTTATCCGCTTCCTTTTGACTTCGATGCAGCCCGGTTTTGTAGATAGAGGTGATTTCTCCATCAGTGATTGCTCCATCCAGAGAACGATGTGAATAGAAACCGGAAATATCCCAATCTTTTGCCAAAGAAACAGTGGCAGCTACTCCTCGGAAATAGTTGTATTCGTCGGTAGAAGAATGTTTCTTTATCCCGCCACTACGGTTGTTGAAAGAAGAAGCGTAGACTGTTTTTCCCATCAGATAATCGGTGCTAATCACCAAGCCTTGTCCGAAACTAAGACGATAGTTACCAACAGCTAACGCTTTTAACCGTCCACAATCTTTTAATAACAGATAAAAGGAATAATAATCATAGCCATAGCGATTATGCAAAGCCCCAAAAGGCTCTCCGGCATCCTTTTCAGCAATGACTCCTGCATAGAGCCGGTCACTGTACCGGAAACTGTATTTCACAGAGTTATAAACAGAAGGTCCCAAATAGGTTTGTTCATAACCTTTTCGCTTATAAAACGGTATATCAAAGCGAGTTAACAGTTCATTCTTCCCATACTTACCTGCACTTTTCAACATAGTTTTCCACCGAAAAACAGGTTCATTGTTAATAGCTTTTATACAGACAAAAGGCAGTAAATACTGGATTGTTTGCTTATCCATATCTTCTACCAATTGAAGTTCGTAGATCGTTTCCATCTGTCCGTGTATATAGATGTAAGCCAGCAGATGTTCAATTTGTATATCACTTAAAAAAGGAAACTGACGCAGTTGTTCACGGGTAGCGGCATTTAAATTAACCGGTTCTTGCAGACGATTGGAAAGTTCTTCGAGTTCATTTTCCCAATTAGGAGTATTAACAGAGTT
>ULNO01005735.1_pt1 | contig 8747 bp, 10 predicted proteins | sample 1951961 | NCBI WGS metagenome assembly ULNO01 (sample SAMEA4835581, study PRJEB28245) | human gut metagenome | biome: gut microbiome; material: fecal sample | place: Denmark | collected 2008
AAGAAACTACCGAGATACTTCAAGTCTCTTGTTAGCTTAATCGTAGGTATTGCAATTATGGTGCTTTACTTATACAAATTAGATGCTTCATTGGAAACGGTGCTGCTATCTTTTCTGATATGTACCTTTGGGTATGATTTAATTATCAAACCTATACTCAAAGCTATAAAACGGCATTTTGCTGATTCTAAAAGCGTATGATCGCGGACTAAAGGAGTGCTACTGCTAAATTGCGTAGTATTCCCTTTTGTCATATCAAGGAAAATCATTGCTCGCTTAAATCATTAACTAAACGTTTTATTAATGATTTAAATTCCTTTAGGTATGACACCTGTGACTTATACTAATTTGAATAAGCTCTTATTAATTAGAGATATTCAAGAGATTGCTAAAACTTATATCAATGATGATAGAAGTTATCGTTGGATTTGGAAGAACAAAATTGCTGACGTATATCATATTGGTTATGTAACTTTTATGAATTACATTAGTGTTCCCTCTATTAATGCAAAGACTGACGAAGCTATCGCTAAGAAGAAACGTTGAATATAATGTTCAACTATTGAGTATTAATGTTCATGTTATAAATCATTTTATTATAGAGCCTACACTTGATTATATTATTAAGTCTCAGTTGGCTAAGTTATCTAAGTTCATACCTGATGAGCAGATTCCTAAAGTAGTTAATAGCTATCTTGATGCAGCTATTTCTAAAGCTACTGCTAAAGGTTCTGTGAATCTATTTGGTTTTGAGTTCGAAGCTACTGCTTTTCAAAATCTTAAACGTGAAATTGATAACTCTCTTAAAAATAATGTAAGTCATGATGAAAGATCCGCATGAGCATAGTGATATGCCACACGAAAGTGAAGATGTAAGAAAGAGGGATTGTCGAAAGTATAAAGAACTCTACGGAAAACATTTTACTAAAGACCTATGTGAATGGGCTGTTAAACGTATGGAGAATCGTAATGGTACTACTCACCATTATAGTCTTGATGAAGTCAAATCTATTTGGCACAAATACAATATGAATGATCTCCATAATGCTAACTAGTATGATGTTATGTATGTAATGAATATGGCTTACGCAGATTTCTATGGTCGTTTGTTTACCGAACATCATGAATGTGCTATGTATGCTTATCTTTACATTAGTGATCCCGACGGTTACGAAGGTATTGCTTTCCAAAGATGATTAGCTGATATTAAAGCTCAAGACGATGAAGTGCCTTGGCAGAGATTCATCTAATTAGTTTTGGTCGCAGGTGTTATTTATATCAAGGCAATTTTAATTATTCCTAATCCGACTACTGGTTCCGCTGGTAATCGGATTTTTTTGTTTATAGCAACTTATTCAAACACGCAAGTATGAATTATAAAACACGTTGTGTAATGGGTGGTATTTTTATTGCTATATTGAACTTGATTGGTGTTATTGTTTCATCTATTGGTGTTGTCTTCGTAAAAGAATGGATTGCTAAGAAGAGACGTAAGGTTGTTACTAATCTTCTTACATCTAAAGCAGAATGTTGGATGCAACTCGATAAAATAGCCTCAAACATTAGAGAATTTCTTAATGCTAAAGGTGTTTACATTGCATACTTTCATAATGGTGGTAAGTTCTGTAATGGTATTAATATGGATAAGTTTACTGTTATCGCAGAAGATTACGATATTAGTATTACAGATCCTTATAAGAATCGTTATAAGAATGTTCTTACTTCTATTATGCCTTATACTATTCTACGCTTATACAGAGATAGTAAGTATATTTTCCGTATGAGTGCTTTGACAAAGTATCATTCTAATATGTATGTTGGAGATCTTCGTTCACGTGGATGTAATACTGCTATTAGCATTCTTATTCGTGACTTGAAAACTGATATGCCTATTGGCTTTCTTAGTGCTGAGTTCGAGCTTGACTTTGAACCTGACGCTGAAATGATGCAAACATTCTGGAAAAATCACAATCGTATTTCTCGCAATATGACTATGGTTATAGATGCGACAGAAGATACCATTAAAAACTAAAATACCATGACTGTTATTTACGCAAGAACTAGTCTGCCATCAAGGGGTGGTAGAGGTTTCAAAAATCAAAAGAACGTTATTAGAGTTACTAACCGGTATACTAATGCTGGTCCGTGGCACGGGGTTGTTCCAGTTAAGAATCGTCCTATTATGATCATAGGTGGTTCTGATACTCCTGAACTTGAATTGTCTACTAATCTTCTTAAATTTATCCCTAGAGGTGAAACTAAGGAGCTTGGTATTACTACTAATAAATCTTGGCGAATTGTTTAATGTATTATTATGGCAACACTTAATCAATTAGGAAGTAAGATTTCTAATATATTAGGTAAGCCCGGTGATCATAGCATTCAAGAGAGAGCTAAAGATGCTTGTAAGGCACTCTTTGCTACTTTTATTCGTCAGAGTATTGAGCGCAATGGTGTAGATGAGGTGCTTAAAGTTAGCTTTAATGTTCCTCTTATCTGCGTTCCGCTTACCGATATAGAAAATACATATGCGGGAATTGGTGCTAAAGATATGGTTCTTACTACTGAGCATCGAGTTCCTACACCTTTACGTATGCCTAATGATGCACCTTTTCTTCATGTTTATACTCAACATGATGATGGGAGTCTTATTACATATAAGTACGCTAATAATAGCATAGTTCCGCTCCTTACCACAGTCTATTCTCCTACTGGGGTTTGGGGAGTGTATCAAATCGTTAATGGTAAACTTAAAATTATTATCAAAAATACTCTCAAAAACTTTGAGATTGATGCTAAAAATTATAAGTTTGTAACAATCGTGTATGTAGCTGAAAATCCTGCTGAGGTTATCACTATGTATATGGAAGATGATGGTCAAGATATTGAACTTCCACTTCCTGCTGATATGATAGAACGTATAACTTATGAGGTTCTTAGAACTGAATTCGGTATTAAGCCTACAGAACACGAAGTTAAGATTATTAGTGATGCAACTTATGCTCCTAATGATCCTAATGGTACTCAACGTTTAATCCATAATAAAGTAGAATAAACTATATGGAATCCATGCACTATTACCACGACTATCTCGAACAATGTTATAATACTATCGAGAAATTAAGTACTGATCTTCATAACATTTATGTTAGACGTAATAATCTAGCTAATATCTGTTATGCTAATCTGAATCTTCTTGAATCGAATGGAATAACTAAAGAGATTATTGATGATCTTATTTTAGGTAAACGAGTTAAAGGTGTTAAGCTCTTACGTAAACTTAATTGGAGTGACGAAGCTAAAGCGGTATCTCTTCGTATTACGTTCAATCGTTTTGTTTATTTATCTACGATTCGTATTCCTAAACTTCTTGCTATTATTAGATATTATGATTGGATGTGTCGTATTCCTTATCCAATATTTAATCAAATACAAAGAGGTCTTAATAAGTCTCTAATTGAGAATCTTATTCGTGGTGATAGTGTTTCTTTAGGTACTTACATTGGTAAGTTTCAAGTTCAACGTGCTGTTGCTAGAGAATCTGTTGATTGGGCTGCTTCATTTCGTCTTAGGGATGAGATGATTGCTGCTGGTATCGAAGTTAAGAGTTTTCTTAATCCTTATGGTAAGAATTGGCATGTTAAATCTGATAATCCGTATTATTGGTTCTGTAAATGGATACGTCATAATATGGGTGTTGATGTTGTACCTAATCAAATATTCTATAAATTTAAACCTAATCATTGTCATGTAAACATTATGACTAGTGATAAGGTGCTTAGGCATAAATCTATAGAAGAAGTTATTAAAGCGGATAATCTTGCATTTGATGCTAAACTCAAATACATGATTGAACATGATAAAACTATTATGGATAGGTATCCGCCTACTAAAAGCAAAAGAGAACGTATTAAAAACAATGAAGTAGATGAATACATTAGACCAAAACTTGATTAGTTCTAGTGTTGTTATTCATAGGATTATAGAAGATTATGATGTTCATTCTATGGACTTTATGACTCGTATTCCTACTTGGATATGTGAAGCCCTTGCTGATTTAAATATTCAACAGCATCTTATTAATGTTGGTAAAATTATCGACTTTGATGAGTATCGTTGTGAGATTCCAGAGGGTTGTGAGAATATACGTCTTGTTACAATTAATGGTAAACGTGCGGATTTTACTACTAATCCTGCTCCATTTGAGCATGATGATGGAAATTATATACCGCTCGCCGTTTCATTCCCGATAGGAGTAAACCTTACAGAGAATGTCGTTTTTGACTTCATACGGACGATTTCCGGCAGTTTATATACATATTCGATTAACGGGTCGTATTTGCATCTGAATGTCAGAAAAGGCACGCTGGGGGTCTTATTTCACGGGTTGCCAATGACACTTGACGAGATTCTTAAAATCAATGTTCCTCTTATACCTAATAATGATGTTCTTATTGATGCCCTAAAGAACTTTGTTATGATGCGTATTCTTCAACGTAATTACAGGCATCCTGTTTTAAATCTTAGAGATAGTAATCCTTATACTAATCCTGCACTTGCTTATGATAATGCTAAAATTAAAGTTCGCAATGCTTGTAATAGGTTTACTAAAGATAAACGTGATGATTGTAGTAGATCGTTATTAAACTTCTTAAATATGAAAAATCATTATGTGAACGGTTATGAAAGTAAACGCAGGTCTTTACCCTAACGCGAATCCGTCATTAGTCAATAGTGATACTAAGTCTTATGCACTTAATGTTCTATATAACGAGGATGGTGAGACTCTTATCAATGAAAATGGATTTGAGAAACATCATGATTATTCTGATTATGGTCAGTGTATTGGCACCATTCCGATTCCCGTTGGAGTGGTGCTTTTTTTCGTTAATAGAAACGGTGCTAATCCTAGTGTACCTGACGGAGACTACATTATATGGCATAGTGATGAAACTATTGAAGGTGATATAAAGTATTCAGATGTTATTTATAAAGCTCCTCTAGTTGGTAATAGTACTGTTTTAAATTTTAGTGAAGATCGTCCTATTACTGGTGCTTATTCTTATAACAAAAATAATCATCTGATTATTACTTTTACAGAAGGTAATTCGACTGCTGCTAATGAAACTCGTTTGATGAATCTTAATACCTTTTGTGATGACTATGGTCTTGCAAAAGATTATTCTGATAATACTACGACTATTTACAGTTTAGGTACTGATTTAACTAAAGAGAAACTATTGAATCTTATACCTGATGTTGAATATCCTACATTAACAGTTCAGTCTATTGATGGTGGTGGTTTACTTGCAGGCTCATATCAATTTGCTGTTGCATATAAACTTAAAACCGGAGATTATACTGATTATTCTCTGTTATCTCCTACATACTTTGCTGCACCTAAATACAATGAAAGTATTAAAGCTGGTCAGCTTACATCTCGTAAGTTTCAAATTGATATTATTAATATAGATTCTCAGTTTGATGAATGTAAACTTGGTATTATCTATAAAGGTGAAGATGAAGAGAAAGCTTATGAGTATGAGAATATTGATATTAAAGGTAAAAATAGTACAACGGTTTATATCAGTGGTATCAATAGTTTAAATACAGTTACTCTTAATGATATTGTAATTGGTAATATTTCATATATTAAAGATCAAGCTCATACTAATTTTAATTCACAGCTTATTCGTGCTAATGTTAGTATGAATGATATTACTGGTCTTGACAAACATATCAAAGATAAAAATTTATGTACTGCTAATGGTCTTAATGGTACTGGTAATATTAAAATTAAAGAAGAATTATTCAAATCTGTTGGTGATAAAGGTGACTTTGAAAAGAAAGATCTTTCTAATGATACTTGTATCAAAGATAATGAATATTACTTCTTATATTTAGGTCTTATTGATTATAAAGGTAAACTTATTAATGTTTATCCTATTTATAATACTCAAAAGAATAGCTATTACTTCAAGACTTCTAACTTCAATATGGAGGGTCGTGATGGTGCTGTTAAACATCGTATGTTTAGATTTAAATTTGATCCTACAGATTTCTTTTCTAAACTCTTTAAAGATACTACTAAAATTGAAACCGCTGATGGTCTTGAAGAAGTTGGAGTTATTGCTCGTAAACAAATTAAATCTTGGGTTGTTTACATGGCTCAACCTAATAGTTCCAATAGCAATTGGTGTTGTCAATCACTTGTTGTTCGAGATTTAGCTTATTCTAATGTAGTTGGTAATAACTATAAAGGAGCTTTTGCTTCTCGTGATAGATATAGATTATATCCTCTTGAATATCTGATTGAAAAGAAGACTATGCCACAAGTTAAAGCTTATAGTGTTCGTAGTGCTTATGAACGTATGACTTGGAGGCATTGTTTTAATCGTCAAAAGAATGATACTAAAAATGAGAAAGGGAATAGTTCTGATTTATGGGATGAAGGTGGTGATTTGATTCAATCAGTTCTTCTTTCTGATTCGCTTATTGTTAATGGTAGACTTAATGGACCTACTATTAAACCTGAATTTATTGCTAATAATAATTCAGCCGTTTCAAATATAGCTGCTGATTCTAGTTATAAATTTAGTAAAAATGATGGTCTCGATGATAACGCTATGTTTGATAGTAAATATTATCCAAATGAATGGAATAATAAAAGTTATCAACGTGTTACTATTACTTATGAAAATGGTGACTTACTAGATCCCGGATTTGAATATAACAAAATATGTAAAGATTATTCTGCTGCTGGTGAATGGAAAGGTGATGATAATCCAAATAGTCATGGGGATGATAGAACTGTTGCAAGATTTCAATGGTATTCTATCATTGAAAATAATCGTGCTATTATAGATTGTTATTATCATGATCGTAATGCAGATGATATATTCAAAACTATTGATGTTTATGCTCAGAATCTTTCTTGTATATCTCCTATTGTTAGAGTTGAATATCATCCTGTAACATATACCGCTACTACAAAAGCTCAATATCTCAAAGGTGATACTTTTGTTGCATTTATAACTCAACGTTGTGTTGCTCCTGCGGCTGGTTTCCAACATGAAGGAGCTGGTGCTACTATCGCTAATTGTCATAGAATTATCATTAGTTATTTCATATTTAGTCGTATGAATCTTCAATGTCGTCATGATGGGCTTGGAATTAATAGTAGTGCTTATAAGATATTCGAACGTAATATTTCTAATACTACCGAGAATGATATTGAGAAAGCTATTCGTTGGGCTCCTAAGAATAATTATTATCAAGAAGCTGATAACTTAGGTCATGTTAGTTATCCTATTGATAACTTTTGGAATACCGAGGATGGTAAGTGTTATGAGACTTCTATGAATTGGGATGGTTTTAAAGATACAGTTATTATTAAAAAGATTGACGATATTAAAACCTTTCCTTCTCGCATTATACGTTCAGATATTAATCCTAGTGAATCTACTGATATTGGTTGGCGTCGATATAAAGCTGATGCTTATAAAGATGTTTCAATTCAAAAGGGTGCTATCGAGAATGTTCTGTCTGATGATATTGCTTTATATATTCAGCAACAATATACATTGCTCGTAGCTGCCATTAAAGATACTCTAGGTAACAATGATGAAAATACAACTTATGTAGGTACTTCTGATTTGTTTCAACGTGAACCTAAAGAAATTATTTATAGCACTACTGGTAAAATTGGTTGTAACAATCGTTTTAGTGCTATTATTACGCATCGTGGTTATCTTGTTTGTGATGTCGAAAAAGGTGAGATTTATCTTGTTAAGAACGACCAAAGCGTAAGTGAATTATCCGATTTGGGCTTCAAAGAGTGGTTTAAAGAGCATATCTACGCTAATGCTACTAATCCATTGTCGCATAGTGGATGTTTCTTTACATACGATGAAATGCACCAAAGATTTATATTCACTAATAAGATTATAGATAAAAACGGTGCTATTGACTTATATAAGTCTTATTCTATCTCCTACTCATTAAAGACTAACTTATGGACGTCTTTTCACTCGTATATCGGAGATTATTCATACATTAACCGGCATGGAATCTTCTATATAACTAAAGGTTCTCTTTTTAAGACTGACGCTAAGAATAAAGGTATTTACTTTGATGATGTTATTCATCCTAGCGTTGTTCAATTCATTTATGCTACTGAACCTACTATAAGTAAACTCTTTAAGCATATTGAATGGCGTAGTCAGCTTATTAATGGTCTTATGAATAATGAAGATAATATACGTTATCTCTATAATAAAACTATTGATTGGTTGATGTTTCATACTGATGTTCAGTGTACAGGTCTTATGCCTATGAGTGTTAGTCCTATTTGGTGGGATAATGAAACTCTTAAATATAAAGCTGGTCGTTATCTTTGGAATCGCATTGAAGATTTCGTTGAGAATGATCATGGTCAATGGAATCCTAATCCTAATCTTATTAATTTTATGGATAAAGATGCTATTGACCCTCTTATTGAACTTTCAGCTAAATATCAAAAGCCTTGGTATGATATTGCTAAGTTCCATAATGCTTGGACTTATATAACTATGATATATGAGAATAAGTTCTTTAGTCAAGAAGCGGATGATTATGTAGATGATATTACTAAATATCCTGATGCTACTCAACTTGATTTAAGACTTACTAATATTGAAGTTATGATTGATAAAGATACTCGTTTATAATTAGTGTTGCTCTTTAATGATCTCCAGACCCCAGTAGGG
>ULNO01020975.1_pt1 | contig 8689 bp, 9 predicted proteins | sample 1951961 | NCBI WGS metagenome assembly ULNO01 (sample SAMEA4835581, study PRJEB28245) | human gut metagenome | biome: gut microbiome; material: fecal sample | place: Denmark | collected 2008
GGGGGATGGCTACGACAAATTGTAAGGAATTATATGAAAAACTTTGTCTATACCGTACACACGGCATTACCAAGAACCCGGCACTTTTACACGAGAACCATGGTGGCTGGTATTATGAGATGCAGGAGCTTGGATATAATTATCGAATTACTGATTTTCAGGCAGCTTTAGGGATATCTCAATTGAAAAGAGCCGATATGGGATTAGCACGGCGGCAAGAGATTGCCCGGCGATATAGGGAAGGTCTTTCCGATCTGAAGGGGGTTAAGCTTCCTTTTGTATCGGATCAGGTCTTTCATGCCTATCATTTATTTATAATCCAAGTGGAGGACAGATTAGGATTATATGATTATTTGCATAAAAGTAATATTTATGCGCAAGTTCATTATGTTCCTTTGCATCTGACCCCTTATTATAAGCAATTAGGAAATAAAGAAGGCGATCAACCTGTAATGGAGGAATACTATAAGCATTGTTTGAGTCTGCCGATGTATCCGACATTGACGGATGAAGAACAGGAATATGTAATTGTGAAGATCAAAGAATTCCTTTCTTAAAAAGAAATTGTAAGATGAACCAAAAAAATCCTGCGGTAAGTATTGTTATCCCAGTATTTAACGTGGAAAAATACATTGGGAAATGTTTGGATTCATTGATATCCCAAACATTGCATAACATTGAGATTATCTGTGTGAATGATTGTTCTACTGATAAATCATTAGATATACTTCGGGATTATGAGGCAAAGGATAATCGTATTGTTGTTATTGATTTACCTCGGAATATAAAACAAGGGGGAGCCCGTAATGCCGGGATAAAAAAAGCGAGGGCTCCTTTCCTTGGTTTTGTTGATAGTGACGATTGGGTTTCTCTTGATATGTATGAAAATCTCTATACATTAGCGGTTACGCATGATGCGGAAATGGTTTGTGGTGACTATTTTCAGTATTATAGTGAACAAGATATTCGTTTACGGATTAACTGTAAGCCTGAATGGTTTTCATTGCCTGAACATGAGAGAAATAAGCGTTTTATTGAAGGTGAATGTCGGATTTGGACTAATATAATCAAAAAAGAAGTCTTTATCAGAAATAAAATAGAATTTCCTGAGGAGTTATTCTATGAAGATAATGCGATTGTAACTGCTCTATATTTGAGCGCGAGAAAGATCGTGAAGGATACCCATCCTTATTATTATTATCGTTGTAATAATATTTCTACGACTCGGAGTATTAATAACTATCGCTTTTTTGACCGTTTGAAGACTTCTAAAATGTTTTTGGATAATATGCGTAGATTAGGTATCTATGAGATATATCCGGAAGAAGTAGAGTTTCGATTTACTGAGCTTTTTTATGTAAACTCAATTCTAGGCGCCATATCACAGTTTGATCCTCCTGAGAAAAAGTATGTGAATCAAATCAAGCGGGAGATGGAAGAGATATTTCCTTGTTTCATGAAGAATAGTTATTACAAGACAAAAGTTCCATTGAAACTTCGTATATTGCTTCGTGCTATTTATTTTCAGACTGATTTGGGCATAAGCTTGTATCAGATTTTGGTTAAATTAAGATCATAAAAATAACGAAAAAATGAAATGTTTGGCAATAATACCAGCACGAGGAGGTAGTAAACGGATTCCTCATAAAAATATAAAACCTTTTTTGGGCAGACCGATAATAGCATATTCAATAGAGGCCGCTCTTGGTACCGGACTGTTTGAGGAGGTGATGGTTTCGACGGATGATGTGGAAATCGCCGAGATAGCCCGTCAAGAAGGGGCTTCTGTCCCTTTTCTGCGTTCTATGGAAAATGCTAATGACTATGCTACATTGGCGGATGTATTGGTCGAGGTTATCAATGCCTATAAAGGGAGAGGGTATGAGTTTGACTTGATCTGTTGTTTGCTTCCAACAGCCCCATTGATTTCTTCCGAGGATGTTCGTTCTGCTTATGATCAGTTAGTTATGTCTACCTTTGATTCTATCTGTCCGGTGGTCGCTTTCTCATATCCGATACTGCGTTCTTTATCGATAGATGAAAAAGGAAATTTAAACATGAATTGGCCAGAGTATAGATTTAGCCGGAGTCAAGATTTGCGCCCCGCCTATCATGATAGTGGTACGTTTTATTGGATAAAGACCTCTTCTCTATTAAAAGATAAAAAATTGCTAAGTGAGAATGGCACGGCGATTGTTCTGGATGAGTTTCGTGTACAAGATATTGATACGGATACAGATTGGGCTTTAGCGGAGATGAAATATAAACTACTTCATATGAGTTGATATGAGAGTTCTGATTTTAACTGAGGGATATTCGCACACAGGCTATGGGCATATTTCCCGTTGTACGGCTATTGCCCAAGTATTTCGGGAGAGAAACGCAAATGTAACCTTTATTGTAAATGGGGATGAGAGTGTAAAAAACTTAGTACAATCTTATCCTCTGTTTGTCTTTAATTGGTTGGAGAACACGGAACGTTTGCTTGAGTATCTATCTCAAGATGACATAATAGTTATTGATTCCTATTTGGCAGGAAAAGGACTTTATACCGAAATAAGACAGCGGGTAAAGGTCGCTGCCTATTTAGATGATTTTAATCGTTTGGAATATCCGGAGGGAATCATCATAAATGGGACGGTCGGTGCGGAATTGATACCCTATAAACGGAATTTTGGACAACATTATTTGTTAGGAAAAGATTTTGTGATTTTACGTGAGGCATTTAAAGACTTATGTGGTCATAGAGAAATCCGGGAGAAAGTAAAGACCGTCCTAATAACTTTCGGAGGAAGTGATCCTTTAAATCTAACGCCAAAAATTTTGGAGAAGTTGACGAACTGCTATGCTAATTTGAGGAAAATCGTTATCTTAGGGCCAGCATTTTCTCATAAGGCAGAAATAGAGAGGATGGCGGATGATAATACGGTTATATACCGTAATGTGGAGGCTGAAGTGATGAGAGATTTGATGTTAGCTGCGGATTTTGCGATCTCTGCGGCTGGACAGACGATAAACGAATTGGCGATAACAGGTCTGCCATCCGTTATCTTTAAGGTGGCTGAAAACCAAGGTAACAATATTGCGGGGTGGAAGAATATTGGCTTTGTCGATGAATTTATTGATGCCACAAAAGATTGGCATATAGATGATCTGGATAAGATTATATTAAAATTTGAGAACTCCGAATATCGGCGGGAGATTTTTTGTCGGGGGATAAGTCAAATCGATGGAAAAGGGGCTCATCGGATTATGAAAGCTGTAATCCGGATGTTTTATGAGATGAATATGGATATGAGATTGGCTAAAGAAGAAGACTTACTACCTCTGTTCGAGCTTACGAATGATCGGATGGTACGGCAAAATTCTTTTTCGACCCATGCTATATCATTGGATGAACATAGAAATTGGTTTTATGCGACCTTAAAGAATAGAGCGAGAAGACTATTTGTCTTTTACGAGAAAGAGAAATTAATTGGACAAGTCCGTTTCGATATTGAGGAAAATAACAGTGCGGTGATTAGTATAAGTATTGGAGCTAACTACAGAGGATTTGGACTTGCTCCTTGCTTATTGGAAAAGGCTTTGAGACATTTCCATGACCGTGAAAGGCAAATAAGTAAGATTTACGCATATGTGAAAACCGAGAATATGGCTTCAAGATATGCGTTTATTCGTGCTGGTTTTAAGGATTGTGTTAGTGATAATAAACATGCGTTGAAGTATTGTTATGTGTATGGAAACTAATTTATTCGAATATTTTGGTCTTGATCGGGAAGATTCCGATCGGGTATTTATTATAGCGGAAATGTCTGCGAATCATAATCATGATTTCAACATCGCCGTAGAGACCGTGAAAGCAGCCAAGGCTGCTGGTGCGGATGCCATCAAATTTCAAACCTATACGGCGGATACTCTTACATTAGATTGTGATAATGCTTATTTTCAAATAAAGCAAGATACTTTATGGGATGGAACTACATTGTATAAATTATATCAGAACGCCTTTACCCCTTGGGAATGGCAACCTGAATTAAAACATATTGCGGAAGAGGAAGGTCTGATTTGTTTCTCATCTCCGTTTGACAAAACATCTGTGGATTTCTTGGAGGCTATGGATGTTCCGGCATATAAGATCGCTAGCTTTGAGATTACGGATATTCCTTTGATCGAGTATGTGGCCTCAAAGATGAAACCAGTCATAATATCAACGGGAATAGCTACTTATGAGGATATTGAGGGGGCGATAGCCGCTTGCAAAAGAGTCGGTAATGATCAGATTGCCTTATTGAAATGTACATCTTCTTATCCGGCTCCTGTGGCGCTTGCGAACTTAAGGACGATTCCCGATATGAGAGAGCGTTTCAAACTTCCTGTAGGACTTTCAGATCATACGATGTCTAGTTCGGTGGCGATAGCCTCGGTTGCGTTGGGTGCTCGAATTCTCGAGAAGCATTTTATTTTGGATCGGGGTATTGGAGGACCGGATGCGGCTTTTTCTATGAATAAGGAGGAGTTCTCCGAAATGGTTCGATGTGTAAGAGAAGTCGAGATGGCATTGGGAAAGCCAACCTATGAGTTGACTGAAAAGGTGAGGAATAACAGGAAGTTTGCCCGTTCCTTATTTGTCGCTCAAGATATGTATGCTGGTGATACAGTAACAGAAGAAAATGTTCGTTCTGTTAGACCCTCTGAAGGTCTATCGCCTAAGTATTTACCGGATATATTGGGCAAAAAGGTGAAATGTGATATAAAAAAAGGAGAACCTTTCAAGCGGGAGTATTTATCAGATGATTAACTAAAGTTAAAATATATGCTTTATGAAACACCATCTACTTTTATTTATTATGGTATTTTTATTTCCTTTTATGGCTTGTGGTGATGATGAGCTAAAGGAAATATATAACCCGAATTTGCTTCGCAGTACGTCTATTGACGATAGTAGCCTACATTTGGCTTTTCCTGCCATTGCGGGGAATAAGGATCGAAGTAAGATTATCGTGGTTTATAGAGAAGGTTCGAGCCACGTTAGTTTTGATAGTAAGTTAATACAGATGGAGAGTTTCGATAAAGGAAAAACATGGGTTAACAGGAAGGTTATATTTGCTCCAGTTAAAGGGCATGACGTGAGGGATCCTCAGCTTTTAGTATTACCTAATAACGGTATACTTTGCCGTTTCTTTGAAAGAGAATCGGAGACGGAATCCATTGTGAAAAGCATTTGTTCGGAGAATTGGGGTATTTTCTATGGATCGCCTGTTTTATTTCCTTTTCCAAAAGACGAGACATTTGCGGCAGCCCGTGGGAATATGGTTATAATAGATGATGTAATTTATGCGGTATGTTATAATCGTTGGGCTGTTACATGGTTGGAAAAATCGGAAGACTTTGGGAGGAGTTGGGAGGTTGTATCTTGGTTAGATGAGCGTCTGTGGACAAATCAAATAGAATGTGGACGTATTAATGAGGCCTCGCTGGGGTATTATGATGGGAAAATGTACGTTGTGGGTCGTCAACAGTCAGAGAATGGAGACAATCGTCTTGAGATTGGAGTTAGTGAGGATTTGGGGGTGACTTGGACATGGAGTTTTTTACCGATAGAAGGGCATGCTCCTTCTTTAACTCCTTATAAGGATGCTTTTATACTAACTTACCGGAATGTTAAGGACTCCAATCGTGGTAAATATAGTTTTGATACGGTACTTCTTAAAGATGGGAAGTTGGCTAGTAATCCTGCTAGTCTTTTTGAAAGCGATAATTTTGATGTCGGCTACGGAGATGTTCTTACTTTACCAAATAGTTTCTTGGTTTGCTGTTATCAACCGGGCTCTATCCGTTGTTATGAACTGAAATATGATGTTTTCAATTATAGATGATATGGATAAGAGAGAAAGGGATTATTCGATTGATTTTGTGAAGGGAGTTGCCATTCTCTTTGTGATATTGTTGCACAATATGCCAAATGAATCTATTTACTCAATTGCTTACATTGGGCAGGCTGTTCCTTTATTTTTATTGGTGTCATCTTATTTGACTTATGGTGGTTTTCAGCGAAAAGGTTTCAACGGTTATTTCTCTGCTAGGAATGTGAAGAAGATGTTAGATCGTGTTTTTCTCCCATTCTTTCTCTTAATTTTTTCTCAATGTGCAATCTTTTATCTTCTTAAAGGTGGAGTAGATTGACAGCGGCTTTATATGCAAGGTGGCTTTGGTCCAGGATCCTATTATCCATGGATCTATTTACAGTGTTGGCTGATATTACCTTTTGTTATTTTTCTGGTTAATTGTCTTTCTTTTAGGAGGTCTTTTGTGTTATTTGTTGGGATTTGTGCTTTGGGTGAATGGTTTACCTGTGTATTTCATGTGCCGGATAATGTTTATAGACTTCTTTTTTATCGATATTTATTTCTTTTGTATTTAGGCTGTGTTATTTTGAAGTTTAAAATAAAGTTGAACGTTTGGGTTTGTCGATTAGCTCTTATAGCCTTGTTCTTGGCTATTTTAGAGATATATACTTCTGTGGATTTGATGCCATATCTTACGAACCAATGGAAAGGATATCATTGGGTTGATTATTTTTATACTTTATTTGTGTTTTTCTTGCTGGTGAAACTATATAATTATATAATGAAGTCACGACTATCTGTTTTCTTTGTAAAATTGGGTAATTACTCATATGAAGTGTTTCTTTTCCAGATGTTGGTGTTTAGTTTGATTAGTGAGAAAAGATTTTTCTTTATCGAGAATGAGGTATTTAGAAACATAGTATATGTGTTGACAACTATTGTATTTTCTATTGTTCCTGTACTTGTTTATAAGGAGTACATAAAGAAATTGTATGTTAGATGACCAAATTGCAGAAAATGAAAATAATTATTAAAATGATGTGCTTATTCTTCTTGTTGGCATGTACTAAAGATGAAATAAATACATTTGAAGGAGCGATTCCTTTTTATAAGGAAGGTATATCCAATTTAAGATCGGATATATTAGATAAAAAGGATGGTGTTCAAAATAGTCTGTTTACTTTTAGCTCAAACGTCTATGCGGATGAACTATCCCAAGAAGTAATTATTCGTATATTATCAGATGATATAGATTTATCGGTAGGAAAAGATTTAGGATTTATGAATATTTATAAGGAACGAGTGGATATTTATAAATCCAATAAGGATTATCAAGCTGCCTTAAATGAGTCTCTTCCTTTGTCCTTTACACTTAATAAGGATATGTTATATTCGATAGGTTTTGATAAAAGGGAAGATAGTGTTTCTTTTTTTATAAGGGAGATAGAGGCTGACAAAAACGTACTAAAGGAATTTAAGCGGACTTATTCTGCGCAAAAGGATCCTTATCAACTTTTGATGTGGGGGAAACCTTTCTTTGCGGTGAGGCGTGGTGAAGTAAAGCTCTTAGATTCATGGATAACAGCTCCTTTTCATAACCCTGTATTGAGTATTTTTGGAGACTCTTTTGTAGAGGGGACAATGTTACTTATTAATGGTATAGATCGAAAATATCGTTGGAGTTCAATGCTTACTTCTGTATTGGGAAAAGAACGATGTTTGGTAGATGGTAAAGGAGGTGAGATGATGTCTGATGAATTTATTAATCGATTTAAGATAGAAAATTCTTGGTATAAAACTAAGTACGTTATTTTAGCCTTAGGTACAAATAATTACCTTGATGTTGAGAAATATAAGAAATATATGTTACAAGCTATATCTATTTTAAGAAATAATGGACAAATCCCGGTTTTACTCACAGTCACTCCTCGTAAGGATCGTGACTATGAGCCTGTTAAACTAATAAATGACTGGATTAAAAGTATGAATATTAAATATATAGATATGCATGAGGCTGTGACAAAAGAAAATGATCCAACCCAATGGAGAGATGGTTATTTATTTTATGACGGTATACATCCAACTCCGAATGGATATAAAGCAATGTATGAGCAAGTCTTGAAGGATTTACCAGAAATCTTTAAAGAAGATCATTTAAGTATGTCATACCAAAATTCATAACTCCTTATTATATTGGGGATATAACAACTTACTAAAAAAGAGCCATTCATGGTTAGTACATCTGCATATCCTATGTCCATGTCCATATTACTATATAAAGTAACAGGGGTAGAAGCTATTTGGCCATTTTTCCAAAAAGCGAGATCTAAAGAATAGCCAGAAGCTGTAACATTTGCTTTATTCTTTTTGACATGATACAGATTTACTTCACACGCAATTAACAATTAAAAGAACGTGTGTAAGATGTCAAACAAAGCAAGAGAACGTAAAAGTTACAGCCAGGATTTCAAGCTCCGTATGCTGAAGGAGTATTATGAGAGTGGCTCAACCAAGTACAGCCTATGTAAGAAATATTCGGTTGATTACGTGACATTCAGTCGCTGGGAACGTTATTTTGAGTCAAAAACGCTATCTTTACCGTCCGATCTGACAGAGTTAGAGCATCAGGTATATATGGCACGAAAGAAATCCGAATCATCCAAGGCGACCGGTCCCCAAACGGAGAGCGAGAGGCTCCGGGAGGAGAACTTGCGCCTACGCAAGGCGTTGGCCTACTCAGAGTTGCGCAATGAGGCTCTGCATGAGCTTCTTAAGATCGGTCGGGAACAATATGGCATCGACCTGCTAAAAAAAGCTGGCGCCAAGCGGTAGACAACCTTCGG